>Ga0105045_10003618_pt1 | contig 13301 bp, 9 predicted proteins | sample MAT02_FD_78089 | JGI IMG/M metagenome (GOLD analysis project Ga0105045, IMG submission 78089) | Freshwater microbial communities from Lake Fryxell liftoff mats and glacier meltwater in Antarctica - MAT-02 (megahit assembly) | ecosystem: Environmental > Aquatic > Freshwater > Ice > Liftoff...
AAACTCCCGCTTTCGGGATCGGTGTTTTCCTCGAAGCCACACCCGGCCGTATCCACAAATTCCAACGCGGGAAAATCGGCTCCCACCAACCAACCAGCAACCCCCGGATCGGCCTCCAATTGGCCCTGATAAAACTGTTCGTTGGGAAACCCCATAATATCAGTGTGCATTCGGTCTTGGCGGCGCAGCATCACATCGGCCCGGCCTGCGTCCTGGTGGCGGGCCATGCACTTCTCGAACAGGGTTTTGGCCAAGCCTTGGCGGGCCGCCGCCACCGATTTGACCGTCGGCGGCAATTGTTGGTGATCGCCAGCCATCACCACCCGGTCGGCCCGCAAGATCGGCAGCCAGCAACCCGGCTCCAATGCTTGGGCCGCTTCATCGATGAACACCGTGGCAAAGCGCCGCTTGCCCAACAGCCGGTTGGCGGATCCCACCAGCGTGGCCGTGATGGCTTGGGCCTTGTTGAGCAGTTCTTCCACCATGAATTTCTCGAGCGCGGTGGCTTCGTGCAGGCATTGTTTGGCTTCGGCAAACAACAATCGCCGTTGCTCCCGTTCGGCGGGGCCAAAATTTCGCTTGTATTTATGGGCCATGTCACGGAAGATCTCCGCGTCCTTGCGCAATTTTTTCAGTTCCTTGAACCGGGGGTGGCGGGCCAGTTGGCCGTCAAGCGTGTAGGGCAGCACTTCGGCCCCCACCCGGGCAGGGTTGCCCACCCGCAGCACGCGCACCCCCGCGAGGGCCAATTTTTCGGAAAGTAAATCGACGGCGGCATTGCTGGGGGCCGTTACCAGTACCTGGGACTCGTGTTTGAGCACCATGCCAATAGTGGCCACCAACGTGGTGGTTTTGCCCGTGCCCGGTGGCCCGTGGACGATGGCCAAGTCTCGGGCCGCCAATACTAGGTTCAAAGCTTCGTTTTGGGCTTCGTTCAGGGTTGGCAAGGCCACTAAGGCTGGCAGTTCCCGAAAACTGGCTGCGTTTTTGCCCAACAGCACGTCGCGCAGTTCGGCCAGCCGCGATCGATCGGCCTGCATTACCTCGCGCAGGGCGCGTTCCATTTCTTGGTAACTCGTGTTGTCAAACAGCAAATCGATCCCCAGCTTCCCCTCGTCGGCCCAATCAGGCAATTCTTCCACCTCAAAAGCAATTTTGACCCGGTCAGGCCAGAGTGATACGATGACTCCGGGCACCGATCCGATCGGCTTTCCATCGGCTTGGGCAAACAGGCCCACTGCACTGCCCACTTGAAACACATTTGGCCCATCGGCCCGGGCATTTTTTTCCAGTGTGAGGTAAAGCCGCTCACCAGTCCCGATTTCGGAGGCGTGGATTTGCAGCGGATACCAACAATAGCCCCGTGCGCGCCGTTCGTGCAAGGGTGACTGGAGGACTTGCTGCTGGTAATTTCGGTAATCCTCATCGCGCTCGAGGTGGAGCAACTCGAGTACTTTAGCCAGTTCAGACATGGGCGGTTGGAGAAAAATCAGTTTTGCCGCCGTTGCTGGTCGTAAGGGCTCGGGCTTGGAATATGCCCTAAAAATAGCTGGTTTTCCGGGATTGGCCCGCCAAAATGAAAAAGCCGGGCAAATATCCACTCGCGATCTCCTTTTTCTAAATCCAAGTACCAAATGCAACACCGGGCAGTCCGCTCAAACAAAACGTGGCGGGTTTGGTATGGAGCGGGACGGTTGGCCGGGTTATTAATCTCGGTGGGGCACTTATACAACTCCAATATTTTTGTATCTTTGGCACAGTGAACCAAATCCGTTTACACATGAACTGTGTCCTTTGCAACAAGCCTATTACTGACCCCAAGAGCTTGGAGCGCGGGGTTGGGCCCGACTGTTGGGAGCAAATGAAAGCAGACCTGACCAAGCATTTGGGCCAATTTGGGGATCGGTACTGTGGCAAGTTTGACGGTGAGGTGGTGCTGATGCGCGGCATTGATGGCGCACCGATGACCAACATTGCGCACAAGCTCCTCATGCACAGCCCGAGCGGATATGAATGGGGCTTCAACGGCAAAGGCCCGGCCGATCTGGCACTCAATATTTTGCTCCAGTTTGCCCGCGCCGACGTGGCCATCCGGTTGCACCAGCAGTTTAAGCAAGACTTTTTGGTCAAACTGCCCAAAGATGGCGGAAAAATAAATGGCCTGGCGATCACGAAGTGGGTGGAAGGCAAAACCATGACGCTTTTTTGAACTACTCAACCCTTTGATTACTAATTTCGTACTTGGCAATGTATTCAAACCAACCACAGATGATGAGCTTTATCAAGCTTTGCCTATTTTCTATCTGCCTGCTCACCGCCTCATTGGCAGTGGGCCAAACTGACAGCACCAAGGCCAGCCGTCGGGCCGAAAAGGAAGATCGGCCGCCCTCCGCTTTTTGGGAACGCACCCGTTTCGGGGGCAATTTTGCCCTCCAACTGGGCTTCAACACCTTTATTGACGTGTCGCCCACTCTTACCCATATCGTGAGCGACAAACTGCAAGTGGGTGGCGGGGTCACTTTTATGTACGTCCGTTTCACGGCGTTCAACCCGTTTACCGGGGCCCAAGTGCGGCAGCCGGGCAACGCCATCTTCGGGGGGCGGGTTTTCACCCGGTTCTTCCCGGTGAGTGCGCTGCCCCAGATTTTTCTACAGGGCGAATTGGAATCGCTCAATGTGCTCTACCCACGGTACAATGCCGCCACCGGCGATTTTGATCGGGTGCGGGGCTTTGTGCCGGGTGCATTTATCGGAGGTGGCTATTTTCAGGGTGTGAGCAACCGCTCCGGCTTTACGCTGTCGGTGCTCTACAACTTGCTGTATGAGCAAAATCGCCTGCGCTCCCCTTATGGCAGCCCGTGGGTGATCCGGGCCGGCTTCCAGTTGTAGCAGTTGACCGGCCCCGGGCCTTTCAGCGGAAGTAACACAAAAAAACAACCCGTCAAAGATGATAAAATCTTCGGCGGGTTGTTTTTTGGATAATCAGCGGGGCATTGGAGCGTTGGAGCTACTTGCGCTAGGGCCGCCTGTCCCACCAGAGTTTGGTGGTCATCACATCGGGGCCTTGGCGGGCCACGGCGGCATCATAGCTCTCTTTGTTCAATCCTTGCTCCGAAGCGGGGTAACGTACCCGGCTAGGCACTTGGCCGTTGGTTTCGCCCGGATTGGCAATGGGCTGCAAGCGCGGAAAACCCGTTCGACGGAACTCGGCCCAGCCTTCAAAACCATTGGGGTAAAGGGCCACCCATTTTTGGGTAATGATCCGTTCTAGCGTACCATTGTACTGCACGGCATTTTGGGCCAAATAAACCGTAATTTGTGGCTCAGATACCCCACGCCGCTGCATATTGGCGCGAATGCCCGCTTCAAACAGGCTTCGGGCATCACCCGGCCCCCAGCCTTTGAGCACGGCCTCCGCTTGCAAAAAGCACACCTCGTCGAACATCAGCACGGGAATGGCCGCGCCCTCGGCCCGGATGGCCGGCCCCGGTTGCGAGAAGTTTTCCCGGGCAAAATTCGCCTGGCCAAGCTGCACCGCATTAAGACCATTGGGCAGCCCTGCAAAACGCGCCGGGTTGGTGTTGGGCACAGGGGCCGCAAACACGGGCAGACGCGGGTCGTTGAGGTCGGTCAACACATCCACCATCGCCTTGCTCACCCGGAACTCATTGAAATTGAACAAGATAGCCAATGGATTGCGGTTGACAAACTGGCCGGTGGTAAAGGTGACCATTTGGGCGTTGTCGGCATTGCTGGCCAAAAAGCGGTTTTCGGTCATCAGGGCCCGCACTTCTTGCTGGGCGAAGGCCGGGTCGGCACTGCTTGTGCGCAAGGCCAACCGCAGGCGCAACGAGTTGGCAAACCGGCGCCAGCGATCCAAGTTGTCATTGTAAAGGATGTCGGCCGCACCATAACGCGATAGTTGGGCGGGGTCGATCTGGGCGGCTGCTTCGCGCAGCTCTTTGATCATGTCCTTGTAAATAAACTCTTGGGTGTCATATTTTGGCCGCGTGTTGAGCTGGAGGCCTTGTCCCGCCTCGCTGTAGGGCACTTCGCCCCAATAGTCGGTCACGCGGTGAAACAGCCAAGCCCGCCAGATCCTGGCCAACGCCACCTTGTTGATCGCCCTCGGATCAGTCCCCGCTATGCGGATGGTCTCTTGGGTGTTGATGATAAAGTTTGAATAATAGTTGTTCCAAAATGATTGGAGCCAGCCTGGATTGGTCTCCAAACGATCCGTTTGGAAGCCGGGCGAATTGTTGGCAAAAAACTGGCAGTAGAAATCGGCGTGCAGGTTTTGGCCGATTTGGTACAAGTCCCAGTTGAGCGCGCCGTTGCGCAGGGCCCCAGTAAAAAGCAGATCGGGAGAAATGCTCGTAGTGGCCCGGGGATCGGTATTTATTTCCTCAAATTTGCCGGTACAGCCAAAGGCCAACCACAAGCAAAGGGGGAGATATAATAGTTTTTTCATGGAGAAAAGTCTTTTTGAAACCATTTTACAAATCAGTTGGGGGTACAGTCTGGGGTGGCTTAGAACGTAACGTTCAAGTTGAAGCCCAGGCTGCGGGTACTGGGAAACGCCGCCGACTCAATGCCCTGCACGTTGGAGGTGTTGTAGCTGCTCACATCAGGATCAAACCCGGGCAAACTGGATACCAACAGGGCCAAGTTGCGGCCTACCAACGACAAGCTGACAGCATTAAAGGGCAGGCTTTTCAGCTGTTGCTTGGTAAAGGTGTAGCCCAGGGTCACTTCGCGCAGTTTGACGAAGGTGCCACTGTAAACGAAAGCCTCGGCCACGGCCCCATTTTGGGTGGAAATGCGGCGCCAGTAGGATTCTGGATCCACCGAGCGAGTGTTGGGGGTGAAACTGCCATCGGCATTGCGCACTACGCCCTCCACCAAAATGCCGCCAGTACCGGCATACCAATCGGCCCGGCCCGCGAGGGTCTGGCTGGCATTGCCATTTTCAGAGGCAAAAATATTGGACAGGGACAGTAAGTCGCCACCTTTGCGCATATCGATAAGCACATTGGCCCGGAAGCCTTTCCAAGTGAACACATTGTTCACCCCGCCCTGCCACAGGGGCAGGTAATTGCCGATCACCACATCTTGAGTGGCGATCAGCGGTAGCCCGGCGGCATCCACAATGGTGCGGCCTTCGGGATCGCGCTGGAAGCCCCGGCCCCGGAAGTCGCCAAAAGGCTGGCCAGGCGAGGCAGCCACGGTCACGTTGCGATCATTGCCGATGAAAAAGTTGTCTATTCCTGCCCCCGTGGAAATGATCTTGGATCGGTTGCGGGTGTAGTTCAATTGAACGTCCCAACGCAAGCTGTTTTCCAAATTGATCGGGGTTAACTTGAGGGCAACTTCCCAGCCTTGGTTTTGTACGTTGCCCGCGTTGATCACCGTGTTGGCGAAGCCCGAGGTGGCACTGATGGGGGGCTGAAAAATCTGGTTAAAGGTGTTTTTCTTGTACCATGTCAGGTCCAAGCCAAAGCGGTTGTCCAAAAAGCGCAAATCAGTACCGATCTCAATGGCTTGGGTAATTTGTGGTTTGAGATCCACATTGGGCAATTGGGTGCGGATGGTGGCCGTTCCCTGGCCGGCGTGGGGCAGTCCAAGACCATAATTGAGCGCCAATTGGTAAGGTTGGGCCGCGCCGCCCACTTGGGCAATCGACGCCCGGAACTTGCCGTAGCTCAATGGGCTGTTTTCCCATTTAAAGGCTTCGGTGAGCACAAAGCTCAAACTGGCCGCTGGGTAAAAGTAGGACCAATTGGCCGGCGATAGCGTGGAGGCCCAATCGTTGCGGGCCGACAGATCCAAATACAAGTAGTTGCGGTAGTTGGCTTGGGCGGAGGCAAAAACAGAGTTTACCCGTCGCTCACTAATCCCGTACAGCGGGACTGGGGCCGCACCGTTGGCAATGGTGAACAAGTTGGGCACGTTGAGGCCCGCCGTTTGGGCGCCCACCTCTTCAAACTTGGAAATGCGCATGTTGCCGCCACCATTGCCACTGATGGTCAGGTTATTACCAATTTTCTTGTTAAAAGAAAGCAAAACATCCAAATTGGTTTCCACCACATTATGGTTGGTGAGCACAAACTTGGCCCGATCGCGCGAGCTTTCAAATAGCGTGCGGGTGGCGGTGCGTTCCTCCATGCGGTGGTTGTAGTAATCGGTGCCGCCCCGGACCTGTAAGTTCAGCCAATCGGTAAATTGGTATTTGACGCTGGCAAAAGTGATGATGCGGTTCATCAAATCTTGGTTGGTATTGTTGTTTATTGACCAAAAGGGATTTTGGCGGCGGCTGGTCAAGAAGCCGTTGGCTGGATCTACGCCAGTGGCGGCCCAAGTGACTGGGTTGCCGTTGGGATCTTGGTAGGGGCGCAGATCGTCCAACCGGATGCTGCGCGGCATGTAAAGAAAACCATGCACTGGGTTGTCAGGGTTGTCGGTCAGGTTGGGCCGATTAAACGAATTTTGCCGAATGTAATTTGCTTTTACATCAATGGAAAGCCGCTTGGTCAATTGGGCAGTGCTCCGCACCGTAAAATTGAGCCGATCCAGCGTGCTGTTTGGCATGATGCCCCGGTTGTTCATGCTGCCCACTGAGAAGCGCACGGTGGCCTTTTCGTTGCCCGCATTGAGGGCTATATTATTGTTGAAGGTTTGCCCGGTGCGGTAAAAGTCGCTGATGTTGTCGGGTTGGGCCTCGTAAGGGCGCACTTGGCCTGTCCAGTCGCGGACAGCCTGGCCGGTCATGCGGGGGCCCCAGCTCGATTCAATGTTGCGCGGGATGGTAAGGGTGCCATCGGCCCCTGTGGGCAATACGCCACCGACTCCCTGGCCATACTCATTCTGGAAATCGGGCAGCACCAAGGGCCGCTCAAAAGTGGCATTGGTATTGAATTGGATCCCGATGCCCTTGCGGGTGATGCCTTTTTTGGTCGTGATCATGATTACCCCGGCGGCGGCCCGCTCCCCATACAGGGCAGCAGCATTGGGCCCGGTCAGTACGTCGATCCGCTCCACATCATCCGGGTTAATGAGCGAAATGCCAGTGCCATAGTCGATGCCCCCAAAACGGCCAGGAGTTCGGTTGTTGGTGTTGTCCATCGGTACGCCATCGATGACGATCAGGGCGTTGTTGTCGGTACCGCCCAATGAGTTGGCCCCGCGCAGCACAATGCGGGTGGAACCGCCCGGCCCCGAGGCCGACTGGGAGAGCTGCATTCCCGGAACCCGGCCCTGCAACGAGTTGACCACGTTCACTTCCCGGGCCAAGGTCAGGTCTTCGCCCTTCACCGATTGTACGGCATAGCCCAGCCCATCTTTATCGCGCTCGATGCCCAGCGAAGTGACCACCACTTCTTTGAGGGTTTTCACATCCACCCGCAGGACAACATTGATGATCGACTGGCTGCCCACAGTTTCTTCGCGGGTTTCATAGCCGATGAAACTAAACACCAACACGGCATCGGTGGTGGTCAAGTTGATTTTGTAATTTCCTTCGGCATCAGTGGTGGTGCCGGTTTGGGTGTTTTTGACGCGAATGTTCACCCCGGGCAGTCCGTTCGGATCTTCGACGGCTGTCACCTTGCCACTGATCAGGCGCGTTTGGGCCAAGGCCGAACCGCTAGAAATCCCTAAAAGCCAGAGACTTAGTAGTAAAATGTGTTTCATTTGAGAATAATATTTGAGAATAAAATAAGACCTTCCCCTACCATGGGAAGTGATTTGACCAGAAACTTACAGTTTTTTGGATGATTCTTAAAATAAATAGAGGTTTATGTAGAAAACTTGGTGATTATTTGGCCCGCTGCTTCCCTACACCTGCCCGGCCATGCCCAAGGCCGTGCGCAAAGCCCGTAGTTTGTGGTTCACTTCTTCCAGTTCGGTTGCTTCGTCCGATTTGAACACCGCGCCCACACCTGCTTGGTAGTGCAGGCGGTTATCCACGCTGAGGAATGAGCGGATAATGATCGCTTGGTTGAAATCGCCGTTGAAGCCCATGAACCCGATGCAGCCTCCGTAATGCGCCCGGTTGACCGTCTCGAAGCTATCGATGAGCTGCATGGCCCGGTGCTTGGGTGCGCCCGAGAGCGTGCCCGCCGGGAACGTATCGGCCACCACTTGGATGGCACTCGCGAGGTTGTTCAATTTTCCGGTCACTTTGGATACCAAATGGATCACGTGCGAATAATATTGCACTTCTTTGTAGGTTTCCACTTGGACTTGGTGGCAGTGGCGGCTCAGATCGTTGCGGGCCAGATCGACCAACATAATGTGCTCGGCACTTTCTTTGGGGTCGTCCAGTAGTTTTTTGGCCATTTCGGTATCATGGGCATCGTTGCCCGTGCGCCGGAAAGTGCCCGCAATGGGGCGGATCTGCGCCTGCCCCCCTTTGATGATCAACTGCGACTCGGGCGAGGAACCAAAAATGCGGAAATTACCATAATCAAAGTAAAATAGATAAGGGGAAGGATTGATGGAGCGCAAAGCCCGGTAAACATTGAAGTCATCGCCCCGAAAAGGCTGGGTGAACCGCCGGGAAGGCACAATCTGGAACACTTCGCCCTGCTGGCAGTAATGTTTGCACAAACTAACATTGTGCATAAACTCCGCATCAGTCAGGTTAGAGGTTTCTTCGCCCTGTAATTCAAAATGATAGGAAGCAAAGTTTTTGTTCCGGATCAAGGTTTCTAGCATCGCGATCCCCTCCAGACTGGGCCGAGGATCGGGATCGGCCACCGCGCTTTCTGATTGGTATTCGTGCGCAAAAATGTACAGCTCTTCATTGAAATGGTTGAGTGCAATCACATAGCGGAACACCTGATAGCGGATCTGGGGAATATCGACCGTATCATCGACATGCTGCTTGGGCACGAGGTCAATGTCTTCAAAATATTGCACTGCATCGTAAGCCATGTAGCCAAACAACCCATTGTTGACAAATTTATGGGGATGCGGCGCTGGCGCAAAAGCCCGGGCAAAAGCGTTGAGCTGGTTTACCACTTGCCGACGTTCGGTGATGGGTTGTGTAATGCGCGATCCATCGGGCAAGTCGATCGTCAGTGTGTCATGCCAAACTTCAAACTTGGCCACCGGATCACAACAAATATAAGTGAAGGCATTTTCGTTGCCGTGATAATCAGAACTTTCCAACAGAAATGTATTGGGAAATTTATCGCGCAGTTTGAGGTAGATGCTCACCGGGGTGACGGTGTCGGCCAATAGCTTTTTGCTCTGGGTAATGACGCGGAATGTCTGGCCAATGGCACTGATATTTTGGGCAGTGGTTTGCATAACGGGTAAATGGTGATGATCGAACAAGACAGTTTCGGAAAAACTTGGGCCAAGTTGGAAGATTTGGTAAACCTATTTTAATAAAGCGGGGCCAGTTTTGAAGTAAAAATAGGATCCTGCTTATAGGTCGGCGGTATTAAAAATTTTGATAATCAGCCTATTAAACTAAAAAGGACTCAATGCCGACTGCCAAATGTTGGCCCAAGAATGACTAATATCCCTCACACAAAGAAAAGCTTTTTTATCTATTATTGCGTGTTGTAGTTTTTCACCGCTGTCAAAAACATGCCATGCCAGCCACATTGCCCGAATATACTAAAGCACAATTGGCCCTGCGCAACGGCCAAGATCGGACCGAAATCTGGGTGGCGTACCGAGGCCAGATCTACGACGTGGCCAAATCACGTCTCTGGCGCAGCGGCCAGCATTATGAACATTGGGCGGGCCAAGACCTGACCCAAGAATTGGCCGATGCCCCACATAATGCCAATGTGTTCGACAAATTTGAGGTGATCGGGCGGTTGGTCACGAGGTGATTACTGCTAACGGCAGTTTCGGTTTTGAAAACCCGCTACCCTAACTTTTTTTGCAAAGAGTACTTTATAACCGCAATAGACCAATTAAATTATTAAAGAATTGTTTTTTTGCTCTCTATCAACGAATATATCCTTTAAGTATCTCCCAAGTTTTTATTTTTATCAGTAGTTGATTTATGTTAAAAAATTACACTTTATTTTGCTGTTTGTGCCTATTGAATGCACAAAGCATTGCTCAAACTGTGACCAAACGGGCCAGGGCTGAGGGGGACACCGTTGTTTGGACCAAGGGGGGGTCGTTCAACGTCGGATTTGCCAATGTGGGCTTGAGCAACTGGGCCGGCGGCGGCCAAAACTCTATCTCGATTGGTGCGATATTGGATGCCAAGGCCACCCGGGAAACCACCAAATCGGTGTGGACCAGCTATTTCAACTACGCCCTTGGTGGCGCGCGGGTGGGCAATGGCAGCGTGCCTTTCAAAAAAACCGATGATTTGCTGGTCTTGGGTACCAAATATGGCTTAAAAATCAACGATCATTGGAGCTATTCGGCCAATATGGAACTGCGCACCCAGTCGGCCGTTGGCTTGACCTACCGCACCGATCCGGTGAGTGGGCGGGAAATCGTGGATCGGAAAATCTCCAATTTTATGGCCCCCGGCTACCTGATTACAGGCTTGGGTTTTCAGTACAAGAATAAAATTTTTACTGCCAACCTGAACCCTTTGGCCAATCGCCTCACTTTTGTACTGGACGATGAACTGTCCCGGGCCGGGGCCTACGGGGTAGATCCTGGGCAACGCATCAAGTCCGACCTGGGACCGAGCATGTTGTTGGCCATGGATTGGAACGTGGCGGAGAACATCAACTGGAAATCACAGTTCAACGGGTTTGCCAAATACAGTGACCCGGCCCGGATCGATTGGACCTGGGACAACATCATTGCCATGAAGGTGAACAAATATATCAATGTGGCCTTAACCACCAACATGATCTATTTCAACGATGTGCGGATCCGCCAGAGTGATGGGCGGGACATCCAAGCCATCCAGTTCAAACACGTGCTATCGGTCAATTTCGGGCTGAAATTCTAATCCATTTGTACCGGGGAATCGTTGATAGCTTTCTCATCAGCAAAGTGAATCCGACTAGTTAAGTGCAATGAGCAAATCCTTGGGCCAGTTTTGCGCAGAAACTGGCCCGAGGATTTCAAAAGGAGGCACTGGTTTACTTAATTTGGGCAGTGGGAGTTTCATTGACATTTGTCCAAAAATGAATCGTCATAGCGCAGCGTTCGGTGCTCTCAATTCCCCAATAACATCCCAAACCGCTAATAGTCAGGCAAAACTGCACACCATACACCACGCGCAAAATGTTAAACTCGGAAAATATAACAGGGATAGACTTAAACCGCCCGAGAATCCTAGGCACCGGCATTGTCACAATGTTGATTCTCGGACTGCTTTTCTGGACCCACTTCCATGGCGGAGTTCCTAGCCATTTTATCCTGCAGCGAGAAGACTTGCCCGAGCTTTCAAACTGGTGGGGCGGCCTATTGCTCCCCCTGCTAACTTGGTTTCTGCTGGGCAGGATAAAAAAGAGACTTGAAAAGCAGACCTCGCTGACGTTGCAACCAAAAAATGAAAATACAAAAATTTTTAGACTTTTCCTGATCGGGTTGACCTTTGCCATTGTATTGGCAGTATGTTTCACCAATGACTATCCACCATTTTTAGAAAACGTTCCTTACTTCGTTTTGATACTGAGCCTGATTGTGCCCATTTATTACGCAGAATTTATATTGGGTTTTGTAATTGGCATGACGTTCACATTCGGAGCAATAATACCTACTGCTTTTGCCCTGATAATGGCAATCATTGGGTTTATCATTTTCAATTTTATCAGACCGCTATTTCAAAAAGTGATAAAATATTTTCGCAAATGACCGAGGAGCAGAAGCCCACACCGCACAACGGAAGTTTTGCCTAGTGGGGCGAACGCGCTCACGCTCAAGAGTATGTTTTTGAATTTCAAACAATTGATGTTCAGCGTGTTATATTATTTTTTACACTTTTACTCTTTGCTTGGTTGCGCTCTACTGATGCTAAATTTTTCAAATTTTCAATCATTCAATTGTAAAAGTTTTTAAAAATTAGCAATTTGACTTAACTATTATATTTTCAAATAGTTATAAATCAAGAACATACTCTAACATCATAGCGAGGATAAACTAGACCAGACTCATAATTTATTCCGATATTTGCGAGGGATAAGTGCAAGTTTTATAGATGAGCGCTAGGGTTGCTTTTATAGGGATATGGTTGGTATTTGACACACCCACCCTGCAATACTAAAATACAGACAAAAAACATGACAAAAATATTTATATTAACGACATTACTTTTTCTAATCAAAAGTTGTCAAGCATTCGCTCAATCGGCAGATTCATTGCGATCTAGAATACAACAAATCGTTTCCGACAAGAACGCCGTGGTTGGTGTTTCAATCAGTACCAGTGACGGAAAAGACATTATTTCGCTGAATACCGAGCGACAGTATCCCTTGCAAAGCGTATTTAAATTTCACATTGCATTGGCGGTTTTAGCTCAAATTGATAAAGGAAAATTTTCATCGGATCAAAAAATTGAGATCCAGAAAAAAGATTTACTACCCGATTTGTGGAGTCCGCTAAGAGAAGAAAATCCCAACGGAGGAAGTTTTTCTGTCTCGAAATTAATCGAATATGCCGTTTCACTGAGCGATAATGTAGGATGTGATGCTTTGTTGAGGCTTATTGGTGGACCAAAAGTAGTTGATGATTACTTCAAGAAAAATAATATCAGAGACATCTCAATAAAAATTAACGAAGAGAAAATGCAAGCAAATTGGGACTTAATGTTTCAAAACTGGACAACCCCAAAAGCAGCAAATGAAACGTTGGCCAAATTTTATCAAAACAAGAAAAAATTACTTTCCCCGAAAAGTTACGACTTCATTTGGAGCGTCATGAGAGAGACAAAAACGGGGGTAAACAGATTAAAGGGACAGTTGCCAAAGGGAACCATTGTTGCGCATAAAACGGGCTCATCAGGGACGAACAAGGCTGGTTTGACTGCGGCAGTAAATGACATAGGAATTGTGTTTTTACCGAACGGGAGCTATTTTTTTATAAGTGTTTTTGTCACAAATTCAAAAGAAAATGAAGAAACTAATGAAAAAATAATTGCCAATATTGCAAAGGCGACTTTTGACTATTTCACGACTCAGTCGAAATAAAACTGCCCTCTTCGGTATTTTCTTTACCAACGAGCATTACCGTGAAAAATTGTTTTTTTGTCAAATTACTAGAAAAAATTGTACATTTATAAGCAAATAAACGCTTTATCTATCAATTCCTAACAGGTACAAATGGCACGACGGGTAGAGTTGGACAGTACAGAAAAACAAGGATAT
>Ga0105045_10003619_pt1 | contig 13301 bp, 7 predicted proteins | sample MAT02_FD_78089 | JGI IMG/M metagenome (GOLD analysis project Ga0105045, IMG submission 78089) | Freshwater microbial communities from Lake Fryxell liftoff mats and glacier meltwater in Antarctica - MAT-02 (megahit assembly) | ecosystem: Environmental > Aquatic > Freshwater > Ice > Liftoff...
GGAGCCGCGTCGACGAGCAAGCCGCCACCGGTCCAGCGTATCAATTCGGGATACGCACCCGCGGCGGGTTGGACCACAGGCACGCCCGACGCCATCGCTTCGAGCAGGAACAAACCTTTGGGTTCGTCGTGGTCCGTGGGCACGCAAAGGAGATCAATCTCTCTTAAAAACGCCGCTTTCCCCGGCAAATCCGGGCTACCGATGTATTCGTACCGGTCGGCCAAGCCAGCTTCGGCGAGCCGTGCTTCCTGGGCCTGTTTGAACACCAAGTGCTGCTGCCCCAGCCATCCGGCGGCCCGCAATCGGACGGTCTCGCATCCAGGACGTCGGGCCAGTTCGATGAACGCGCTGACCAAATGCTGGAACCCTTTTTCCGGCGCGATGCGGGCGAGATAGCCGATCGTCACGTCGGCGCCCGCATGATCGGGAGCATCGGCATCGGCGGCAACGCCCAGAAACGGAGTCGGGTCGATCGACAGCGGAGAAACGTGAATTTTCGACGCAGGAATCTCCAGCATCTTGCCCATTTTCTCCGCATAAAACTCCGTGTTGACGATAAACCGATCGCACTGCGCGGCGACTTTCACCAGCTCCGCGATCACGATCGCCCTGGGTTTCGGTGGCAAATGCTCGATAAACGTGTCATCTCCCTGCAGGACAACGACAATTTTTGCCCGCGGAACCTGCTGGCGAATCGTCGGGATACAGCCTCCGATTAACAGATTGCTGAAAATGACCGCGTCGGGTTGGACGTCGTCGCGCAGCCACGAAACGAGTCGCTGGACCTCGTCGCGCTGTTTTCCATGCGTGCCACGAAGCATCGAAATCGTCAAATCAGCCAGCGTTGAGGCGTTGGTGGACGCCACGCCGCGGGTCGCCCACGACAGAAACGCGGGCTGGTCGAGTAACCGCCGGATCGGGCCGGGGACCCAGCGAAACGAGGGCATCATTTGCAACAAATAGATATGGACGCCGCCGAAAAAGACGCGGTCCGTCGTCATGCTCGGCTCGTCCGTGCGGATCGGCGTGTACATCGACTGCAAGATGCAATCCGCACCGATCGCTCGCAACGCCTTGACCAGCGAATTGTCGTGCATGCAACTGCCGCAAAACATTCCTGCGGCACCGGCGGTTAAATACGCAATTTTCATGACCGTCAATCTATCCTTTGCGCCCACCGGGCGCGCATCGGGGCAACCCAGTGGGTCCGAACTCGTAATGATCGTTGTGGCAAACTTCGTCGATTCCTATACTCCGCCCACCTGATTGCATCCGCTTCGATGTCGCAGCGGCACGGTGTAAATGACCCCGATTTGATATCATTGATGAACGAACACCCCGTCATTGTTTCGGTCGCGAAAGCGAGCCGGCCATTTTATTGGGGCGTCGACGTCGGCGGGACCAGCATCAAAATTGGCTTGGTCGATGATATCGGCCAAACGCTTGCCTTCGAACAATTGCCGACCCGTGAACCCGAAGGGCCGACCGCGGCGATGCAGCGGGTTGCGGCCGTGATTTTGGATTTTCAGGAGCAATTGGGGCTGCGTGATGACGCGGTTGTCGCCATTGGCTTGGGGGCGCCCGGCCCGATGGACCTGCCCGGCGGACGATTCGTAGCCCCGCCGCAATTGCCGACCTGGTGGGGATTCGCGGTGCGTGATTTTCTGGCCAAGTTGACCGGATTGCCGGTCGCGTTCGTGAACGACGCCAACGCGGCCGCTTACGGCGAGTTTTGGCTTGGCACGGGAGGGGAAGCGACTTCGATGATCCTGCTGACCCTTGGCACGGGCGTCGGTGGCGGTGTCATCGTCGATGGCCAATTGGTCAACGGTGTCAACAGTTTCGGCTCCGAGTGCGGCCACATTCTCGTCGATCCATCGCCGACAGCCCAAATTTGTGCTTGGGGCGGTGGACGGGGACAATTGGAGGCTTATGCGTCCGCGACCGGTGTGGTGATGCGAATGCGTCAACGGTTAACCGGTGGTGCGACTAGTATTTTGGGAGGATCGCTGGGCGGCACTGACTCCGAATTGACTTCGCTGAAGATTTACGAGGCCGCCGTTGCGGGTGACCCGCTCGCCAACGAAGTCATTGACGAGACCGCTCGGTGGCTCGGCATCGGGATCACAACGCTTGTCCATACGCTCGATCCCGGCGTCGTCGTGCTGGGCGGAGCGATGAATTTCGGAGGTGCCGGATCGGTGCTCGGCGAACGATTTCTGCAAACGATCCGCGACGAGTTCAAATCGCGAACTTTCGAGAATGTATTTAAAGGAACGACCATCGAATTTGCAAAACTTGGTAAGGATGCCGGCTACCTCGGGGCCGCCGGGTACGCACGCCATCTATTTTCACGACCTCGTGAGCTGACATAACCTGAATTGACATAACCTGAGTAACCGTCCACTCCCCCCATTCCCGACGTTGTCTTATCACTGACGATCGGAAACCAAACGATCGTAACGCTCGAATCTATATGACACTCAATATTCGTAATTTCTGCATCATCGCCCACATCGATCACGGCAAGAGCACGCTGGCCGACCGGTTATTGGAATTTACCGGTACCGTCACCCGTCGTGAAATGAAAGAACAATTGCTTGACGACCTCGAACTGGAACGCCAGCGGGGGATCACGATCAAAGCGCGGGCCGTGGCGATGAAGGCCAAAGTCGGCGGCGTACCTTATGAATTGAATCTTATCGACACGCCCGGTCACGTCGATTTCCACTATGAGGTTTCTCGCGCGCTCGCTTGTTGCGAAGGGGCGTTGTTGCTCGTCGATGCGTTCCAGGGCGTCGAAGCGCAAACCGTGGCCAATGCGTATGCCGCGATGGAGCATGACCTGAAAATCATCCCCGTCATTAACAAAATCGACCTGGCATACGCGAGACCCGACGAGGTCGCCCAAGAAATGCACCAAACGCTCGGTATCGACCCGGACGAATGCGTTCGCGTCAGCGCCAAGACCGGCGTGGGTGTCGAGGCATTGTTGCAAGCGATCATCGACCGGATTCCCGCGCCCGCTGGCAAGGTCGACGATCCGCTGCAGGCGATGGTGTTCGATTCCAATTACGACGATTTTCGTGGTGCGGTGACGTATATCCGCATGATGAACGGAACGGTCAAGCGAAATCAAAGGATCCAGTTCCTGCGCGCCGGCAGCCATCATGACATCATCGAACTCGGCCAATTCGTGCCCCAGCGAAAAGCGTGCGAGCAATTGACCGCTGGCCAGGTCGGATACCTGATCTGTAACATCAAATCGCTCAGCGACGTTCACATCGGTGACACCGTCAGCGTCCTGGGTGATAAGGCCGCCGAGCCGCTCGAAGGTTATGATCGACCCAAGCGGATGGTGTACTGCGGATTGTTCCCCAGCGATGGCCAGGACTTCAGCGAGCTGCGTGACGCGCTCGAAAAGCTGGCGATCAATGACCCAAGCTTTGATTTCGAACCGGAGACCAGCGACGCGCTCGGGTTCGGTTTCCGTTGCGGTTTCCTTGGGCTTCTGCACATGGAAATTATCCAGCAACGATTGGAGCAGGAGTCTGACGTTGACCTCGTTCAAACCGCACCCAACGTCACTTATGAGATCGTCAACAAGCGTGGCGAGACGGTCATTATCCATAAGCCTCAGGACGTCCCCGATCCTGGCGATATCGACGAATTTCGGCAACCGATCGTGCGCTGCAGCATCGTCATCCCGATCGAATACATCGGCTCGATCATGAAATTGGCCCAGGAACGTCGAGGCGTCCAACGGGGCCAGGAATACATTGGTACCCAGCGTGCGATGCTGATCTATGACATTCCGCTCGCGGAAGTCATCTATGATATGCACGACAGAATCAAAAGTTGTACCCGCGGTTATGGGACGCTCGATTATGAAATGGTCGGTTACGAGCCTGCCGATTTGTGCCGATTGGATATCCTCGTCAACGGCAATCGTGTCGACGCGCTCAGCATCGTCTGCAATCGGGCCGATTCGGATCGCCGTGGACGCGCGGTGGCAAAAAAACTGAAGGCCGAGATCGAACGACACATGTTCGAAGTCGCCGTTCAAGCCGCGGTCGGTTCCCGCGTCATCGCGCGAGAAACGATTCCCGCGATGCGAAAGAACGTGACCGCGAAATGCTACGGCGGCGACATTTCGCGTAAACGCAAGTTGTTGCAAAAGCAAAAAGAAGGCAAGAAGCGAATGAAGGCGATCGGCAACGTCGAAATCAGCCAAAAAGCCTTCATGGCCGTGCTCAGCGACGGCGAAGGCTGATGCCCGAAGGACATAAAACTCACTGGATCGCGAGGCATCATTCGCAATTGCTCGCCGGTCACACGCTGCGGGTTTTCAGCCCCCAGGGCCGTTTTTCCCAAGACGCGAAACGTGTTGATAAGCAAACCCTCGCCCGCGTCGTCGCCGCGGGTAAGCATCTTTTCTATCAATTTGACAATCACAAAATTGTCCATGTCCATCTGGGGCGTTACGGATCGTTTCGCGAGCAAACGGGGGCTCCCGAACCCCGGGGCCTCGTCCGAATGCGACTGTTCGATGGCACGACGACCATCGACCTGAACGGGCCAACGCAGTGCCGCGTGATCGACATGGATACGCAATCGGACATCGAATCAAAACTTGGCCCCGATCCACTTGCCGGCGGTGACTGGAAAGTCGTATGGCAAAAGGTTCAGGCCAGCAACAAGCCGATCGGTGCCATCATCCTGGATCAAAGTGTCATCGCCGGTGTCGGCAATATCTTTCGCGCCGAATTATTCTTCGAGACCAAGATCGACCCGCTGACCCCGGGTTCAGAATTGACCAAAACTCAATTCCAAGCACTTTGGAAGTCACTTTTAAAGATGATGAAGACCGGTTTGAAATACGGAAAGATCATCACCGTCACGGCCAAGGAAGCGGGGAAATCGCTTGACCAGCTTTCCGATAAAGAGCGGTTCCGAATCTACGGTAAAAAGTTTTGCCCGGAATGTGGCGGCGATATCCAGATACCTCTTATCGGATCGCGAAAGTTATACGTTTGCCCCCATTGCCAATCGATGAACTGAATCATTGATCCCCGACGTCGCGCGGCTTTTGTGTTTTTGCTCCGCATAGGTTTATTTCATTGTCCCTCCTGGAGAGTCGAGCCTAAGCGACGAGAGGGGGACCGCGCCTAGCCCTCCCCTCGCTGATGCTCGACCCTCCCGCTGCGCGGGCAGGGTAAAACGCTCGCCGAACAACTACTTATAAGCCGCACGACCTCTTCGCGGGAAGATAAAATGCAGACTGCCGGTCGGCTAGGTAAAGACTCGCTTCAGTTCATCGAGGCTCGTCATTCCCCGAGCGACGGTTAAGACGGCCTCGGCCTGAAGCGAGCGATGTCCTTCTTCTTTTGCGATTCGCGTCAATTGACCGACGTCTTGAGTCTTCGTTAACGCGGCGCGGAATTGGTCGCCGGGCGACAGCAGTTCAAAGATTGCGATCCGACCGTGGTAGCCGCGCGATTGACAGAGGTGACATGGTTCAATCGGGGCGGGTTTGCCGTTGGCATCGACCTGTTGTTCGATCGGTGGCATGACGAACGGTTGATACAAAACGGATACGCGTCCCTGGGGGATTCCCAGTCGCTGCAGCAGCGCCGGTGGTGGTTGATATCCCACTTTGCAATTTTCACATAACCGCCGCACCATGCGTTGGTTCAATACGGCTCTCAGCGTTTGGGAAAATAGCGGTGCCGATTCGCGAAACTGAGCAGCAATTTTGACTGCCGCCTCGACAGCCGTTGCCGCAGCGTAACGGATGACAACCTGTTTTTCATTTTTCACGACTTGTTCAAGCGAGCGAAGTAGCGACTGATCATCAGGAATCGTCGGAAACAGAAAAACATCGGGTTCTTTGAGAATGATCTTTCGCATCAACTCCTGAGCGGTTAGCCCCGTTGAACCGCCGTAAAAGTTCGGGTTGATATTGATGATTTCTGGTTCGGGATCGTTCTCCGGTTCCACGGATTGAAAGTCTCGCACCAGCCGGTCGGCGGCGTTGATCGATACGTGCCACGATGTCGTCAACCCGGTCGTTTTCGGGCTGCTGATGACGACGGTTGAGCCTTCGGAGTTTAGCGCGGTGCGAAATTGTTCGACCATGCTGTCTTTCATTCCCAGGTCAGCCAGCTTCGCAAACGGCACCTTCTCGGTTTCGATTTTGATCAGCACACGTTCACCCGTCGGGATGCCTTGGCTTTGCATCGACAGGTTGTATTTGTCGCGTTGGATTTTGACTTCGCACTTGCCCGTTTGGGCGCTGCGCCGATCGGCGGGATTCAGTTGACAAACTTGTTTGAATGCGATCAACATCGCATCGCCGGCATCCCGTGGCAGCGGTGGCAATTGCTCCCATTGGCCATCGACTTGGTAGCGGATCGAACACGCGGCTTGAGAGTAATCGAGCAAGACCTGTGATGCTCGCGAAACGATGGCATGACCAACTTGCCCTGCCGCAACGACGTACCCTGGATTTTGTCGCGTGGTGATCAATACCGATTGTTGTTGCGTTTTGTCCTTGATCTTAGGCAGCAACATTGCTGGTGGTGCGGTTTGCCAGATCTGGACTTCTTCAGCAGCGGCCATGAATCACTTTCAAATAGAAACAAACAAAGGGTTGTGGTCGGTGCAATGGTCTTAAATGATGCCTGGCGCTTTGACGTCGATGCCTTTGAGTGCCATTTTCAACAAGTCCTTATTCGGCGCGACTTCGAAGGCGGTCGGTCGATCGATCAATTCGTCATCAATCAATTGCTTAAGGCTCATCGTAAAGTCCTGCATGCCATCTTCGGCACCGATGCGGATCGCGTCAGGCAGCTTCGCGTCGCCGCCTTCGAGCACCAATTTTTTCACGATCGGATTGAACGTCATCACCTCACAGGTCGGTACCCGCGAGACGCCCGGCTTGATGCTTTTGAGCAATTTCTGTGCGACGATCCCCTTCATATTGAACGCGATCGCCGAACGGATCGCCCCGTGCATTTCTTGGGGGAACAAATCGAGAATACGCCCGATCGTTGTTGCGGCGCTGGATGCGTGAATCGTTCCGAAAACGAGGTGTCCCGTTTCGGCGGCGTGAATCGCCGTCATGAACGTTTCTTCATCACGAAGTTCGCCGACAAGAATGATGTCGGGGTCTTCGCGGACGGCGTGCTTCATGCCGATTTTAAAATCGAGCACATCCTGGCCGACTTCGCGCTGGTTGATGAGACACTTGTCGTCCTTATAGACAAACTCGATCGGATCCTCGAGTGTCAGGATGTGTTTGCGGTAAATGCCGTTGATGTAATTGAGCATCGACGAAATCGTCGTCGACTTTCCTGAACCCGTTACGCCCGCGAGCAACACCATCCCCTGGTCATAATGACAAAGGTGTTCGATCGAATCGGGTAGATACAAGCCGCGAAAGTCAGGGATGAAATTGCTGATCCGGCGTGCGACCATCCCGATCTTGCCGAGCTGTTTCAACAGGTTGATCCGAAACCGCCAACTGACGCCATCGACGTCGCAGATATAGGCAAAGTCAGCACCGCCTTCTCTTTCAAAGATCGCGAGGTTGCGGTCGTCCATCATCGGAATCAGCAGTCGCACCATCTCGTCATTGTCGATCGGCGGACGATTCAGGGGACGCAAATCGCCTTTGACGCGAACCATCGGCGGTTGGTCCACTTTCAGGTGCAAGTCAGACCCTTCCAGTTTGACGAGCGCCTTGAAGATCTTGTCCACCTCCAACGCTTCTCGTTTTTTGGTCAGCGACTGTTTCAGCCGCTTGATCGCGGCTTCAGCACCCCCAACGGGAACAGTCGGAGCGGGGCCAGCGTGCGAACCGTTTGAGTGTGACATGCGAGATGCAGCAGTGGTTTAAAGGCGGAAGAATCGTCGAAAAGCAGACAGTCTATTCTAAGCAGGTTCCGAGAATCCTCAAGCAACTCGAAACGAGTGCGCGTTTGGCGGTGGCAATGGCAATGGCAATGGCAATGGCGGAGCCGATAGAAGTCGGGATCGCGAAGCGAACGAGCATCAAAACGGCCAAATTCGTGGGATCAGGAGCATTGAAATCAAAAAGACGATCACGTTCAGCGGCATTCCGAATCGCAGGTAATCGGTCAATTTGTATCCACCGACGCTGTAAACCATCATGTTCGTTTGGTATCCGAACGGCGTCGAGAAACTGGCCGAGGCGGCGATCATGACCGCGATCACAAAGGGCATCGGGCTGCACTGAAGCGCCTCGGCCGCCTTCCACGCGATGTCAAACATCAAAATCGCTGCGGCATTGTTCGTGATCAATTCGGTGCAGAGCATCGTCGCGACAAATACCGCGGCGAGCGACCAAAACGGGTCGCCGCCGGCGAGTTCCAACAGCGAGTTGGCGATCGTCGCGGCCGCACCGCTGAGGTCCATGGCTTTGCCGATCCCGATGGCGGCACCGATGACAATCAAAACCGACCAGTCGATGCTTCGCCTGGCTTCGTTCGTGGTGCAACAACGCAGCGCGATCATTGCGATCGATGCGATGAGAGCCGCCGTCATGATCGACACGCTGGTCAGCGTCGCCGCCATCACCATCGCCACCAACACCAAAAGCGACAACCACGCCCGTTCGGGTCGACGGATCGACCCGCCAGCCACGTTGCTAACTAAAAAAAATTCGTGCGACTGAGCTCGTTTATCTAAAAATGCTTGGCTCGCATCGAGCAACAAGACATCACCGACTTCGATTCGTACGTCACCGAGTTTTCCCGGCAACCGTTTTTCTCCGCGGGCGACGGCGATCACCGCGGCGCCATAATTGGTGCGAAACCGACCCTCGCGGATCGTCTTGCCGACGACGCTGCAGCGACTGCTGACGACGGCTTCGACCAATTTACGCTGCCATGCGGGCGAGTCCAATTTGCGTGCTTGATCGTCCGCTGCACTTAGCCCACGGATTTTTTGCAGATCCACGACGCTTTCCAGTGCCCCGACGAGAATCAACAGGTCGCCGGCGCGAAGCCGCTCGGCCGGGCCAACATTGCTGATGACGTCTTCGTCGCGCTGGATCTCGGCAAGATAAAGGCCAGGCAAATGCCTTAATCCCGCTTCTTCGATCGTCTGACCGACGAGCGCACCCCCTGGCGTGACGGTCATCTCGGCGGTGTATTGTCGAGGGTCGTCCTTGCTGCTCAGCGCGGGCTTTCGCACCGGCAACAGCCAACGCGAAGCGATCACGATGTAGGCGATACCAACAAAGGTCAGCGGCAATCCGACTGCGGCGGGCGTGAAAAAGCTGAGCGGTGCCATTCCTTTTTCGACGACCTTGCCCTGCACAAGCAGATTGGTGCTGGTGCCGATCAACGTACACGTGCCGCCAAGAATCGTCGCATACGAAAGCGGTAATAACAATTGGCTGCTGCTGGCACGAACCCGTTTGCTCAAATCGTTGACGACCGGAAGCATCGCCGCGACGACGGGGGTGTTGTTCAAGAATCCACTGAGCAACGCCACCGGTCCGAGCAAAAGCAATTGCGCGCCAGTCAATGTCTTGGCCCGTTTTAGCAACCAAAACGTTGCCAGTTCCGTGCCTCCGGTTAATTCCAAACCGGCGACGACCGCAAACAAAAGCCCGACCGTGATCAAGCCTTCGTTGCCAAATCCTAACGCGGCGGCGTTCGCGCTGGGCAACCTCGGCGTCCCCGTGATGTTTTGGACCAGGACCAGAATTCCCAAGCAGCCGATCGCCAATAGGTCCGTCGCGGCAAGCCGAAACGCGAGCGAGATCAACAACAGCGCCGCCACAGCAAGCGTTAACCAAGCTTCCCAAGCCATGAATAGTCCGTTTGGTTCCGCTCGGTACCGGTCGTCGAGAAATGAAAAGAAAGCTGCGATCTTTGAGCCGTATAAGACTCGCCTGGTCGCGAATCGCAAACCCCAAAATTACTTCGAGGCCCGTCGTTTTGCTTCCAAAAGCCGCTCGGTGTAGGACAATTGTTCCGATTCAGCCGGTTTAATCGCGACGGATGGTTTAGTCGGCGCGATCGGCATGCCGGAACCAAGGGACGATGGCGGCAACGTTTGCGTCGGCTCATATCGAACCGCGGCCTGTCCCCTCGCCATCTGCGTCGTTAATCGTTCCTTCGATTGAAGCAACGCATCGAGTCGCATCGCGGGTGCTGCCTGTTTTCGGGTGCCCCGGATCGCGTCCCACGCCGTCGAAACCCAGCCCATGCCGATCGAAACTCGCCGGACAAAAACGTCACCCAAAAAAATGACGCAGGCGGCCAGCAACACCCATGGCCAGACATCCTGGATCGCCCCGGCGGTCCCCAGGCCGTCGCGATAGGGATCTTCTTGTTGAAGGATTTCGACCATCGAATCATCCCGCAGCGGCTGCGTTAGGTTACCCGCGGTGCCGCCAGCGGGCGTGTACGATGCGAGCGCCGCCAGCAAAGTCTGGTTCATCTGGCGAAGCCGAAACTCGTCGCCAAAGGGGACGTTGATTCCCGTTGCCAACATGGTCTTCCCGTCCTCGGGCACGACGTTCACAAAATAGCTGCCCGCCCGCTGGACGTCGAACGAACCGATGTATCGCCCCGGTGCGGACTGGGTGATCTCAATCGGAATCGGCTTCAGATCTGGTCCAAGTACCGAGCCAATCATCTTCAAAAAATTGAGATACTCGTCGTCTTTATCAAGTGCATTGACGATCACCTGCACCTTGCCGTTTTTGATTTGCGTCGCGATCGAAAATTTCCCGGTGTCACCCGTCGGACGCATCAGCCAACGGACAAGCTGTGAAAACAATTTTTCATGCCCCGACCACTGAGTCCACGAGGATGACCATCGCTGGCCGCCGTCGGTCGCCAGGACTGCCGTTCGACCCAGTCCGTATTGCCACACGGACAGGATCGGATTTTCTTGACCGGCGGGCAGCGGCGAATCAATGATCGTCTGGACCAGCGGGCTTTGTTTCGGCGTCGACATGACAAAGCCCGTGATCGGTGGCAACGTCGATTCCAAACCGCTCAAGATCACATGCGGGATCGCGACCCTCGGTTGAATGCCGCTGGTGTTCTCATAGATCAGCGGTCGCGAAACGCGTCGTGCTTCGCGCATCACGACTTGAGGGATCGCGCGGGGCGAGAGGACATGGAACAGTTTGCCGCCGCCCGCGGACGAGATCTGACGCATCAAGTTCACGTCCGCGTCGCTGCCAATCGCGATCGCGGTGACGGTGATCCCAGCGGCCTTCATGTCACGGGTGAGCTGCTGGAAATCATCCGGCGAGGTTTGGCCATCGGTCAACACGATCATGTGTTTGACCGATGCATCGGATTTCTGTAAGTCGCGAAACCCTCTTTGCATCGCGGGAAACATCACCGTCCCGCCGCCGGGTTGGATCTTTGAAATCAGCGGCAGGATGTGCGTTCTTCCGCCGACGGCCTGCAGCGGCACGATCTCCCGCGCCTCGCCATCAAATGCGATCACACCGATGGAGTCCGCTGGGCTGAGCGCCTTGACCGCCTCGCGTGCCGCCGTCTTGCACAGCGACATTTTCTCGCCGTCCATCGACCCGGAACTATCGATCACCAGCATCAACGCCCCCACGGCAATCACCTTCGAATTCTTAATCTCAAAATCGACCGGCATCGCTTCCTCGATCGGCGTTCGCGTCCAACCCCCGGCACCGAGCGAGTCGGGGCCGCCGATCATCAGCAGCCCGGCGCCAAGTTGCTGGGTATTGCGAACGAGCATTTGCAATTGATCATCGCTGAACTGAGTCAACGAATCCGCGGAATCGCCGCTCGTTCGCGGGACCCCGGCAAGAATGACGGCATCGAACGCCTGCAACTCGGCGAGCGAACCAAACAGCGCATCGGTCGATTGCACCGTGACTTCGATGTCGGCGCTGCGAAGCTGGTCGATCATCAGGGCGTAATCGCCACCCGATCCCGTGGATTCGATTACCAGCACACGCCCTTTGCCACGAACATAGGTATACGCGGCGGCCTCGTTGTTTTGACTTTGCGCATCATCGGACGCGTCGTCGGGCGTGAACTTCGCGTTAAACGTGAACGCCGCCGGTTGATCGATCGTGTGGCGAAGCGGTATGACATTTTTTCCCGGCGTCAATTCGATCACCTCATCGACGAGCAATTGATCTTCGCCGCCTGACGATCGCGTGATGCTCAAACGCCCCTTCGTCGGTTTGTTCGAGTCGATCGCTTTATAGTTCGAAATGACGACGCGAGCCTCAAACGGTTGTCCGTTTCTGATGTCCCCGGGCAAGTCAATCTTTTCGACCAGGACATCCGCACCCGAGTCCAACGGCGCCGGAACCACGTCGATTCCGATGCCTGACGACGCCAATCTCGCGGCGACCGCTTTGGCATCACCGACGGTTTCATTGCCGTCGGTAACAATGACAATGCGACGACGTGAATCTTCCGCCATCGACGCATGAGCAAGCTCCAAGGCCTCCTCTAAATTGGTTGCGTCGGATCGTCCAAAATCACTTTCGGTCTGCTTGATCGGGGGAATGTCGTCACTGAACGGCGGCACTTCGATCGCCGCGTCGCGGCCAAAGACAATCACCCCGGCACGGTCTTCACGCGATGCGTCGCGGTGCTGCTGAACGTTGTCGGTAACGAACCGAAACATCTGCGTTCGTCGTGCTGGCGGGATGCTCTCGGATTGGTCAAGCAAATACATGACCGTGATTCGCTCGGTCGTCCAAACGAGCTGCACACCCGCGAGGGCACCAATGATGCCGATCAACACCGCGGTGCGAAACAGCATCGCAACGATTCGGCGGATCCTCCCCAATGCCGCAAGCGGACGAAAGCTTATCGCCCACAGCAACGGCAGTAACAACAACAACCACAGGTAGCCCGGATGATCAAAGCTGAAACGAAGTCCAGTCATAAGATTATTTCGATCTCCTGTTTACCAAGTCTTCGCTAATGATTATCAGCCTCTGTTTCAAGATTTTGCATTCCCGCTGGAAAGCCGTGCAGTTTTTAATTCGTTGTTCAACGGGCATTTCACCCTGCTGCGCAGCGGGAGCGGGCATTTCACCCTCCTGCGCAGCGGGAGAGTCGGACGTCAGTCCGGGGAGGGTCCGGCGCGATCCCCCTTCCTCGCTTAGAGCCAACTCCTACGTACCGAGATTGATACACAACCAAACGTCAATGGCGATCAAACGTAAAAACTGCATAAGCTATTATGCAGGATGGTGAAACGAAGACTGCCGATCACCAACGCGCGATCACTTCGGGCAACGGGTA
>Ga0105045_10003620_pt1 | contig 13298 bp, 15 predicted proteins | sample MAT02_FD_78089 | JGI IMG/M metagenome (GOLD analysis project Ga0105045, IMG submission 78089) | Freshwater microbial communities from Lake Fryxell liftoff mats and glacier meltwater in Antarctica - MAT-02 (megahit assembly) | ecosystem: Environmental > Aquatic > Freshwater > Ice > Liftoff...
ATGGCTTCGGTCTGCGGCGGCTGCCTGAGCCTGATGGACGCTGGCGTGCCGCTGAAAGCCCATGTGGCCGGTATCGCCATGGGTTTGATCAAGGATGACAACCGCTTTGCCGTGCTGACCGACATTCTGGGTGACGAAGATCATCTGGGCGACATGGACTTCAAGGTAGCCGGTACCACCAACGGTATCACTGCGCTGCAAATGGACATCAAAATCCAGGGCATTACCAAAGAAATCATGCAGGTTGCATTGGCCCAGGCCAAAGAAGCGCGCATGCATATTCTCGGCAAAATGCAGGAAGCCATGGGCGCTGCCAAAACCGAGGTGTCAGACTTCGCACCGCGCCTGTACGTCATGAAAATCAATCCTGACAAGATCCGTGACGTGATTGGCAAAGGCGGCGCTGTGATTCGTGCGCTGACCGAAGAAACCGGCACCCAGATCAATATCGAGGAAGATGGCACCATCACCATCGCGTCGAACGACAGCGCCAAGGCCGATGAAGCCAAGCGCCGCATCGCCGAAATCACGGCTGAAGTTGAAATTGGCAAGGTCTATGAAGGCCCGGTCACCAAGATTCTGGACTTCGGTGCGCTGATCAACCTGCTGCCCGGCAAGGATGGTTTGCTGCACATCAGCCAGATCGCGCATGAGCGTGTCGAGCGCGTGCAAGACTACCTGAAAGAAGGCCAGATCGTCAAAGTCAAGGTCATGGAAACCGACGAAAAGGGCCGGGTCAAGCTGTCAATGAAGGTACTGCTCGATCGTCCGGCGCACGAGCAGGATCGCGGTTAATTTCCCAGCCGAGATAATTTGCTATTTATTTTATAGCTGCTTGCGCCCGATTTTATTGGGCTGACAGCATAAAACACCCTCAAAAAGCATGAAAACTGTTGAAATTAGCGCTTTTGGCGCCCCTGATGTGCTGCGGCTGGCCGAACGCCCCGCGCCCACGGCGGGTGCGGGCGAGCTGCTGATTCGTGTCAGCGCTTCAGGCATCAACCGGCCAGACGTGTTGCAGCGCACCGGCAACTATCCGGTGCCGCCGGCTGCGTCGGATATTCCAGGGCTTGAAGTTGCCGGGGTCATTCTGTCTGGTGATGAAAAAGCCATGGCCATGGCGGGTTTCGAGGTCGGCGACCGCGTTTGTGCGCTGGTAGCCGGCGGCGGATATGCCGAGGTGTGCGTGGCGCCTGTTGGGCAGTGCTTGCCAGTGCCCGATGGGTTCACTGATATTGAAGCCGCTTCGTTGCCCGAAACGTTTTTCACCGTCTGGAGTAACGTGTTTGAGCGGGCTTATTTGGCCAAAGGCGAAACGCTGTTGATCCAGGGCGGGTCCAGCGGCATTGGTGTGACGGCGATTCAAATTGCCAAGGCCATGGGAGCCAGCGTGATTGTGACCGCTGGCAGTGACGAGAAATGCGCCGCGTGCATTGCGTTGGGAGCTGACCATGCTATCAATTACAAAACGAATGATTTTGTTGAAGAGGTCAAAAAGCTGACCAACGTGAATGGGGTGAGTAGGGGCGTGAACGTCGTTCTCGACATGGTGGCGGGCAGCTACGTTTCGCGTGAGATTGACTGCATGGCTGAAGATGGTCGTCTGGTCATCATCGCCGTGCAGGGTGGTACCAAGGCCGAGTTCAATGCTGGTCTGGTGCTGCGCAAGCGCTTGACGATTACCGGGTCAACGTTGCGTCCACGTTCGCTTGAATTTAAAACCGCAATTGCCAAGGCGTTGAAAGAAAAAGTCTGGCCGTTGCTGGTAAGCGGTGCCATCAAGCCTGTGATTCACAGCACCTTTGCTGCCAGCGATGCTGCCAAAGCACACACGCTGATGGAGTCCAACCAGCATATTGGCAAGATCGTTTTGACCTGGAACCTGTCATGAAAAAACTGATTGCTGGCAACTGGAAGATGAACGGCAGTCTGGCTGCCAATGAAGCCTTGCTGGCTGCACTGGCCCAGGGTTTGAGCGCCAGGCCCGCTTGCGACATCGCAGTTTGTGTGCCTGCAGCTTATCTGGCTCAGGTTCAGGCATTAAGAGTCGCTGATATTCATCTGGGTGCACAGGATCTGTCAGCCCAGGCCTCGGGTGCTTACACGGGCGAAATCAGCTCGGCGATGCTGAAAGATTTTGGCGTTCGTTACGTCATTGTTGGCCACTCGGAACGTCGCCAATACCATGGTGAAACCGATGCGTTGGTATCCAGCAAAGCCAAAGCCGCTCTGGCTGCGGGCATCACGCCGATTGTTTGTGTGGGCGAAACGCTTGCCGAGCGCGAAGCAGGGCGCACTGAAGAGGTTGTCAAGCGCCAACTGGCTGCAGTGATTCATACCAATGGCCATTGCATCAGTGAAATTGTGCTGGCGTACGAGCCGGTCTGGGCGATTGGCACCGGTAAAACCGCATCGCCTGAAGAGGCACAAGCGGTTCACGCCGTGCTGCGTACACAACTAAAAGCCGCGACTGACCAGTCGGCACGCATCAAAATTTTGTACGGCGGCAGCATGAATGCTGCCAATGCAGCCAGCTTGTTGGGGCAACCCGACATAGATGGCGGCCTGATTGGCGGGGCATCGCTGAAAGCCGCAGATTTCTTATCAATTATCGCTATAGCCCAATGAATACGGGCGTTAGAAGCTACCAAATCAGGAGTAAATAAACATGAATGTAATTTTAACCACCGTCCTCGCTGTGCAAATGCTGTCAGCCGTTGTCATGATTGGTCTGGTGCTGGTGCAGCAGGGCAAAGGTGCTGACATGGGCGCGGCTTTTGGCAGCGGTGGTTCTGGCAGCCTGTTTGGTGCCAGCGGCAGCGCGAACTTTTTGTCACGCAGCACCGGCGTTCTGGCGACAGTGTTTTTTGCCTGTACCCTGGCCCTGGCATATTTTGGCAATCCACAGTCTGGCAATACTGGCAGCAGCGTGCTGGAGAATGCTGCAGTTGTTGGGCCTGCGGTTGCCGCCTCGGCGGCAATCGGTGCTGCCCAAATTCCTGGCACAACGGCTCCTGTAGCTGCCAGCACCGCAGTACCTGCAGCACCTGCACAGCCAGCGTCTGGCGTGGGTCAAATCCCGACGAAATAAGCGTGCTTTGAGTACCCTGCTACCGGGGAAAAGCAAAAATTCAGGGTAAACTCTTACATTGTCCGGAAAGCCAAAACCATATGGTTTCCTCATGCAATTCAGACAGTAAAACCGCGGACGTGGTGAAATTGGTAGACACGCTATCTTGAGGGGGTAGTGCCGAAAGGTGTGCGAGTTCGAGTCTCGCCGTCCGCACCAGATCAACGCTTTGCAGCTATCAGGCTGTGAAGCCAATCACCCAAGCAACCTGACGCAAACTGGCTTTGATTCGTTGACCTCACCATGAACCTCGACCAGTACCTTCCCGTTCTCTTGTTCATTTTGGTCGGTGTCGGTGTTGGCGTAGTGCCTCAGGTGTTGGGACGTTTGCTAGGACCTGTGCGCCCCGACGCTGAAAAAAATTCCCCTTACGAATGTGGCTTTGAGGCTTTTGAAGATGCCCGCATGAAGTTTGATGTGCGCTATTACCTGGTTGCCATCCTGTTCATTCTCTTCGACCTGGAAATCGCTTTTCTTTTCCCCTGGGCCGTGTCGCTGAAGGAAACTGGCGCCGTGGGCTTCTGGTCAGTCATGGTTTTCCTGGCGATTTTGGTGGTGGGTTTTATTTACGAGTGGAAAAAGGGCGCGCTGGATTGGGAATGACCGCCAGAGCGTCAGGTTGATCGACACAAAGGTATTTTTGTATGTCACTCGAAGGTGTTTTTAACGAAGGTTTCATGACCACGAGCTACGACTCGGTGGTCAACTGGGCCAAGACGGGCTCGCTCTGGCCGATGACGTTTGGCCTGGCCTGTTGCGCTGTTGAGATGATGCACGCGGGCGCTGCCCGTTATGACCTGGACCGTTTTGGCATGCTGTTTCGGCCTAGCCCGCGCCAGTCTGATTTGATGATTGTGGCGGGTACGTTGTGCAACAAAATGGGTCCGGCTCTGCGCAAGGTCTATGACCAGATGTCCGAGCCGCGCTGGGTGATTTCAATGGGCTCATGCGCCAACGGCGGCGGCTATTACCACTACAGTTATTCGGTCGTGCGCGGCTGCGACCGCATCGTGCCAGTTGATGTGTATGTGCCCGGTTGCCCGCCGACGGCTGAAGCGCTGATTTACGGCATCATCCAGTTGCAGCAAAAGATTCGTCGCACCAACACGATTGCGAGGGCTTGATGCAGCCTGCAACTCCAGAGCAAATCAGTCAAACCGTCTCCAGTGTGCTGGGCGACAGGCTCAAAAGCATCAGCGTCGCATTTGGTGAAGTCACTGCAACTGTGAAGGCTGCTGATTATCTTGCTTCAGCAACCCTGCTGCGCGACGCAGCGGACTGCAAATTCGAACAACTGATTGACCTGTGTGGTATTGATTATTCAGACTACAAAGACGGGCAGTACGAAGGCTTGCGCTACTGCGTGGCATCGCACTTGCTTTCTGTCAGCCTCAACCAGCGTTTGCGCCTGAAGGTGTTTTGCACAGACGATGATTTCCCGGTGGTGGATTCGGTCAACGAGATCTGGAACTCGGCCAACTGGTTTGAGCGTGAAGCGTTTGATTTATTCGGAATCATTTTTGAAGGCCATAACGACCTGCGCCGTATCCTGACGGATTACGGTTTCATCGGCCATCCTTTCCGCAAAGACTTCCCGACCACGGGTCACGTTGAAATGCGTTACGACCCGGAGCAAAAGCGCGTGATATACCAGCCTGTCACGATTGAGATGCGCGAGATTACACCGCGTGTGATTCGCGAAGAAAACTACGGCGGAGTGAAATCATGAAACCGTCAACGCTAATACTGATTTTTCAAGCGAACGCCGCAGAACCGGCTTTGCCGGGCCGCAGGTGTTGCCCCCTTGAGGGGGGGGCGGCCAACGGCCGCTTCGGGGGGGGGCATATTCATGGCTGAGATCAAAAACTATACGTTGAATTTTGGTCCCCAACATCCCGCTGCACACGGCGTATTGCGCCTGGTGCTCGAGCTTGACGGCGAAGTCATTCAGCGGGCTGACCCACACATTGGTCTGCTACATCGCGCTACCGAGAAATTAGCCGAAAGCAAAACATACATACAGTCGTTGCCGTACATGGACAGACTTGACTACGTGTCGATGATGTCGAACGAGCAGGCTTACTGCCTGGCCATTGAAAAACTGCTGGGCGTGGATGTACCAGAGCGCGCGCAGTACATCCGCGTGATGTACGCCGAAATCACCCGCCTGCTGAACCATCTGCTGTGGCTTGGCGCGCACGGGTTTGACTGCGGCGCGATGAATATTTTGATTTATTGCTTCCGTGAGCGTGAGAGCCTGTTTGACATGTACGAGGCCGTGTCGGGCGCGCGCATGCATGCAGCGTATTTCCGGCCGGGCGGTGTCTACCGAGACTTGCCAGATCGCATGCCGCAGTACAAAGTCAGCAAGGTTAAAAACGCGAAAGCGATTGAAGCATTGAATGAGAACCGCCAAGGCTCGTTGCTTGATTTCATTGAAGACTTTTGCAACAAATTTCCGGGCTATGTCGACGAGTACGAAACTCTGTTGACCGATAACCGTATCTGGAAGCAGCGCACGGTAGGGGTGGGCGTGGTGTCGCCAGAGCGCGCCTTGGCTCTCGGCTTTACCGGTCCGATGCTGCGCGGCTCTGGCTTCGCCTGGGACTTGCGCAAGCAGCAGCCGTATGACGTGTACGACAAAATGGATTTTGACATCCCCGTCGGTAGAACAGGTGACTGCTACGACCGCTATCTGGTTCGTATTGAAGAAATGCGCCAGTCCAACCGCATCATCAAGCAGTGCATTGACTGGTTGCGCGTGAACCCCGGCCCGGTTATTACCAGCAACCACAAGGTCGCTCCACCTGACCGTGAATCCATGAAGTCCAACATGGAGGAGTTGATTCACCACTTTAAGCTCTTCACTGAAGGCTTTCACGTGCCTGAAGGTGAAGCCTACGCAGCGGTTGAGCACCCCAAGGGTGAATTCGGTATTTACATTGTGAGCGATGGTGCCAACAAGCCTTACCGTTTGAAAATTCGCCCGCCGGGCTTCTCGCATCTGGCTGCCATGGACGAGATGTCGCGCGGCCACATGATTGCCGACGCCGTTGCCGTGATCGGCACGATGGACATTGTGTTTGGTGAAATTGACCGCTAGGTTAGATGGTTTGAATATGATTTCTGAACAAGCAAAATCGAAGTTCGCGCGCGAAGTCGCCAAATACCCGGCTGACCAAAAACAGTCAGCCGTGATGGCTTGCCTGACGATTGTGCAAGAAGAGTTGGGTTACGTCAGTGCCGACAGCGAGAAGCTGGTGGCTGACTATTTGGGTATGGCTCCGATTGCAGTGCACGAAGTCACCACCTTCTACAACATGTACAACCAGCAGCCGGTGGGCAAGTACAAGTTGACCGTGTGTACCAATCTGCCGTGCCAACTGCGTGATGGCGCTGTTGCGTTGAAGTACCTGGAACACAAGCTGGGCATATCGATGGGTGAAACGACACCGGACGGCCTGTTCACTTTGCAGCAGTCTGAGTGCCTGGGTGCGTGTGCTGATTCACCAGTCATGCTGGTCAACGACCTGACCATGTGCAGTTTCATGACCAATGAAAAACTTGACCAGCTGATTGCTGGTCTGCAATCTGCTGAGGCAAAATTATGACAGTTGCTATGAGTTCCGAAGTTAGTCTTGAGGCCAGGAATGTATTGTCGCAATTTGCGGCAACGGGTGTTCAAAGCAGCTTTCATGGCCGCCATATCAACCCGCAAATCATGGCGGACCTGAACGGCAGCAACTGGCGCCTGAAAGACTATGAATCGCGTGGCGGCTACCAGGCGCTGCGCAAAATATTGGCCCAAGCCGAAGCGAAATCACCCAACGACTTGCCAGTCGTGGGAATGACGCCGGATCAGGTGATTGCCGAGGTCAAGCAGGGCGGCCTGCGCGGCCGTGGTGGTGCCGGTTTCCCAACAGGCTTGAAGTGGAGCTTCATGCCGCGCCAGTTCCCCGGGCAAAAGTATCTGGTTTGCAATTCGGACGAAGGCGAGCCGGGCACCTTCAAAGACCGTGACATCATGCAGTTCAACCCGCACAGCGTGATTGAAGGCATGGCGATTGCAGCTTATGCCATGGGCATCACGGTTGGCTACAACTATATTCACGGCGAGATTTTCGCCACCTACCAGCGCTTTGAAGAAGCCCTGGAAGAAGCCCGTGCGGCTGGCTACATCAGCAAGGAAGTGGGCGACAAAATTTTGGGTAGCAACTTCAGTTTTCAGCTCCATGCGTCGCATGGCTTTGGTGCCTATATCTGCGGTGAAGAAACCGCTTTGCTCGAATCACTCGAAGGCAAAAAGGGTCAGCCACGCTTCAAGCCGCCATTTCCGGCCAGCTTTGGCTTGTACGGCAAACCCACCACCATCAACAACACCGAAACCTTTGCAGCCGTACCCTGGCTGATTCGCAATGGCGGTCAGGCGTATCTGGAATGCGGCAAGCCGAACAACGGCGGGACAAAAATTTATTCAGTGTCAGGCGATGTGGAATGGCCCGGCAACTACGAAGTGCCGCTCGGCACACCGTTTGCCAGGCTGCTGGAATTGGCGGGCGGTGTACGCAAGGGCCGCACTTTAAAGGCCGTGATCCCAGGCGGCTCGTCAGCGCCCGTGTTGCCCGCAGCCATCATGATGGAATGCACCATGGACTACGACTCGATTGCCAAGGCCGGGTCGATGCTCGGCTCCGGTGCGGTTATCGTCATGGACGACACCCGCTGCATGGTCGAATCACTCAAGCGTTTGTCGTACTTTTACATGCATGAATCCTGTGGCCAATGCACGCCTTGCCGCGAAGGCACAGGCTGGCTTTGGCGCGTGGTTGACCGTATTCACACGGGCAAAGGCAAGTCAACTGACCTGGACTTGTTGAACTCGGTGGCTGACAACATTCAAGGGCGCACGATTTGCGCATTGGGCGACGCAGCCGCCATGCCAGTACGCGCGATGATCAAGCATTTCCGCCATGAGTTTGAGGCCATGATTCCAGTCGTGGCTGTGGCCCAAAGCGCATAAGCTGGTTGCATAAAGAGATTGCTTGAATTTATGATTGAAATCCAATTAGACGGCAAAAAAGTTGACGTGATCGAAGGCAGCACGATCATGCATGCGGCTGAAAAAGCTGGCACCTATATCCCGCATTTTTGTTACCACAAGAAGCTGTCGATTGCGGCCAACTGCCGCATGTGCCTGGTTGATGTTGAAAAAGCACCCAAGCCAATGCCGGCTTGCGCCACGCCTGTGACGCAAGGCATGATCGTCCATACCAAAAACGACAAGGCCATCAAGGCGCAAAAAGGCGTGATGGAGTTTTTGCTGATCAATCACCCGCTGGATTGCCCGATTTGCGACCAGGGCGGTGAATGCCAGTTGCAGGATTTGGCCGTGGGCTATGGCGGGAGTGGTTCGCGTTACGAAGAAGAAAAACGTGTGGTTGCCTACAAAGACGTCGGCCCGCTGGTGTCGATGCAGGAGATGAACCGTTGCATTCACTGCACCCGCTGCGTTCGCTTTGGCCAGGAAGTCGCTGGCGTGATGGAGTTGGGCATGTCGCACCGCGGCGAACATGCAGAAATCGAAACCTTTGTGGGTATGTCGGTGGACTCCGAGCTCTCGGGCAACATGATTGATATTTGTCCCGTTGGTGCGCTGACCAGCAAGCCTTTCCGCTACAGCGCCCGAACCTGGGAGCTGTCGCGCCGCAAATCCATCAGTCCGCATGATTCAACAGGTAGCAACCTGATTGTTCAGGTCAAAGCCAACAAGGTGATGCGTGTTGTGCCGCTTGAAAATGAAGAGGTCAACGAATGCTGGATTGCTGACCGTGATCGTTTTTCTTACGAAGCCCTGAACAGCGACGAACGTTTGACCAGTCCGATGCTCAAGCAGGGCGGCGAATGGAAAACCGTTGACTGGCAGACCGCACTGGAATACGTGGCTAGCGGCTTGAAGCAAATCAAGGCTGATCACGGCCCAGACAGCATCGGCACATTGGCCAGCCCGCACAGCACGCTTGAAGAGTTGTACCTGGCCGCAGCGTTGATGCGCGGCATCGGTAGTGACAGTATTGACTACCGGTTGCGTCATGCCGAGTTTGCACCCGTCAAGGGTGTGCGCTGGTTGGGTGTATCCATCGCATCGTTGTCAACGCTGCAACGGGTCCTGGTTGTCGGGTCAAATCTGCGCAAAGACCATCCACTGTTTGCGCAACGTATTCGTCAGGCGGCACGCAAGGGCTGCGCAGTCAACACCATTAATTCAACGGCAGAACTCGGTACGCCAGACGCTTGGGCGATGCCCGTGGCTAATGCAGTGGTTACTGGTTATGGCTTGTGGGCTCAGTCGCTTGCTGATGTGGCGTCAGCCATTGCGCTCGAAAAGGGTATTGCGGCTCCTGACAATGTGGTTGCCAACGGTCAGACCACAGATGCAGCCAGAGCCATTGCCAAATCGCTGCTGGGCGGCGAGCGTAAAGCCATCCTGCTGGGCAACGCTGCGGCGCACCACGCCAACGCGTCGAGCCTGCTGGCGCTGGCCAACTGGATCGGTGCGCAAACCGGTGCAAGCGTCGGTTACCTGACTGAAGCAGCCAACACCGTTGGCGCACAGATCGCAGGTGCCATGCCACAAGGCAAAGGCTTTAACGCCGGGCAGATGCTGAAAGGCCAACTCAAGGCGGTCGTCTTGCTGAATACCGAACCCGAGTTTGATTCAGCGCCTGGCGCAAAAGCCAGGGACTCGCTCAATGCGGCACACATGGTGGTCACGCTCAGCCCGTTCAAGGCCAACATGAGCTTCAGCGATGTGCTGCTGCCGGTCGCTCCTTTTACTGAAACGTCAGGCACATTTGTCAATGCAGAGGGCCGTGTGCAGAGCTTTCATGCGGTTGTCAAACCGTTGGGTGATACCCGTCCAGCGTGGAAAGTGCTGCGTGTACTGGCTAACTTGCTTGGTTTGCCGGGCTTTGATTTTGAGTCGTCTCAGGATGTGTTGAAAGAAATCCCTGGCCTGGACGGTGTGGCTGATAAATTGAGCAATGAGACTGATGCGGTTATCCGGCTAGCAACTGAGAATCAGGTTGAACCCGCAGTGGCAGCTATCTACCAGCTTGACAGTCTGGTCAGACGCGCGACGTCGCTCCAGTTGACTGCTGATGCGCGCGCCGTGTCTGATGCTCGAGCAAGCCTGGAGGAAGTGACCGCATGATTGACGCGATTCACGCTTTCGGTCTAGGACTGGGTGGCGGTATCTGGGCAAGCACCGTTTGGCCCGTGCTCTGGACGCTGATCAAAATCGTGTGTGTCCTGTTGCCCCTGATGGCCTGCGTTGCCTACCTCACACTTTGGGAGCGCAAGGCAATTGGCTTCACGCAGATTCGCCTGGGGCCGAACCGGGTTGGCCCATTCGGTTTGCTGCAACCGATAGCGGATGCGCTCAAGCTGCTGACCAAAGAAATCATTATTCCTACCGCTGCCAGCAAGGGCCTGTTTGTACTCGGCCCGGTCATGACCATCATGCCGGCGCTGGCCGCCTGGGTTGTGATTCCATTTGGGCCTGACGTGGCGCTGGCCAATATCAATGCGGGTTTGCTGTTGCTGTTTGCGATTACCTCGCTTGAGGTCTACGGTGTCATCATTGCGGGTTGGGCATCGAACTCCAAATACGCTTTCCTGGGTGCCATGCGTGCCTCAGCGCAAATGGTCAGCTATGAAATTGCCATGGGTTTTTGCCTGGTGGTGGTGCTCATGGTGTCGGGCAGTTTGAACATGACTGACATTGTGATGGGACAAGCCAAAGGCATGGGCGCCGAAAACGGTTTGAATTTTCTGTCATGGAACTGGTTGCCACTGCTGCCGATTTTTGTGGTCTTTTTCATCTCTAGTCTGGCCGAAACCAACCGCCATCCGTTCGACGTGGTTGAGGGGGAGTCAGAGATCGTTGCGGGTCATATGGTCGAGTACTCGGGCATGTCTTTTGCCATGTTCTTTTTGGCTGAGTACGCCAATATGTGGCTGGTCGCAATTTTGGCTGTACTTCTCTTTTTGGGTGGCTGGCTCCCGCCGTTTGAGTTTTTAAGCTTTATTCCTGGCTGGATTTGGCTAGGCCTGAAAACCTTTATGGTCGTCACCACCTTCCTCTGGGTGCGCGCCACCTTCCCGCGCTTTCGCTATGACCAGATCATGCGCCTGGGCTGGAAAATTTTCATACCGGTGACGCTGGTCTGGCTGGTCGTTGTCGGCGGGTGGATGCAGACCTCCTATTCAATCTGGAAATAACCGGAAAATTCATGTCTACAGTTGCCTCCATCAAGGATTTCGCTTCAAGCTTTATGCTCACCGAGCTGTTCAAGGGCATGGCCCTGACCGGCAAGTACATGTTCAAGCGCAAGATCACGGTTCAGTTTCCTGAAGAAAAAACACCCCAAAGCCCGCGTTTTCGTGGTTTGCACGCATTGCGACGTTATGAAAACGGCGAAGAACGCTGCATTGCCTGCAAGCTTTGTGAGGCCATATGCCCGGCGCTGGCCATCACGATTGAATCGGACGTGCGCGAAGACGGCAGCCGCCGCACTTCACGCTATGACATTGACCTGACCAAGTGCATTTTTTGTGGCTTTTGCGAAGAGAGCTGCCCGGTCGATGCCATTGTCGAGACGCACATCTTTGAGTATCACGGTGAAAAGCGTGGTGATTTGTACTTCACCAAAGACATGCTGCTGGCTGTTGGTGACCGTTATGAAACTGAAATCGCTGCCAGCCGGTCTGCTGATGCGAAGTTTCGATAAGACCTGAACCAGATATAAACAAGACAAACAAGCAGTCGCTGAATCCAGAAAGAAACCAGAACAACATGGACGCTAAAACAGCTCTTTTTTATGTCTTCGGAGCGCTGATGCTGTTCGCCGCATTCAGGGTCATTACAGCGCGCAATCCGGTGCATGCCGCTTTGTACCTCGTGCTGGCATTCTTCCAGGCAGCAGCCATCTGGATCTTGCTCAAGGCAGAATTTCTGGCCATCACGCTGGTGCTGGTGTACGTTGGTGCGGTGATGGTGCTGTTCCTGTTCGTCGTGATGATGCTTGACATCAACCTCGACGGTGTGCGCCAGGGTTTCTGGAAGCACTTTCCCTTGGCCGGTACGATAGGTGCCATCATTGCCCTTCAAATGTCTTATGTGCTGATGGGAGGCTTTCGTGAACCGCCGAAGATTGCCAATGCTGCTGGGCAAATAGGCGCACAGGTGTCCAACACCAAAGAGCTCGGTAAAGTTCTCTATTCGGAATACATTTACCCGCTGGAGATTGCCGCCGTTATCTTGCTGGTAGCCATCATTGCTGCCATCGCATTGACTTTGCGTGAGCGCAAAGACTCCAAATCACAAAATCCGTCAGAGCAGGTCAGGGTCAAACGCGCGGACAGGGTGCGGCTGGTCAAAATGAAGCCGGTGGTGTCAGAACCTGTAGCCGCCCCTACTGAGGAAAAAAAGGCATGACCCTCACCCTTGGGCACTTTCTCTCGCTAGGGGCAATGCTGTTCGCGCTGTCGGTGATCGGCATTTTTCTGAACCGTAAAAACCTCATTATTTTGCTGATGGCGATTGAGCTCATGCTGCTCGCTGTCAACATGAATTTTGTTGCTTTCTCGTACTACCTGAACGATATGGCGGGTCAGATTTTTGTGTTTTTTATTCTGACGGTTGCCGCTGCTGAATCCGCCATTGGTCTGGCCATTCTGGTGCTCTTGTTCCGTAACAAGTCCAGCATCAACGTTGATGAACTCAATACGCTAAAGGGGTGATCATGGAAATGAGTCAAACCCTTTCTGTTTCAACGCTGCTTGCAGTTCCCCTCTTGCCATTGGCAGGTGCCGTGTTGGCGGGTGTTTTCGGCACTGCTTTTGGCGGTAACTGGCTGGGTCGCCGCCTGTCGCATACGCTGACGATTCTTGGCGTCTTGACGGCCTTTATTTTGTCGGCCATGACGCTCAAAAGTGTTGCCATGGACGGCGCGCGTATTAATGAAACGCTCTACACCTGGATGGTGGTTGGCGGTCTGAAGATGGAAGTTGGCTTTTTGATTGATGGCCTTTCCGCCATGATGATGTGTGTGGTGACATTTGTCTCGCTCATGGTACACATTTACACCATTGGCTACATGGAGGAAGA
>Ga0105045_10003621_pt1 | contig 13296 bp, 8 predicted proteins | sample MAT02_FD_78089 | JGI IMG/M metagenome (GOLD analysis project Ga0105045, IMG submission 78089) | Freshwater microbial communities from Lake Fryxell liftoff mats and glacier meltwater in Antarctica - MAT-02 (megahit assembly) | ecosystem: Environmental > Aquatic > Freshwater > Ice > Liftoff...
GCTGCCGACTGGGAAACCGATCTGCCCCGCGCGACACCCCACCCCGAACTGCGCCGCGCCGTGGTGCAACCAACCGCCAAAAAGCCCACCGCGCCGTCCAGACAAGCCCAAGCCGAGGCGCAACCCGCCCTGCGCTTTGACGACCCCACACTGGCCTATGAACTGCCGCCGCTTGGCCTCTTGACCTCGCCTTCGACCGTCCAGCGTCACACCTTGTCGCACGAGGCGCTGGAGGAAAACGCGCGGATGCTGGAATCCGTGCTCGACGATTACGGCGTGAAGGGCGAAATCGTGTCGATCCGCCCCGGTCCGGTGGTGACGATGTACGAGCTGGAACCCGCCCCCGGCCTCAAAGCCTCGCGCGTGATCGGTCTGGCCGATGACATCGCGCGCAGCATGTCCGCGCTGTCCGCCCGCGTTTCCACCGTTCCGGGCCGCACCGTGATCGGCATCGAACTGCCCAACGCCACCCGCGAAAAGGTTGTTCTGCGCGAAATCATCGCCGCCCGCGACTTTGGCGATTCCGGAATGCGCCTGCCGCTGGCTCTGGGCAAGGACATCGGCGGCGAGCCGGTCATCGCCAACCTCGCGAAGATGCCTCACCTTCTGATCGCAGGCACCACCGGTTCGGGCAAATCCGTGGCGATCAACACGATGATCCTGTCGCTGCTCTACAAACTCAGCCCCGAGGAATGCCGGCTGATCATGATCGACCCCAAGATGCTGGAACTGTCGGTCTATGACGGCATCCCGCACCTGCTGTCCCCCGTCGTCACCGACCCGAAAAAGGCGGTCGTCGCCCTGAAATGGGTGGTGTCGGAAATGGAGGAACGCTACCGCAAGATGTCGAAACTCGGGGTACGCAACATCGAGGGCTACAACGGCCGCGTCCGTGAAGCCCTGTCGAAAAATGAGATGTTCCGCCGCACCATCCAGACCGGCTTCGACGACGACACCGGGGAGCCGGTGTTCGAGACCGACGAATATCTGCCCGTCACCATCCCCTACATTGTGGTGGTGGTCGACGAGATGGCCGACCTGATGATGGTGGCAGGCAAAGAGATCGAGGCCTGCATCCAGCGCCTCGCCCAAATGGCCCGCGCGTCAGGCATCCACCTGATCATGGCCACCCAGCGCCCCTCGGTCGATGTCATCACCGGCACGATCAAGGCCAACTTCCCTACCCGGATTTCGTTTCAGGTGACATCCAAAATCGACTCGCGGACCATTCTGGGCGAACAGGGAGCCGAGCAACTCCTCGGCATGGGCGACATGCTCTACATGGCGGGCGGTGCCAAGATCACCCGCATCCACGGGCCGTTCGTATCTGACGAGGAAGTCGAGGAAATCGTCAACCACCTCAAATCCTACGGCCCCCCCGTCTACATGTCCGGCGTGATCGAAGGCGTAGATGATGAACGCGAAGCCGACGTCGACGCCGTGCTGGGCCTGGGCGCCGACGGTCTGGACGACAGCCTCTATGACCAGGCCGTCGCCATCGTCGCCAAGGATCGGAAGTGCTCGACCTCCTACATCCAGCGCAAACTGGGGATCGGCTACAACAAGGCCGCCAAACTGGTGGAACAGATGGAAGAACACTCGGTCATCACCGCCGCCAACCATGTAGGCAAACGCGAGATCTTGATCGAGGAACGGTGAGGGAAGCCGAAAAGAGCGAGACATCGGGGTCAGACCGGATGTCACATCCAGGAAGGTGAAAGGGCTGCTTCCCGAACAGGTTTGGCTTCAGTTTTTGCCAGTCCTTCATCGCCTGCAAGCACGTCTCGCTGCCCCGCTCATCACATCCTGATCTTGCCCCAGACGGATGGGCATGGACTCGCCGGTCAATTCGTCGAACAAAAGCGCGGCCGACATCGACAGGGCCGCGACGATGTCGAGCCCGACCTCGCCCTTCAAAAGGCTGCGGTCGATCTCGACAATCAGGGCGACCGAGATTGGCACGACCCCAACGGTCCAAGCCAGAGACGCCTGAACGGGCCGACCGACAAACAAGAGGCCCAAACCCGCGATCAACCCAAGCGCTGCCAAGGTCAACCTCGGCTAACTTTTGCCAATTTCGTCGGCGCAAATTTTTTCTACCTGTCTCATTGGAACGAAGGTCGCCGTGGGGGGTTTTACGCCATGGAATAAGGCAAGGGACAAGATTGTTGCGGCACGACGCGTTGCGAGACCCGTACCGCCTAACGCTTGTCAACGACGCTTCACCTTCAGGAGACCCAATGCTGTTTCAAGACCTTTATCTGATCGTCTACCGGTTCTTCTGGATGACAGGCCGCCCAGTGGTTGTATCATCAGGGCCGGGTTCATTTCCGAAAGGACTGGTGTTCAGGGCACTTGGACAAAGGTCTCCTGCGCCGAAAATCAGGACATCCAGCGATCAAACCTTCCTATCGAAATCGGTGCACGGCCATGCACGACGTTGATCTGCAAGCCATGCGTCGAACGCTGGGTCTGATCCTGCTCGTTTTGCTGACGATCGGATTTTACTTTGCCAAGGACCTGATCCTGCCCTTGCTCATGGGGACGCTGCTGGCCCTGACGCTTAGCCCGACGGTGCGAACAATGCAGCGTCGCGGGTTGGCACCAGTAGTCACAGCCACGGCGCTGATCACCCTCGTTGCTGTGGTCATTGCAGGCTCTGCTGTGTTGTTCAGCGGCCCGGTATCGAACTGGATCACCGACGCACCGCAACTCGGGGCAGAGTTGCGGCAGAAGCTGCAAAGCCTTTCCTCGTCCGTTTCCGTCGTTCAACAGGCGTCCAGTCAGGTAAATCAGTTGACCAACGGCGTGGCAGACCCGGAAGTTCAACGGGTGGCGATGGAACAGCCTGGCCTGCTGACGATGGCGGTCAGCAACGCCTTCTCAATCGTGTCGATAACGCTGGTCACGTTGGTTCTCGCGCTGTTCCTGCTGGCGTCGGGCGACCTGTTTTATGTCAAGATCATTGACGCTTTTCCACGCTTTGGCGACAAGAAGCGCGCGTTGCGGATCGTCTACGGAATCCAGCGGAGCCTCGCGCGCTATTTGACCGTGGTGACGGGCATCAATCTTGTTCTGGCGGTGGTGATCGGGTTAGGCATGTGGGCGATCGGCATGCCGCAACCTTTCGTCTGGACTGTCTTGTCGTTCTTCGTGAACTTTCTGCCGTATATCGGTCCGCTGATCGGGGCTGGCCTCGCGGCGGCGGTTGCGATTGTCAGTTTCGACCATTTGGGTCAGGCGGCCCTCGCCCCGATCATTTACCTGACCGCGACCTCGATCGAGGGGCCGTTCGTGACCCCGGTGATCCTTGGGCGGCAGTTGGAGCTGAACACGGTGTCGGTTTTCGTGATGGTGATCTTCTGGGGCTGGCTATGGGGCATCGCGGGGGCGTTGATGGCGGTGCCGGTTCTGGTCTGCCTCAAGGTGATTTGCGACAATGTCGAGGCGTTGCACACGCTGGGCAGCTTTCTGGGAGAAGAAGCAGCCCCGGTCACCGAGACAGCCGAGGCAAAGTAAAGCCTCGCTATCCGGTCTATGGCATTGTTCCAAGTGGATAATCACAGGAACATCGTTGCCAATGCCCCGGTGCTTTCGCCAAGACGCCCACAAGTCAGGTGATGTCGTTTAATTCTGTCTGGCTGATGGTTTTCAGGTCGTGGGGCAGAACTGGGGCACTTCAGGCGTCAAGCAATCGGTTCGGGGGATTGATCGTAGCGCCGAAGACCGTTGATGGTCTCGCTGCCGCCGCGCGGCCTGCGGGTGGATCGCACAACCAGGTGTCGATCTTAATCCGACGCGACCGTTCCGAATGGAAAACCATCTCGCTGTCACGGTCGCAGGTTATCGACCGGTGCAGCACTGCGGGTATCTGTTGGGTATCCGTCAAGCGGGTGGCTTTGGGATGTGGTGGGGGTAAACGCCGCTTTACTGAGTTGGGAGGGGTTCGGGTTGGGACTGTGGTCAGCGGCCTCGGGTCCAGCCGGCGCTGGATTTCAGGCGGGTGGCCAGGGATACGGCTGCGTAGGTAGCGAAACCTGCCGGGTCGGACAGGGCGAGTTTGGCGAGATGCGGTGCAGAGAGGCGGGGTTTCGCCTCGCGGTCCAGCAGAGCGGGGTAGAGTTGGGCGATCTCTTTCACTCCGGCATCCTGGCGGCGGCGGACGCGGGTCAGGGCGGCGAAACCTTCGATCATCGGCCAGTCGTAGGGGGCGGAGGTCTGGATGCGCTCGGACGCGGCGAAGTGCAGCCGGACGAAGGTATCGTCCGAGATGATGGCGGGAAATTCGGCCCAGCGGGCGCGGCCCATGGCGTTGGTGGCGAACAGGCCATAGCCGGGGGCGGGGCTTTGCGCGAAGGGCAGGCGCTGCCAGAATCGGGCGTAGGCGCGGGTGACGGCGCTGGCGGGGCGGGGGATGCGGGCGGTTCCGGTGGCGTAAAGCGGGGTCGCCGGGGTCAGGGCGGCGGTCAGTTCGGCCATCAGGGGGGCGGATACGGTGACGTCGGCGTCCAGATAGGCACGGATGGTGTGGGTGGCGGCGGCGTCGCCTGCGTTCAGCGCGTTGGGTTTGCCGCCCTGTGCGAGGTCGAGCACGGTCAGCGTCCAGCCGTTCGCGCGGGGTTCCATCGCGCGGGCGCGGTCGGCGGTGGCGTCGCGGCAGCCGTTCGCGACCACGATGCATTCACCCCGGATGGTGGAGGAGAACAGGGCGGTCAGGCAGCGGGCGATATAGTCCTGTTCGTTGCTGGCGGGGATGATGACGCTTAACACTTCGGGCAGCCGGTGGCCAAGGCCTGCCAGCGCGGGTTGTCGTCGGTCAGGTGGCGCAAGGCCCCCCAACTGCCCCATTTGATCGGGCGGGCCATGTCGACGAAGGCGTTGAACGGTTCGGGCGACAGCACGGACCAGCCGGTCAGCAGGTCGGTATACAACGCGCCCATTTCGGGGCTGTAGTTCAGCGCGGTAAAGAAGGCGGTCAGGTCGGGGTCGTCGATGGTCGCACCGTAACCGACCACATGGGTGCCGCCTTCGTATATCATCAGTTTGAGGCCGCGATTTGCGGCGATGGTGGCGTGGTAGGGCAGCATTTCGGCCAGAACGGTGGTCAGGCTGTCGGTCGGATCGCCGGTCAGCGATCCGTCGCGCAGTTCCCGCGCGGCATATTTGAACGCAAGGTCGTATTTATGGCTGGTGCGGTAGGCTGCGGCGGCGGCCCCGGTGAGCGATTGTTCGGTGATGGTCGCTTCGGTCGCGGCGAAAGATCGGGCGATCCAGTCCTTGACGAAGGGGATTTTGGCATCCGAGCCCAGAAGGGCGCTGAAATACCCCGTGACAGCATAAGCGTCGAAGCTTTCGACCGGAGGGTTGCGGCCTTCGGCAACCGCGCGGGGGGCGTCGAGGATTTGCTCCTCCAGCCCATACCACCCGGTCTGGGTGGCGAGGATGCGGGTCAGGCGGGTTGGCGCTTCTGTGCCGTAGGTTGCCGTCCAGATGTCCATGACCTCGGCGGCGCGCAGGGCGGCGAATTGGACCCAGGTGTTTTGCTCGCCCCAGCGGGCCTTGCCCTGATCCTCGGCCCATTGGGCTTGGGCGAATTGCCAGTTCCAGATTTCGTTGGAAAACTCGACATGGGCGTTCAGAGCCGGATTCAAAGTATCGCGGGTCAGGGTCGCAAGCTCGCCGATCAGGGCGTCGTCGGCGAGGTGGGGCAGGGTGAACCACGGGTCTGCGTTCAATTCGTTGGCGAGTGCGATCATCGTTTCCATCGGCACGCCATTCTGCGCCCAGGTATAGTCGTCGGGGCGAGGGCGGTCGGCGGCTTTGGCAAGGGTGGAATTGTTGGTCGCCATCCAATCCATGAAGCGGATCAACTTGACGCCGCGGATGCGGGCCAGCCAGTCGGGGTTGAAGATTGCGCCTGCGGCGAGGGCGGCTGCGTGGTCTTCGCGGACTACGGTGATGTTGCGGATCGGGTTGGCGGGGTCAATGGCAGTCAGGGTCAGCAGCACCGCGCCTTCGCCGGGGGAATAGTCAAAGATGATGCGGGCGGGGGCGGAGCTGATGACGTTTGCGCGGCCTTCGACCGCAAGGTTGCCGTTACCTTGGTAACTCAGCAGGTAGCGGCCTGCGACTGCCCCTGCATCGGGGGCGAGGTCGGTCAGGATCAGGGTGGTGATGCCGGTCAGGTCGGGGGGAATCGCGATGGGCCAGCCTTGGGCATCCAGATAGCCGCCAGCGGCGAGTTGGACTTGGTCCCAGCCGCCCCATTGGCCGGGCAGATGGCCGACCCAGGGCCGCGCGGTTTTGATCACGTCGAGAAAGGGTTGCTGCGGGGACCAGTCGTTGACCCCTGCCAGACCGAGGCCGAGGTTGGGGTTGGTGACGGGGGCGAAGGTTTGTAAGGCTTTTGGCGGTTCGTTGGGCAGCGGCGTCGCGGCGGGGTCCGGATCGGCGGCAAATTCGGCCGCAGGTTTGGCTGCAAGTTCGGGTTCCGGTGCGGAAAGCAGGGCGGGGGTTCGGGTGGCCTGAGCCTGCACGGCGGTCCATGCGATGCGTTGCAGGGCAAGGGCCATGTCGTCAGAGATCACCGCATCGCGCGAGGCCCAGGTCCGGGTCAGCTTGGCGGGAACGCCTTCGGGGCTTTTGCCGGTGATGGCGGCGGCATGGACCATGGCCAAGAAATACAGCCCCTTCTGGCCAAGGTGAATGTCGTCGCTGTACACGTCCTGCATCGAGGTCAAACCGGGAATGTCGCCTGCATTGATCGCGTCGGACAGCAGGCCCATCGCCTGGCCTGCGGGGATCAGTTGCACAGGCGTCGCGGTCGAGCCACGCAGGGCCACATCCTCCCAAAGGATCAGGTCGGCGGTGATCCGGTCGCGCCACGGGATCGTGCCGCCGGGGTCGCCTTGGGGCGGGTTGGTGGTGCCGGATTGCAGGCTGTGCCAGGTTTCATACAGGTAAACGCGGGCGTCGGGGTTTGTTGACACCGCCAGACCCGCGAAGTCGGCGATGGCCTTCGCGGTATTGGACCATTCAAGGTGCCCGGCCAACGGCACTGCCTCGGTCAGGATCAGAACATCGGTCTGGCCGCGCGCGAGGGTGGCGCGGGCGTCGACGCCTTCGCCATCGGCAGAGTTTTCCCAGTTGAAGGACAGCGGCGCGCCGTTGATCACCTGCGCCTGTACGGTGCCGGGCTGGTTCATCGCGCGCAACGTCGCATCGACCAGGGGCGGCAGGTCGGGGCCGACGAGGCTGTGGCCGACGTAGAGGATATTCGTCAGAAGGGATAACAAGCTCATCAGACGCTCCGTGCCAGACCCGTGGCAGCATAGCGCGGGACCGTTTGCCAGACCAGTTGTTGCAGGGCAAGGGCGGCGGATTGGGCCAGCGGTGTCATCGCCGTGCCATCGGCGCGGCGCAGGTCGTGGGGCAGGCCTTGGGGCGAGCGGTGGTAGAGCGTGGCAAAGTGGGTCAGCGCCACGAGGTAATGGCCGGTATCGTTCAGGTGGATCGGATCGGGGGTGCCGTCTGTCCGGGCGAACAGGTCGGTGCGGTTGGTCAGGCCGGGGATCTGGCCGGATTCAATCGCGCGGGTAGCCGCGGCGAGGATCTGGCCCGCCGGGATCAGGTAGATCGGTATCTGGCTGCGGCGCATGGCGGGGATCAGCAGTTGATCGGTCCACAGGGTTTTCAGATCGCTGTCGATGCGGAGCAGCCAGCCGTCGGGGTCGTCCAACCGGTGCCATGTCTCATAAAGGTACACGCGGGCGGTGGGGTTGGCTTGCTGTGCCGCCTGTGCCCAATGCGCCAAATAGCGGGCCGAGTCGTGCCAGCGCAACGCCTCGCGCAGTTCGACCATTTCGGTCAGGATGACAGCGGCATAGCGGCCAGACGCCAGGGATTCGGTCGCGGGTTGGTGGGCGGGGTGGGCATTTTCGACGTCGAAGCCGGGAATGTCGCCGGTGGCGTGTTGCATCAGCGAAGCGCCCCAGCCGAGTTGGCTGGCGTAAGTGTGCCCTGCCATTTGCGCCAGCATGGCGGGCATGTCGCGGCCCACAAGGCTGTGGCCGAGGTGATAGGCCGGCATCGGGGCGGTCGGCGCGGGCAACGCGGGGGTGGCGGGAAGGGGACGCGGCCACAGCGCGAAACCGCCAACGACTGCGCCACTTGCCGCCAGTCCCGCCATCACCATCCGTCTGCGCATCGCATCCCCCTGTTGCCTGCCCTTCTATCTGGTAAGGATGACGCCCGAATGCCAGAGAGGATGATGACATGACACATCTTTGGGTCCGCGCCGAACAGCGCGCCAATGAGGAACGGGTGGGTCTGACGCCGGTCGGTGCGGCGGCATTGGTAGCGGCCGGGATCAGGGTGACGGTCGAGCGCAGTTTGGTGCGGGCCATTCCGATTGACGGCTTTGCCGCCGCCGGGTGCGGAATTGTGGCCGAGAATCTGTGGCCCGAGGCTCCGGAGGATGCGATCATCTTCGGGCTGAAAGAATTGCCCGAGGATGGCACATCGCTGCGCCATCGCCACATCATGTTCGGTCATGCTTACAAGGGGCAACCGGCGGGGCAGGTCTTGCTGGCCCGGTTCCGGGCCGGGGGCGGCACCCTGTACGATCTGGAGTATCTGGTAGACGAGACAGGCCGCAGGGTGGCGGCGTTCGGCTATTGGGCGGGCTATGCAGGCGCTGCGGTCGCGCTGAAATGCTGGATGGCGCAGGCGATGGGCGGGATTGCGGGGGTCATATCGCCCTATTCGGGGCGTGAGGCTTTGCTGGACGACCTGCGGGCCGAGATGACCACGCTGACCCACACCGCCGCCGTCGCGCGCCCTCGGGCCATCGTGATCGGGGCCAAGGGCCGGGTCGGGACGGGGGCTGCGGACTTGTGTACTGCGATGGGGGTCGAGGTCACTCTGTGGGACATGGCGGAAACCGCGCATGGCGGGCCGTTCCCCGAGGTGCTGGCGCATGAGATTTTCCTGAACTGCATTCTGGCGCGGCCCGGTTGCCCGGTGTTCGTGCCGGTGTCGGCGCTGACAGATGTTCGCGCGCTGTCGGTGATTGGCGATATAGCCTGCGATCCGTCTTCGGATTTCTCGCCGGTCAAGGTCTATGACCGGGTGACGGATTGGGCGGCGCCTGCGCTGCGGGTGTGGGATGCGCCGGTGCTGGATGTGACGGCGATCGACAATCTGCCATCGCTGTTGCCAGTGGAAAGCAGTGAGGATTACGCGGCACAACTGCTGCCGTCGCTGTTGACGCTGGGCGATCTGGGAGCCGGGGTCTGGGGACGTGCCGCGCAGGAATTTGAACGGAACAGGGGAGTGTGAGATGACGATTCACTGGTGCGGCACGGGGTTGTCGTCGGGGCCGGGGTTGCGGCGGCTGATCGAGGCCGGGCATTCGGTAACGGTGTGGAACCGCACGGTCGAAAAGGCGCGCGAGGCGGTCGGCGATCTGACGCAGGACATCCGGGCTTATTCGCTGGAGGCGTTGACGGCGGCCTTGCAGTCGGGGGATGTGGCGATTTCGATGCTGCCGGCGGACAGCCATGTGCCGATTGCCTTGGCCTGTCTGGCGAAGGGGGCGCATTTCGTGTCGTCGTCCTATATCGCCCCTGAAATGCGCAGTCTGGATCAGGCGTTTCGCGAGGCGGGGTTGGTGTCGGTCAACGAGGTGGGGCTGGACCCCGGCATCGACCATCTGATGGCGCATGATCTGGTGGCGCGCTATCGGGCCTCTGCGGGTTATGACGTTGAAAACGATCTGTCCTTCACGTCGTATTGCGGCGGGGTGCCGAAGATTCCCAACCCGTTCCGCTATAAGTTCAGTTGGGCTCCCGTAGGGGTGCTCAAGGCGTTGCGGTCGCCGTCGCGGTCTTTGCGCAATTTCAGCGAGTTGCGGGTGGCGCGGCCCTGGGATGCGATCACGTCCTATGACGCGCCTTTGCCGGTGTCTGAGAGTTTCGAGGTTTATCCGAACCGCGACAGTTATCCCTTCATGGCGGATTACCGGTTCGATCCGGCGTGGCGCGTGCGCGATTTCGTGCGGGGGACGATCCGGCTGAACGGCTGGGCCGAGGCCTGGGCCCCGGTGTTTGCCGAGATCGAAACGCTGTCGGGGCCGGAGGGGGACGCGCGGCTCGCCGAGATGGCAGCGGGGTTCCTGAAAGACAACGCCTATGCGCCGGGCGAGCCGGATCGGGTGGTGCTGTTCGTCAGTCTGCGCGCCGTGCGCGAGGGGCGGGTGGTGTTCCACGAGACATGGGCGATGGATGCGTGGGGCGATGCGCGGGGCACGGCGATGGGGCGGCTGGTGTCGGTGCCGGTGTCGCTGGCGGTCGAGGCCGTGCTGGCGCGCGAGATTCCGGTGGGGGTTCACGCAGCGCCCCATGACCCGAAGCTGATTGCGCGCTGGATGGCCGAAGTGGCGGGTCTGGCGCAGTATCTGCAGCGGATTGACCATTTGGGGTGAATGTAGACGGCAAAGCGGAACAGGTACTGTCTTTTGTTGGTTGCCGGATTGGAGAATGAACGCAACAGGCCGCGCATGCCTGCCCCTCGGCGGGCGCGGCCTGATGATCGCCGGTCCGGGGCTTGAATTTCGACGGGGGGTCGGGGCGTATCGGCAAGATGCCGATCCCGTGACCAACCCCCGCCCATCCCGTCGCGCATGGGTGACAGACCGCTTGCTTGGCGCTATGCTGCAAATCCAAGGCCCGGAACAGGGTCCGAGCAGAAAAGGTGCGTCAGGCAGGCATGGTGGGCGTCGGAAACACCCGCAAATTGTTGCGCAAAGACCCGGTTTCGGGCAGCTTTGCCACACGCGTGGCGCTTTGGCGGGCGAGACGGGCGCGAATGGCGACCGGGTTTGTCGGCCAGCCGGAACCGCGTAGCATCGGGCTGTTTTCGCGGGGCAAACAGTTGGTTGCGGGCAACTTTCTGCTGGGCGGCGAGTTGGTGGAACAGCCTGGCATTTCGATTTGGGATGTCGCGGTGTCTGACACGGACGCTGTGCGGGACCTGCATGGATTTGCCTGGCTTGACGATCTGGCGGCGGTGGGCGATGCGCAGGCGCGGCGGCGCGCGCAGGACTGGACCTGGGACTGGATCGACCGTTTCGGGCGCGGGCGGGGGCCGGGGTGGACGCCGGATTTGACCGGGCGGCGGCTGATCCGCTGGATCAATCATGCGTTCCTGCTGTTGTCGGGCCGGGATCAGGCGCAGTCACAGGCTTATTTCCGGCTGTTGACCTTGCAGACCTTGTATCTGTCGCGGCATTGGCAGAAATCCATCCCCGGCTTGCCACGTTTCGAGGCGCTGACCGGCATGATTTCGGCGGGGCTGGCCTTGACGGGGATGGAAAAGTTGGTTGCGCCTGCCGTTGCTGCGCTGGCCGCCGATTGCAAGACCGAGATCGACCGTGAAGGTGGCATTCCGACCCGTAACCCCGAGGATTTGCTGGAAGTATTCACCCTGCTGACCTGGGCCGCACAGGCGTTGGCCGAGGCAGGAAAGATCGCCCCGCCCGATCTGCAGGCGGCGCTGGAACGAATCGCGCCGACGCTTCGGGCGCTGCGTCATGCCGACGGAGGGTTGGCGCGGTTTCATGGCGGGGGGCGGGGGGCCGAGGGTCGGCTGGATCAGGCGCTTGCGGCGGCGGGGGTGCGCTCGGGCGGGGTGCGGACGACAGGGCAGACGGTGGCAGGGGTACGGGCGACGGGTGCGCCGGGGCTGGCAATGGGCTTTGCGCGGCTGGCGGGGGGGCGGACCACGATCGTTCTGGATGCAGCAGCACCTGCCGGGGGGCGGGCGGGGTTTTCGGCGCATGCAGGCACTTGCGCGTTCGAAATGACCTCGGGCCGCCGTCCGGTGATCGTGAACTGCGGATCGGGCACGCCGTTCGGGGCAGAGTGGCGCCGTGCCGGGCGCGCTACGCCATCGCATTCGACGCTGGCGGTGGACGGGTTTTCATCGTCGCGGCTGTCGGGCACCGGGGATGAGGCGCTGGTGGATCGGGCGGCGATTTCGGTGCTGCGGCTGACCAACGGGCCAGAGGGGCCGGGGCTGCACATCGCCCATTCCGGGTGGGTCGCCACGCATGGGTTAAGCCATGTGCGCGATCTGTCGTTGACGTCGGACGGGCGGCGGGTGACCGGCACCGACAGTCTGGCGTGCCTGTCGCTGGCCGAGAAGCGGCGGTTTGAAAAGCTGATGACCGATGGGCGGTTGCAAGGCGTCGGATTCGCGCTGCGGTTTCATCTGCATCCCGATGTCGACGCGGCGCTGGACCTGGGTGGCACGGCGGTGTCGCTGGCGCTGAAATCCGGGGAAATCTGGGTGTTTCGCCATGACGGCAGCGGGGTATTGAGCCTCGAGCCGTCGGTCTATCTGGAAAAGGGCCGGTTGCAGCCACGGCAGGCGCGACAGATTGTTCTGCGGGCCCGCGCGACGGATTTTGAAACAAGGCTGGGCTGGACCTTGGCCAAGGCGCAGGATACTCCGCTGGCGATACGCGATCTGGACCGCGATGACGTGCCGGTGGCCGGTTGAACAACTGCGAAGCGACTTGCGAGGGGTCTGACATGCCTAAACTGGTGCCCATCGGGCGGGCGTTGATCTCTGTTTCCGACAAGACCGGGATTGTGGACTTTGCCCGCGCGCTGATCGCAGAGGGGGTCGAACTGATCTCGACCGGCGGGACGGCGGCGCTGTTGCGCGAGGCGGGGGTGGCGGTGCGCGATGTGGCGGAGGTGACGGGATTTCCCGAAATGATGGACGGGCGGGTCAAGACGCTGCATCCGGCGGTGCATGGCGGGTTGCTGGCGCTGCGCGATGATGACGAGCATCTGCTGGCGATGGCGGCGCATGGGATCGAGCCCATCGACCTGCTGATCGTCAACCTGTACCCTTTCGAGGAGACGGTGGCGCGGGGTGCAGATTACGACACCTGCATCGAGCATATCGACATCGGCGGGCCTGCGATGATCAGGGCTGCGGCCAAGAATCACCGCTTTGTCGCGGTGGTGACCGACCCTGCGGATTATGCCGCGCTGCTGGAGCAGATGAAGGTTCTGGACGGGGCTACGGCACTGGCGTTTCGCAAGTCGCTGGCGTTGCAGGCTTTTGCGCGGACGGCGGCCTATGATGCGGCGGTGTCGGGCTGGATGGCGGCGCAGTTGGGTGAAACCCCGCGCCACCGCAGTTTTGCCGGACGGCTGGCGCAGGGGTTGCGCTATGGCGAGAACCCGCATCAGGCGGCGTCGTTCTATGTCGATGGCTCGGGCC
>Ga0105045_10003623_pt1 | contig 13295 bp, 10 predicted proteins | sample MAT02_FD_78089 | JGI IMG/M metagenome (GOLD analysis project Ga0105045, IMG submission 78089) | Freshwater microbial communities from Lake Fryxell liftoff mats and glacier meltwater in Antarctica - MAT-02 (megahit assembly) | ecosystem: Environmental > Aquatic > Freshwater > Ice > Liftoff...
GGGCAGAACGGGAAAGATGATGATAGCTCCATGACACGCAATCGCCAGCGCCTCTTGATGCTGATCGACGACGAACCGGCGCAGCGCAGGCTTGTTGCCGCGCTGGCAGCCCGTGGTGGCTGGCGTTCAATTTTTGCAAACGATGGCGAGATGGCAATTGCTATGCTCGGGACACAGGATGGGATGCAACTTGATGCAATCATCCTCGATCACTGGGCGTTTGAGGAAGGCGCGATGCCGCTCATCACTGAATTGCGGCTCCGCCGTCCATCGCTGCCAATCCTGATGCTGACCGCTAATGGATCAGTTGCCCAGGCGGTCGCGGCGATGCGCAGTGGTGCGACAGATTTCCTGGTCAAGCCGCTCGCCCCGGATCGGTTGATGTGTGCGCTGGAGGCGACGATCACCGGCAATACGGCGGGCGAGCTCCGCCCTTTAAGCGAAAAAATTCCGGCGCTGCTCGCGTTTGATGAAATTGTCGGTTCTGAACCGCTGTTCCGCGCAGCACTTGCGATTGCAGCCAAGGCTGCACGGGCGCGTGTGCCGATCTTGCTTGAGGGCGAAAGCGGCGTCGGCAAGGAAGTGGTGGCAGAAGCAATCCATGCCGCCAGCCCGCGCGCCAAAAAGACGATGGTCACGATCAACTGCGGTGCGATCCCCACCAATCTGGTCGAATCGGAACTTTTCGGCCACGAAAAGGGTGCATTCACCGGCGCATTCGAACGCAAGGTCGGCAGGTTCCAGGAGGCAGACGGGAGCACCCTGTTCCTCGACGAAATTGGCGAAATGCCGCTGGAAGCACAGGTCAAGCTGCTGCGTGTGCTGGAATCCGGTCAAATCCAGCCGATCGGTGCGCGCCACCCTCGCGAGGTCGATGTCCGCGTCATCGCAGCGACCAACAAGCGGCTGCTTGATGAGGTTGAGGCGGGCCGATTCCGCGAGGACCTTTATTATCGCCTGAATGTCGTTCAGGTGACCATTCCGCCGTTACGTGAACGCACCGGTGACATCCCGGCACTTGCCCGGCATTTGCTGGCCCGTATGGCCCAGCAGCCCGGACTGCGCCCGATTGGCATCACCGACGAGGCGCTACAACTGCTCGTTAATTACGACTGGCCCGGCAACGTCCGCCAGTTACAAAATGCCCTGTTCCGCGCCACTGTGCTGTGTGACGCCAACGCGCTGACCTGCACCGACTTTCCACAAATTGCTGCCCTGAGTGCCCGGCAAGACGCTGGTTCCGCAACATCAGCGATCCCGGCCAGCGGTGGTGTCACACTGTTTCGCCCCGACGGCAATTTACGCGCGCTTGAGGAAATCGAAGCCGACGTCATCCGTCTCGCCATCGGCCATTATCGCGGCCGCATGACCGAAGTCGCGCGGCGGCTGGGGATTGGCAGGTCAACGCTTTATCGAAAACTGGGGGAGCTCGGCATCGACAACGCTGCCTAGCCGCTCATCGCCCCACCAGCGCCTGATCCTTCAGGCCGCGCCAGACCCTGATCGCCTGCACCGTCTCAACAACATCATGCACGCGCAGCAATTGCACCCCGAATTCGGCACCTTTGAGCGCCAGCGCAACGGAGCCGCCCAACCGATCGCTGACAGGGGCTTCGTTTGCGAGCGCCCCAATCATCCGTTTGCGGCTGGCACCGAGCATGATCGGGCAACCAAGCCCATGAAACATCGCCAGCCCGTTTAACAGCGCAAGATTATCTGCAAGCCCCTTGCCAAAACCGATGCCGGGATCAACGATGATCTTTGCCCGGTCAATACCAGCCGCCACCGTCGCGGAAATCCGCGCCTCCAGCCAGTCAAACACCTCGATGAGGATATCGGCATACCCCTGGCCACCATGCGGGCCTTTGGCCGGGTCGGGCGAGTGCATCAGGATCACGGGGCAGCCCGCCTTGGCGACGACCGCCGCTGCTCGATCATCCCATAGGAGCGCGGAGATATCATTGACGAGATGCGCGCCTGCCCCCAGCGCCGCGCTCATAACCGCGGCCTTGCGCGTGTCCGCCGAGATAATCGCGCCGCTTTTGGCGAGCCGTTCGATGACCGGCGCGATCCGCCTGATCTCATCATCTTCCCAAACGAGCGCTGCCCCCGGCCGGGTCGATTCGCCGCCGACGTCAATGATGCTTGCGCCGGCCGCCATCATATCGAACCCGGCATTGACAGCGGCGACGGGATCATCCTGCAAGGCCCCACCATCTGAAAAGCTGTCCGGCGTGACATTCAGGATGCCGACAATATTTGGCTGATCGAACCGCAAGCTCCGCTCGCCAAGCGTCAGCGGTGGCCGGGAGGCAGTGATGGCCTCGTGCAGGTGTTTCGCCCGAGCATTCTGCCCGAGTTCGCGGTCAAAATCGGCAATCATGACCGTCCGTCGCGTGCCCGCTTCGACCACTTCATACGCGGCGAACCACAGCATGCCGCCTGCCAGCCTTGCAACCGCACCGTCGTGACCGATAGGCGTGTCGACGAACAGGACCGGGCGCAAATGCATCAACGGAGTCTTTCATGTGTCCACGGGTCGCCCAGGCAACGCAGGATCAGGGCTGCGTCGCCAGCAAATAGGTCTGCCGCAAGCTATCAACCGGGGTCAGCACCCCGTCCAGCGCATAATGCCAATAGGTCCAGCCATTGCACGCCGGTGCGCCCTGCAAGACCGATCCCAATTTGTGGATCGAGCCCGTCAGTTCACCCGACATCACCGACCCATCCGCGCGGACGGTCACTGAATGACGGCGCTTGGCATCGGTAAGGACAGTGCCCGGCAGCAACATCCCCGATTCGACAATCACGCCAAAGGCAACGCGCGGGGCCGATTTTGGGCTCTGCATCGTCACAAGCGCGGATTCGTCGAGCGGGAGCGCCGCCTCGATCCGTTCAAGCGCGGCGCTGCAATAATCGATCTCACGCTCAATCCCGATCCAGCGCCGCCCGAGCCGCTTGGCGACCGCGCCTGTCGTGCCCGTCCCGAAAAACGGATCAAGCACGACATCGCCGGGTTTGGTGCAGGCAAGCAAAATCCGATACAGCAATGCTTCCGGCTTTTGCGTCGGGTGGACCTTGGTGCCGTTCCGCTTCAGCCGTTCCGGCCCGCCGCAGACCGGAAATTCCCAATCAGAACGCATTTGCAATTCATCGTTAAGCGTCTTCATGCTGCGGTAATTGAAGGTGTAGCGCGCCTTTTCGCCCGTTGATGCCCAGATCAGCGTTTCATGCGCGTTGGTAAAGCGCGTGCCCTTGAAATTGGGCATCGGGTTTGATTTGCGCCAGACAATGTCGTTCAGTACCCAATAACCGAGGTCCTGGATCGCGCTGCCGACCTTGAAGATATTATGATAGCTACCGATGACCCAGATGGTGCCATTATCCTTCAGGATGCGGCGCGCCTCGGTCAGCCATGCGCGGGTGAATTTGTCATAGGCGGCAAGACTGTCAAACTTGTCCCAATCATCGGTTACCGCATCAACATGGCTGCCATCGGGCCGACTAAGATCACCCCCCAGTTGCAGATTATAGGGCGGATCAGCGAAGATCATATCGACCGATTTGGGCGGCAGCGCGCGCATCGCGATGATGCAATCCTGCATGATGATCTGATCAAGCGGAAGCACCGCAGGATCAACCGCGACTCTGCCCTTCACCTTTTCCAAAACGCCCATCACATGACCCCCCCGACTAGCAACGCACCATCCGCGCGAGAAAGCGCCCAAGCGTCAAGGAAATATTGGTTAACGAAAAGATTTGTTAATTGGTTAATAAAGCGGAACATTTTGTGATTGAAACGAGATATTGAGTCGCTCGTTCGACTTTATCCCAAGTAATGGTGGTGTGACTCAAAAGACTCACCTGTTGAGATATGCCCTGGCAACGGGCGCAAAGGACCGCCGATGCAGCGGCGTTGGTCCCAATTGCGCAAGCGCCGTCATGTGGGCTGCGGCCCCATAGCCCTTGTTCGACGCCCAGCCATAGCCCGGATAGCATCGATCTGCCTCAACCATCATCGCATCGCGCGCCACCTTGGCGATGATTGATGCCGCTGAAATGCAAGGCTCGGTCGCATCGCCGCCAATGATCGCGCGGGAGGGAAAGCGCCACTCCGGGCAGCGATTGCCATCGACCAGAACCTCGCTTGGCGCGACAGCAAGCGCGGCAACCGCGCGCTCCATCGCCAGCATCGTCGCCCGGAGGATATTGAGCCGGTCAATCTCCTCGACGCTCGCAATGCCAATCCCGAAACGGCATCGCGCTTTGATCTCGGCGGACAGGCGCGCTCGTGATGTTGCCGTCAGTTTCTTGCTGTCAGCCAGCCCTGCAATACCATCCAGACACAGGATGACGGCTGCGGCGACAACAGGCCCTGCAAGCGGCCCACGTCCCGCCTCATCGACGCCCGCGATCAAGCGTCCAGCCGCCAAGGCGGAAAGCGGCGGTTCTCATCCGCCTGGTAGAGGCAGATCGCGTTACCCGCCGGATCGCGCAAGCGCGCTTCTCGCCACAGCCATTGCTGCGCGGTCGGCAGCTGGTCAAACGTAATGCCCGCCGCTTGCAAGCGCGCAACCTCCTGATCAAGGGCTTCGCATTCAAAGAAAACAGTGGGTGCCGCGGCTTGTTCGACCGACAAGGTGGCACCACCAGCGGCCTCGAAACGCGCATAATGCCCGTCCTCGGTCGCGACGATCTGGGTAAGGCCAAGCATGCGGTAAAATGCCTCCGATCCCGCAGCCATGGGCAGCGTCAGCTGATTCAGCCGCGCGCCCGGCCCCAGATCAAGCCGAACCGATTGATGCCCCATTGGCCCCTGACCTTTGCCAAAACCGGGTGCGCCATTCAACGCCAGCCTGACAAATTGACGCGCCCGGCCCACGGCATCAACGACCGGATAACCATAGCCCCGATAGGTGGCGATGGCGCTTGCCAGCGTGCAGCCGGTGCCATGCGTATTGCTGGTCACGATCCGATCGCTCGTCCAACGCGCGACTTCGCCATCTGCGTTGACGAGCCGGTCGACAATGACGTCTCCAGGGCCGTGCCCGCCTTTGATGAGCACTGATGAACCAAAAGCGGCCAGCGCCGCTTCGCCCCCCAAAGCTTCAAGCTCCGGCAGATTGGGCGTCGTGACCTCGGCGATCCGGGCAAGCCGATTGAGGGCGTTGATTGTCGCTGCATCGGCGAGCGAATCCCCGCTCGTTGCGACCATCACCGGGTCGAAGATTATCGGCGGCCACGCCCTTTCAACACCGTCACCCCGGCGAATAAGGGAGTCATTTTCACCGCCGTCGGCGACCGCGGCATTGCTGGATTCCGGCCTTCGCACGAAGGACGGCGGGGGTAACACAGATGGTAATGCGGCGAAATAATCCGCCACTGCATGGGCGGTTTGCGCCGATCCGATCATCCCGATTTTAATCGCATCCACGCCAATGTCGGAGACGCAGGATATGATCTGGGCAATCACCAGATCGGTCGGCACTGGCATCACCGACTGCACCCCCAGCGTGTTTTGCGCGGTGATTGCGGTCACTGCTGTCATCGCATATCCGCCCAGCATCGTCACCGTCTTGATATCGGCCTGAATGCCAGCACCGCCGCCCGAATCGGAGCCCGCGATGATCAGGATGCGCGGCGTCACGACGAAAACTTGCGCGCACTGCTCGCCGGAAATTTTTTGAGCGCAGCGCCCACCCGTGTCGGCCGGTCCATCAACTCGCCGCCGCAATTGGGGCAGTGTTCGTCAATTGCCTCCGCACAATCGGCGCAAAAGCTGCATTCGAACGAGCAGATAAACGCACCGGGCTGATCCGCCGCAAGGTCAGCGCCACAGCGTTCGCAATCAGGCCGCATCGCCAGCATCAGGCTGCTGCCCGAACTGCGTCGCAGATTCGATCGACGACCCGTTCGACCTGCCCCATATCGTCGCCTTCGGCCATGACGCGGATGACGGATTCGGTGCCGGAGGGGCGGATCAAGAGTCGCCCCCTGCCTGCAAGCTCGGACTCAGCCTCAGCGATCACGGCCTTGACGCGATCAGCCTCAAGCGGCTTGCCGCCCGTAAACCGCACATTTTTGAGCAGTTGCGGCAACGGATCAAACCGGTGGAGCAATTCGCTCGCCGGGATCCCCGAGCGCACCAGCTCTGCGAGCACCTGGAGCGCGGCAACCAGCCCGTCGCCGGTCGTGCCAAAATCAGAGAGTATGATATGACCCGACTGCTCGCCCCCGACATTATAGCCCCCGCCGCGCATCTCCTCGAGCACATAGCGATCACCAACCTTGGTGCGGACCATATCGATGCCCAACTGCGACAAATGCCGTTCCAGCCCCAAATTTGACATCACGGTGGTGACCAAGCCAGCCTTGTTCAGCTTGCCGCTGCGCGCCCAGCCCTCAGCAATCGTCGCCATCAGTTGATCGCCATCAACAACCTGGCCTTTCTCATCGACAACAATCAGCCGGTCAGCATCACCATCAAGCGCAATGCCAAGCGCGGCACCGCTCGCCACGACGGTCTCGCAAAGCAAAAGAGGTGCCGTCGATCCAACGCCGTCATTGATGTTGCGTCCATTGGGTTCAACACCGATCGCCACCACATCGGCCCCCAATTCCCACAAGGCGGATGGGGCAACCTTATAGGCAGCGCCATTGGCACAATCGACAACAATGCGAACGCCATCCAGCCGCAAGTCAGCCGGGAAGGTCGATTTGGCAAAATGGATATAGCGTCCGCGCGCATCCTCAACCCGGCGCGCGCGCCCGATTTCTGAGGGCGGGGACAAGGGCACATTGCTCTCAATCAACCGCTCAATTGCCATCTCATCGGCATCGGAGAGTTTGAAACCATCAGGACCAAATAATTTGATGCCATTATCCGCATAGGGATTATGGCTTGCCGAAATCATGACGCCCATGTCGGCGCGCATCGACTGGGTTAGCTTTGCCACGGCGGGAGTCGGCATTGGCCCGACCAGAACAACGTCCATCCCGACACTGGTAAACCCTGCAACCATCGCTGATTCAAGCATATAGCCCGATAGCCGCGTGTCCTTGCCGATCACAACACGGTGACGATGATCGCCGCGAAGAAAATGCGCGCCTGCGGCCATCCCGATCTGCATTGCCATAGCGGCGGTCATCGGGGACATGTTGGTTTTGCCCCGAATCCCATCGGTGCCGAAATATTTCCTTGCCATTACCGCTCGTCCCGTTCGCTATGTGCCGCGCTGATAGCGCCTGTTGGAGTGAATATCGAGTATGTCGCAAGCAACACGGATTTTGATCGCACTTCTGGGCGGATTATTGCTCGGGATCGCAATGGCCGAATGGGCGGGCGGCTGGGTTGAAACCGGTCTGGCATTGAGTGAGCCGATCGGCACCGCCTGGCTCAATGGCCTGCAGATGACGATCGTGCCGTTGGTCGTATCGCTGTTGATTTTAGGGGTTGGGGCAACCGCAGATGCTGCGCGCGCGGGCCAACTTGCGACCAGGGCGATGATCGGCTTTATGATCATCCTCTGGTCTGGCGCGATCATGTCTGCCTTTGTCACACCGTTTCTTCTCACTGTCTGGCCGCTCGACCCCGGGGCTGCGGCCGCCCTGAAGGGAGCGCTGGCCGATACCCAGCCGGTCGGCGAAGTGCCCGCCTTCGGGGCGTTTCTATCGGCAATGGTGCCGAGCAACCCGGTGACGGCCGCTGCCAACAATGCCTTCCTGCCTTTGATCGTCTTCACGCTCGCCTTTGCTTTTGCCATCACGAAATTGCCGAAGGAACAGCGCGAAACATTGATGCACCTGTTCCGGGCGATTGCCGATGCGATGTTGGTGGTGATCGGATGGGTGTTGGCGCTGGCACCGATCGGGGTTTTTGCGCTTGCCTATATCGTCGGTGCCAAGGCCGGGACCGCCGCCTTTGGTGCGCTGCTTCATTATGTCCTCATTATTTCGGCTGTCGGCTGTATTGTGTGGCTCAGCGCCTATTTGCTCGGCACGATTGGCGGAAAAATGTCGTTGGTGAAATTCGCCCGCGCGACGACGCCTTCACAGGCAGTCGCGATCAGCACCCAATCATCGCTCGCTTCGCTGCCCGCGATGCTGCGCGGGGCTGAACAGATTGGTGTGCCAAGCGCCAATTCGGGGATCATCCTGCCCCTTGCGGTCGCTATCTTTCGGTCGACCGGGCCGGCGATGAACCTGGCCGTCGCGATCTATGTTGCCGTTTGGTTTGGCATACCACTTACCTTTCAGAATCTGGCCGCCGGGGTGGCGGTTGCCTCGATCACCACGCTTGGCGCTATCAGCCTGCCAGGCTCGATCAGCTTCATTAGTTCTTGCGCACCGATTGCCGCTGCAATGGGTGTACCGCTTGCGCCGCTTGGGCTGTTGGTGGCGATCGAGACCTTCCCCGATATTATCCGAACGCTTGGCAATGTAACCATGGATTTGGCGATCACCCGCACGTTGTCGATCCGGGCGGGCGATGTTGGGATCAGTGACGAAGATTTGTTGATCCACGGGCAGCAAGCATCATCGGTTACAGGCTTGGCGATGGGCCCGAAATAGCGGCAGCGGGCACTGGCTGCATGCCGATGGCGGGCCAACTCGACATCGGCTTTGCGCACGATTCACCGCTCTGGCGCGGTTTTCTGCGTCGGCCGATCAACGCGCGCGCCGATCCGCACAAAGGCGCTTGCCGGTTGAATGACCGGCTCTCATCAGCAGAAAATTTTGCGGCGATTACGACAATGTTGCGCCTGCTCTGTCGCTCATTGGCACCGGTTCATTCCCTGAGCCTTTGTATCGAGCATAGTCGCGTTGCTACAGGCAGCGCCTGCGGCACGCGCAATGACTTTGATCAGGACACACGGGGCAAGGGATAACCATGCCGCAATGTCGATTCTCACCCGACCCAGCGCCAGATGCCTGCGGCGATTCCGGCCACCGGGATATGCGCCCAGGTTGCGGCGAGCCAGACGATCACCCCACCGGCAATATCATGCGGGCGAAAGCCGCCAAATCGCGCGCGGCCGCCTGCAATCGCGGCAAAGGGAAAATACGAGGTATGCGATTGCCAGCTGCGCCAGAATGCAGGTTGAAGCGCGGCTTTCTTTTGATCCTGCAGCGCCGCGCCAACGAGCGCCAGAATGATGATGGCAGCCGAAACGATGATGTTCGCCGCGATTGGAAAGACGAGAATGTGGCTCAATCCCCACAGCGCAAAGGACCACATCATCGGGTGACGGGTAATGGCAAAGGCACCGCGCGCCTCCTTGGGTGCCGGACGTTCAGGCCCGGGCATCGCCGGATTGCCGATCACCGACCCGAGCAGCAAAATGCTCGCAACCAGCATGATGAGCGTCGCCACGGCCCACAGCCCATCGCCGACTTCCCATAACGGTGCGGTCAGCGGCGTTGCCTTATACGCGTTTGACATCCAGCCGAGTGTGGCAAAGGCGACAAGCGCATAGACAATGGTAAAGCCGCCCGTCCCCAGCCTGCCGACCAAAGGCGCGCGTAAAGGGTGCGACAGCAAGAAATGCGTGCCGACAAACGACGCGGCAGCGACTGTCAGCGTGGTTGTCTCGTCCATGATCGTCATCCCCTATGAAAGCAGCCCCGCCAGGATCAGGCGGGACTACGTTCATCATCATCATTCAGCGTCGAAAGATGCATCCGCCTGGTCACGATCGGTGACAGAACCAGGACAACAGCAGCAACGCCAATCGTTATCCATCCAATTGTCGAATAAATTGCGAGCGTCGCTTCCTGCGTCGCAGTGCCGGTTTCGCCGCCGGTCGCCTCGCCAATCTTGCCCGCCACAAAATTGCCGACCGCCGTCATATAGAACCACGCGCCCATGATCAGGCTGGCAAGCTGCCTGGGTGCAAGCCGGTTCATCGCCGAAAGGCCGACGGGTGACAGGCATAATTCGCCGGTTGTCTGGAAGAAGTAGATCAGGAACACGAACAGCACAGGCGTCGCGATGCCAACACCAACGCTTTGTGCGCCCCACACGAACAGCAGAAACGAAAACCCGACCTGGAGCAGCGCCAGCCCGAATTTCGCGGGTGCCGACGGCTCTAATCCACGCTTGCCGAGCGCGACCCACAGCCACGCAAAGACAGGGCCGAGCAGCACGATGTAGATCGGGTTTATCGACTGGAACAACGATGCGGGCACCCCGGCCCGATCGACAAAGCGATCCGTGTAGAGATTGAGCGAGCCGCCCGCCTGCTCGAACAGCCCCCAGAACACCGGGTTCAAGGAGATCAGGAACAGCACAACCAACATCCGGTCGCGCGCTTGCGGTTCAAGCTTGAGCGAAACCCGCAGCACGTAAAGCAGCAAGGTCACACCCGATGCCAGCAACAGCCACTGGATCACCTGCTGATATTGGATAAGTGCCCAGATGACGAAGACCGATGCGACGCCGATCAGATAGATCAGCCATTCAAGCTTGATACCCGCAACTGTGCTGGTCAGGCGAAGCGGGTCGGGTGCCTCGCCCTTGCCGAGCAGCAAGGGCTTGCCCAGAACGAACACCACCAGGCCAAGCAACATGCCAACGCCTGCTGCACCAAAACCATAGCGCCAGCCATAGGTTTCTCCAAGCCAGCCCGCCAGGATTGTGCCGATTGCCGCACCCACATTGATGCCCACATAAAAGATCGTGTAAGCGCCATCGCGGCGAATATCGGTGCGCGGATACAGCTGTCCAACGATCACCGATATATTGGCCTTCAAAAAACCAGAACCGACGATAATGAAGCTGAGCGCCATCCAAAATATGTTGATTGTCGCGTCGGCCTGCCCGCCAGTGCCCTCAAATGCCATCAAACAGTGGCCCATAGTGAGCAATAGCGCGCCGAATACCACGGCTTTGCGCTGGCCCAAATACCGATCGGCCAGGTAACCGCCCAGCACCGGAGTGATGTAAACCAAACTGGTATAGGCGCCATAGATCAGGTTGGCTGAGCCATCACCGAACAGCCAATGCTTCGTGAGATAAAAAATGAGCAGGGCGCGCATGCCGTAATAAGAAAAACGTTCCCACATTTCGGCAAAGAACAGAACATACAGACCCTTGGGATGTCCGGCGAATTCAGCACCCGGGCGCGTCGCGATCATCCCACCAAGACCAAGCAGCAAAATCAGAAAACCAAGCGCGATTGCTGGAATCGTGTCCACGCATTACCCTTTTTTGAAAATGATCGCGTGCTGATGCCAGTCGACCATCAATTACGATCAGAAGCGTAGCGGCCAAAATCGCGATGCCAAGCAGTAATGTAATGTATCCCTGGCAACGTGACGGGTTGTCGCACGGTCATTCCGGGCCTAACGGCGTTGACGATGTTTAACGATATCAGCAGCCCCGCCCGCTACCTCGCCACCCGTCGATCGGGCAAACCGCGCGACATGATCGCGCCGGGGCCTGATGCCGATCAGCTCGCCAACATCCTGCAGACGGCCGCACGGACGCCGGATCATGGCAAGCTTTTCCCTTGGCGATTTGTGATCGTGCCGCACGAGGCGCGCACTGCGCTCGCCGGGTTGATCACCGGTGCCTATCGGGCGGAAAAACCACAGGCAGCCCGGTTGGAAATCGAGGCGATGGAGACATTTGCCCGGCAGGCCCCAGCACTTGTCATCGTGCTGTCGAGCCCGCGCACCGCGAGCCATATCCCGGTGTGGGAACAGGAATTGTCAGCGGGCGCGGTCTGCATGAATTTGCTCCACGCGGTCCACGCGCATGGCTTTGTCGGCAAGTGGCTGACCGGTTGGGCGGCCTATTCCGAAGCCGTCCGCGATAGTTTTGGCGCAGCACCAGAGCGCATTGCCGGTTTTTTCTTCATTGGTTCCCCCACCAAAAATGAACTGGAAGAGCGGCCCCGCCCCGAAATGGGAAATATCGTCTCGACCTGGCTGGGGTGAGGGGGCTGGACCTGTGCAGCAATTGCTGTATTAAGGCACCATGACAGCCCTGAATAACGAAGACAGCCCGGTTTACATCAAGCTGCGCCAAACAATTGCGGCAGCGGTGTTGCGGGGCGATTTTCGTGCTGGCGACCAACTGCCTTCGGTGCGCGCGCTTGCAGCAGAACATGGTGCCAATCCGTTGACCGTCGCCAAGGCCTATCAGCGTTTTCAGGACGATGGCTATGTCGAAGTGCGGCGCGGCGTGGGCATGTTCGTCCTCCCTGGCGCTGCCGAAAAGCTGCGCGTGGCGGAACGCGAGCATTTCGTCGCCACCGTTTGGCCGCGCATTCGTGAACATATCGGCTTGCTCGGCCTGAATACCACTGAATTGCTGGAAGGCGTTCCGGCCTAATTCGGCCTGCTGCATTGGGCCAGCTGCATTGGGCCAGCTGGATTTCAGGCGCTTAACTCAGGCCGCAAACGCCGCTGGTTCCAGCGCGTAAAGCAATTCTGCACTTGCCATCGCCGCTGCTTTCAGCCCCATCGCCTCGGGAACAATCTGTTCAACATAAAAGCGCGCGACTGCAGCCTTCATTTGCAGGAACGCAGGGTCGCCCGCAGCCGTCATGGCAATCCGCCCCTGCCGCTCCATCAGCCAGCCACATACCGCCGTCGACAGCATCGTGAGGAAAGGATAGCTCGCCGCCAACCGATCATCGACGTCCACCGTCAGCAAGCGCCGCGCAACCTCCTCGCAAGCGTCGATCAACCCGCGCAGGCCGCTGTTCTGCGCCTCGGCCCGCATGTCAGCGATCAATGCGTTCAGAACGCCGCCATTATCCATGCTGAGCTTGCGCCCGACCAGATCGGCGGCCTGAATGCCGTTGGTGCCTTCATAGATTGGCGTAATGCGCGCATCGCGGAAAAACTGGGCAACGCCGGTTTCCTCGATATAGCCCATGCCGCCATGCACCTGGATGGCAAGCGAGCTGACCTCACAGCCAATATCGGTGCCGTGCGCCTTGGCAAGCGGTGTGAGCAGATCAAGCCGCTTTTGCGCATCCGTATCACCCAGCGTTGATCGATCAACGTGCGATGCGGCGAGATAAACCAGCGCGCGCGCCGCCTGCGTTTGCGCCTTCATCCGCATCAGCATCCGGCGGACATCGGGATGCTCGATAATCGCTACAGGATCTTGGCCACCGCCAGCGCGCGCCGACTGGACGCGATCACGCGCATAGGCAATTGCCGTCTGCGTCGCGCGTTCTGCCACCTGCACCCCTTGCAGCCCGACGTTCAGCCGCGCATTGTTCATCATCGTAAACATGCCGCGCATACCGCCCAGCTCCGCCCCAATCAATTCACCAACA
>Ga0105045_10003624_pt1 | contig 13291 bp, 5 predicted proteins | sample MAT02_FD_78089 | JGI IMG/M metagenome (GOLD analysis project Ga0105045, IMG submission 78089) | Freshwater microbial communities from Lake Fryxell liftoff mats and glacier meltwater in Antarctica - MAT-02 (megahit assembly) | ecosystem: Environmental > Aquatic > Freshwater > Ice > Liftoff...
CAGTCCGAACGCCACGAATACATCGACGGCGAGGTATTCGCGATGGCCGGCGCGGAAGACCGGCACGTCACAGTTGCTGGCCACCTGTACATCACCCTGCGCCAACACCTGAGCGGTAGCGCCTGCCGCACCTGTATTAGCGACATGCGGCTGCATGTGGCCGCCGCCAACAGCTATTTTTACCCCGACGTGCTGGTGACCTGCAGCGCGCTGGACATGACCAGTTCCATGGTCAAGACGGAGCCCAAGTTCATCGCCGAAGTGCTCTCGCCAACGACTGCGGCCTACGACCGTGGGCTGAAGTTCGGTCACTACCGCCTACTTCCCAGTCTCGAGGAATACCTGTTGGTCGATCTCGATACCCGCGCCAACGATTGCTACCGCAAAGGTGCCGACGGTTTGTGGGTGCTGCATCCATTCGCCCGTGGCGAGACCATCGAGTTGGCCAGCGTCGCATTGACCTTGACCTCTGCCCAGTTGTTTGCCGAGGTGCCAGAGCGCTGATCGGCTGGGCCGAAGCCCCGCTGCCGGGCCGGTCTGGGTTGCGCGAAGTCCATCACGCGTAGCCAAATGTGCAGCGGGTATGAGGGGCGGGACCCGCCGCCTTTTACCGGCCTTCTCGGGAACGTGACGGAGTCCTCCAGCGCTCACAACAATCGAGCATGATCGTCCCCAGGCCAGTATGATTGGAACACCTCAAGCAGTTTGAGGGCGGGCCGATAGGCACCTACGGGTCGGTGGCCCTGCAGCCATTACGTCGAGACGCAAGCCCACTTTCGCACCCGATGCAAGTTTCTGGCGCTACGCAAGACCCCGAAGAACAGCGCTTGCAGGCACTGCTCGGTTACCTCTTGCTCGACACGGCGGCGGAGCAGGGCATAGACGACATCACCCGGCTGGCGGCCACGTGTCTGGACATGCCGATCGCTCTGGTCAGCCTTGTCGACCGTGATCGGCAATGGTTCAAGTCGCATTTTGGCCTCGAGGTCAGCGAAACGCCGCGCTGCATCGCCTTCTGCGACCACGCCATCCGCGACAGCAGCGTGATGGTCGTGCGCGACGCGCATCGCGACCCGCGTTTCGCCAACAACCCGAGCGTCAGCAGCGCACCGAACATCCGCTTCTATGCCGGCGCACCGCTGGTCACGTCGGGCGGCCACGTGGTTGGCACGCTGTGCGTGCTGGACCGACAGCCACGTGACTTCGACGCCACGCAGACAGCCACACTCTGCGCACTCGCTCGCCAGGTGGTGACGCAGTTCGAGCTGCGCCGCGGCTTCCGGGAGCTGGCCGAAGAGATGCAGGCGCTGTGCGCCGACCGCAACCGCCTGCGCGAAGCACAGGCGCAGCTTGCACAAACCGAGACGCGCATGGCGCTTGTGCTAAAGGGCGCCAACGACGGCTGGTGGGACTGGGACTTGGTCAGCGGGCAGCGTTACCACTCGCCGCGTGGCTGGGCGATGCTCGGCTACGAGAACGACGATCTGCCGTACGAGGACGAGCTGTGGGAGCGGCTCGTGCACCCCGGGGACGTGCCACGCGTCACACGTCTCCTCGCCGACGCCATCCGCGGCGACGCAGAACACTACAACGCCGAGTTGCGGCTACGCCACAAGGGCGGCCACTATGTCCCGGTGCTGTCACGCGGCTACATCCTGCGTGATCAGGCCAGCGGCCGGGCGGTGCGCCTGTCGGGCACCAACACCGACCTCAGCGAGCGCCGCCTGGCCGAGCGCGCGCTGCAGGCCGAGCAGCAGCTCAATCGGCTGATCGTCGAGAACTCGCCCGTCGGCATCTCGATCTACGACGCCGCGGGCGACTGCATCACCGCGAACCCGTCGATGGCGCGCCATATCGGTGCCGACGTCGCCGCCGTTCTGGCGCAGAACATCCACCGCATCGCCAGCTGGAAGGCTAGCGGCCTGTACGAGCTGGCACTCAAGACGCAGCATGGCGGCGAGCCTACATCGACCGTAGTGCACCATCGTACGAGCTTCGGCCAAGACGTCTGGCTAGCGGTCAGTTTCGTCGCCCTGGGCCCCGACGGCAACGGCCGGCTGATGCTGATGGCCAGCGACCTGACCGACATGAAGCGCGCCGAACAGGTCCAGCTAGCGACGCAGCTGAGTTACGAAATGCTGTTCGCAAACAGCATGGACGGGGTGCTTCAGAAACTCGTGGACGGCCGCGTTTTGGCGGCCAATCCGGCCGCGTGCGCGATGCTCGGGCTGAGCGAGGCCGAGGTGCGCGCGCTCGGTCGCGACGGCCTGCTCGACACAAGCGACCCGCGGCTGCAGCCACTGCTGCTGGAGCGAGAGCGCAGCGGCCGCGCGCGCGGCGAATTACGCATGAGGCGCCGTAACGGCGAGACCTTCGAGGCCGAGATGTCATCGTCGGTCTACCGCAACCGCGACGGCCAGCTGGTCGCAGCCTCGGTGTTTCGCGACATCACCGAGCGCCGTCAGTGGGAGCGGCGCCTGCAGGACAGCCTGAATCGGCTGGACAACCTGGTGCAGCACGTGCCTGGCGCCATCTACCAGTATCTGCTGAAACCCGACGGGCATTCGAACTTTCCGTTCGTCAGCCCTGGCATCTGGCAGATCTATGAGCTCACCGCCGAGCAGGTGCGCGAGGATGCGACCCAGGTCTTCTTGCGCCTGCATCCCGACGACGCCCAGGCCGTGGCTGCGGCCATCCGCATCTCGGCCTCGACACTACAGCCCTGGCACCAGGAATACCGCGTCGTGCTTCCGCAGCAGGGCGAACGCTGGCGCCAGGGCGACGCGATGCCCGAGCGGCTGGAGGACGGCAGCGTGCTGTGGCACGGCTTCATCATCGACATCACCGAGCGCAAGCAAGCCGAGGAGAACACACACCGGCTGGCCTACTTCGACGCCCTCACCGGGCTGCCGAACCGGCGCCTGCTGGTCGACCGCATCGAGCACGCGCTGGGCGCAGCGCAGCGAAGCGGGCAGATCGGCGCGCTGCTCTTCATCGACCTCGACAATTTCAAGCAGATCAACGACGCTCGCGGCCACTCGGTGGGCGACCACCTGCTCGAGCAGGTGGCGCGACGTCTGTCGCAGCAGCTGCGTGGCGATGACTCGGTGGCACGCCTGGGCGGCGACGAGTTCGTCGTACTGGTCGGCCAGCTGGGCCAGGAAGTCGAGGCCGGCGCGCGCTACGCGCGTGCCGTCGCCGACAAGGTGCGCGAGGTACTGGAGCAGCCCTATGACATCGACGGCACGCTTTACAACAGCTCGGGCAGTATCGGCATCACGCTGTTCCCGAAGGCAGATGAGCGTGTCGACGACCTGCTGCGCGAGGCCGACACGGCCATGTACCGCGCCAAGTCGGCAGGTCGCAACCGCATCGCCTTCTTCGAGCCCGGGATGCAGACCGAGGTAGAAGATCGACTGGCGCTGGAGCAGGACCTGAAGGGGGCGGTGGGCAGCAGCCAGATCTCGGTGCACATGCAGCCGCAGTTTGACGCCCAGGGTGCCGAGGTCGGCGGTGAACTGCTGCTGCGCTGGTGGCATCCCACGCGTGGCAACGTCTCGCCGGTACAGTTCATCCCGATTGCCGAGGACACCGGTCTGATCGTGCCGCTGGGCGAATTCGTCATTCGCCAGGCCTGCGAAGCGCTCGTGCGCATGCGGGCTGTCGGGCGCTTGCTGCCGCTGTCGGTCAACGTCAGCCCACGCCAGTTCCGCAAGGACGACTTCGTCGAGCAGGTGCGCGCTGTGCTCGCGGCTACTGGCGCACCCGCTACTGCACTGGTGTTCGAGGTCACCGAGAACCTGCTCATCGACGACTGGGAAGGCGCACAGGCGCGCATGTCCGAGTTGGTGCAACTGGGCATCCGCTTTTCCATCGACGACTTCGGCACTGGCTACTCCAGCCTGGCCTACCTGCGCAAGTTGCCCTTGTTCGAGTTGAAGATTGACCGCAGCTTCGTGCGCGACACTCCGCACGATCCGAGCGACACCAGCATCGTCGAAACCATCTTGTCCATGGCGCGCAACCTGAAACTGCGCGTCGTCGCCGAGGGTGTCGAGACGCGGGCGCAGGCCGACTTCCTGTTGGCCGCTGGCTGCCCGGTGCTGCAGGGTTTCCTGTTTGCGCGGCCGCAGCCGCTGACCGACTGGCTCGCACAGCGGCTGGTGTTGTCCGGCGAGGAATGACGCTGTCGCGCGTCCGGCTTCGCAGACTTGAGTTGTCCGCCGCCGTTCGGCTCCGTCAGCGCTTCGCTGTTGCAAGTCGGTGCATCGGGTTGAGCCATTCTCCGAGGCCCGGGGTGCGCCAACGCGTTGGTTGAGGCGAGGATACGCAGAGTCACGCGATCACCGGTGGAGTTCGTTTCCGTCGGGAAAGACAGGCCGTCTGCAATCGCATTGCATGTTCAATCGCATTGCATGTCAATGAAGTCGCAAGTGGTGCGGCGGAGAAGCGGCGCCTCATTTAAGACCTGCTTGCTTGTAGATGCTGTTCAGTATGCCAGGTGGAATTTCAACACTGCCTTACCCGCCCCAGTGACCGTTCCCGGCTTCGCCAGGTGTCGGAATTGACGATGCTGAGGTGGCAGAAGTTTGATCGGCTGGGCCGAAACCCTGGGAACAACCGAGGCCTCTTCGCAAGGTGCCGGCAAAGGGCACTTCGACGGCCGAATTCAGCGCGGTCCAGGCCCCCGCTGCCGGGCCTGTCTGCTTCTCGGCTCAGGGTGATTGCTTCTGGCGCGCTGGCAACCACTTCAGCACCCGCGTCTGGCCCAGCGCAAACAGCACAAAAGCGTCGTCAGCCACCCCGAGTTTGGTGCGCGCCAAGGGCAGGCCGTCCATCGGTGCCTCGATGACGTCGTCACACAATCTGAAGGTGCCCCAATGCACACCCAACGACAGTTTGCTTTTAAGGTCCAGATGAATCTGAACGGCCTCTTCTTCATTGATGTGTTGCCGCTGCATGAACCAGCGCGGCAGATAACAGCCCACGGGAATCTGCGCGAAGTCAAAGGCACCAAAACGCGCGCCGATGTCGGCAAAGTCCTTGGAATAGCCGGTATCGCTCGAGAAAAACATCGAATAGGGCGCGCCAGCGACCTGCGCCTGCAGCACAAAGCCGCCCCACAGCGTGGCATTGCGATCCCAGGGGCTGCGGCTGCTCCAGTGCTGCACCGGGACGAAGTGCAGCGCCACGTCGCCCCCAGGTGCTGGCAGCGTCAGTTCCTGCCACCAGTCCATCGCGCGCACATGGGTCACGCCTTCGGCCTGCATCCACAGGTCAACGCCTAGCGGCACCACAAACAGCGGCGGCCCGCCCGCCTGCGCGTTCAAGGCCATGACGCTGGGGCGGTCCAGATGGTCGTAGTGGTTGTGGCTGATCAGCACCACATCGATGCGCGGCAATTGCTGCAGCGTGATGGGAAGCACCACCTCGCGTTTGGGGCCGGCAAAGCGAACAGGAGAAGCACGCTCGCTGAAGTGCGGGTCGGTCAGAATGTTCAAACCATTGATCTGCCACAGCGCCGTCGAGTGTCCGATCCAGGTCACCGAGACATCGTGCTGGTTGCGTTGCAGATAAGCGATGTCGGGGCTGACCACCGGGACCCGCGCACTGTTGGAGGCTGGGGGCGGGTTCGAGGCCCGTTCGCGTTGCCACCGCCAAAAGCTGGGCTGGTCTGCGCCCCAGTTGTCGATATAGTTGTTATTGAAGCCATCCGGCCGATGGTGCGCCTTGGTGGGGTCGTAGTGCGGGTTCATGGTGCCACAGCCACTCAGCAAGGCGACCATCAAAGTCACTCCCGCAGCGAATAAAGTCGATTTCATCAGGGAATTTTTCTCTCCGGTGTTCATGGGACGATAGCCGATTGGCCGAGACTGAGCGGTCAAGCACGTGCAAGTCCCCACACGGCACATTGCGGATGGCAGCTTGAGGGGCTTGCGTTTTCCGAGGCCCCTTGTTCGGTGCCATACTTGACTTCATCCGGTTGAATCTCTCGCCCGCATCGCTTGCGCCACCCTTCGCACAGGACCCGCTTACTCGCCTATGTTTGCATCGCTCTTGGACCAGACCCTCGCCGTGGCGCAGCGCATCTGGCTTGAGCAATGGCGCCAGGGTCGAGGGCTCATCTTCTGGGCTTTGTTCCCGGCGTTGATGATGCTGCTGTTCGGCCTGGTCTATGCGCACAACGACAGCATGCGCGCGGGCCTTGACGCCATGGCCGCAGGCGTGCTGATGGGTGCTGCGCTGTTCTTTAGCTGCCTGGGCGGCACGGTGGCCATCCTGGTGGCTGAGCGCGAGCGGCGCACGCTGCGACGCCTGCTGGCATCGCCGCTGCAGCCACTAGCCTATTTCCTGGGCGTGGTGCTGGCGCAGTCGGCGCTGGCCGTGCTGCAGGTGGTGATGCTGTATGCCATTGCCTATGCCATTGGCGCGCGCTACCACGGCAGCATCGCACTGGGCGCCTTGATCATCCTGCTCTCGGTGTTTGCTTACGTCGGCCTGGGCTTCTTCTTCGGGGCACGTTTTGCACGCCGCTCCGAAGAGGTGGTAGTTGCGCTGTCGGCCTTCGGTGTGCCGCTGCTGGTGCTGGGCGGCACTTTCTTCCCGCTGGTGCTGATGCCCCAGGCGATGCAGACCGTGGCCCACCTGAACCCCATCCTCTACATGAACGAGGCACTCAAGGCCGTGGCTGCGCACAGCGCAGGCCTGTCCGAGCTGCGCGCCGAGCTGGCTTTCCTGGTGGTGTTTTGCATCCTGTCGCTCGGCCTGGGCGTGTCCTCCTACCGGCACTTGCTCAAGCTGGAGCGGAGCGCGTGAACGTGCTCAGCATCGAAGGCCTGCACAAGCGCTTTGGCAGCCAGACCGTGCTCGACGGCCTGGACCTGCAGGTGGCGCGGGGCGAGATCGTCGGCCTGCTGGGACCCAACGGCTGCGGCAAGTCGACCACGCTCAACATCGTCTGCGGCCTGCTGGACGCAGATGCCGGCCAGGTTCGCATCGGCGGCGAGCCGGTGTCGGCACGCACCGCCTCGCGCGTGGGCCTGTGCCCGCAGTCCAGCGCGCTGTACCGTGACCTGCTGCCGGCCGAGAACCTGGAATTCTTCGCCCGGCTCTATGGCCTGGGCGCCATCCAGCGACGCCAGCGGGTCGACGAGCTGATGCAACGCTTCGAGCTGACGGCCCACGCCGGTACGCGCGTGGGCCGCCTTTCGGGCGGCTGGCAACAGCGCCTGAACCTGGCCGTGGCCCTGGTGCACGGCCCGCAATTGTTGGTGCTCGACGAACCCACCGCTGCGGTGGACGTGCAGGCCCGGCTGGCGCTGTGGGGCCTGATCGAGGAAATGCGCGATGGCGGAATGACGATCGTGCTCACGACGCACCAGATTCAGGAGGCCGAGCGCCTGTGTAGCCGAGTGGCCTTGATGCGCAACGGGCGCGTGGCCGCAGTGGGGAGCGTGACCGATCTGCTGGCCCGCGTGCCGGCGCAGGCGGTGGCCGTACTGCAGACGCGGGACGAAGCGGCCACAACGCGCCGCGCCCAGGCCCTGGGCTGGGCCGTGCGCCCGCACTTCGGCCAACTGCTGTGTCTGCTGCCGCAGACCAGCAGCCTGCGCGAGGTGGTGCAGGCCCTCGATGGCGGCGAGGTCAGCTCGGTGAGCCTGCAGCCGGTAACACTGGAGCATGCCTACCTGGAACTGCTGGGGCAGCCACTGGAAGGCTGAGGCGGGCATCGCCGCGCTTGACTTCTCGCGATGGCAGCAGCAATCGCGGCTTTCAAGGATGCTTCGAGGCCTCATCGAAGCACTCGCAAAAACCCGCTCCTTGCCGACGGTTTCCGATACTACCTTGTCACGCCCGTGGCACGGTATTCGCCCCCAGCCCGGCCGCGTGGCTACAAGATGCTTGCAATCAACTGAAAGTGGATCTGGTAGCGGCTCGGCTCGAAAGCCAGTTTGTTCAAGCCGTAGCCAAACGTCAATCGGGCCGATACCCGCTTGTCCAGCACGGCAACGACTCCCCATCCGGCACCCATCAGATGCAGGCGCGCCGGAAGTGATGAATTGGGTGGTCGAAACGGCGTGACGTCGCCACGGTCGAAGAAAAAGAACCCGGAAGCGGCAAGATCACTGGTTCCCAGCGTCACGCGCCCAATGGGGTGGTGCAGTTCCAGGTTGATGGTGCGGCCCACGTCACCCGACAAGACGCTGGCCGGATAACCACGCACGCTGCCGTCGCCACCAATGAAGTACTGCTCACTGGACGGCAGATTGCGCTGCTGCGCCGACTGCCAGCCAACGATGCCGCGCAGCGACATGCCGGCACCCAACTCCTGATCGAAACGCACATTGCCACGGTCAATTTGCAGGGACACCGGCGCCAAAACCTGTACATCGCCGAAGTAGCGCGTGTAACTCGCCAGCCAGCGCGACCCGGTACCGAAGTACTGCGCCTCCAGCCCCAGGCTGTGGTCCTTGGAGTCAGTACGCTGCAAAAAAACCGAGTCGATGAAGTTCTCGCTGTAGCGTTTGCGGCTACCCAGCAGCAGGTCTACCTGGGCGCGCTGCTCCACCACCATCGGCTGGCGCAACAACGCCGAATAACCACTGGCGACACCGGTGATGTTGAGTGGCACCAGCGGGCCATGGCGCAGGGCCGTCTCATCGCGGCTCCAGCCAAGGTTGAGCCTGCCGCCCCAGCGATTCACTGGAAACGTATAGGCCAGCGACAGCCCGCGCAGGCCATCGGCCGCGGCCGCAGTCCCGATGAATTCATCCCGCAAACCCAACAGACTGCGGTTGATGTAGGTCGTGGAGAGCCGCCAGGCCCCGGTGGACTCACCGCCGAGGTTGTCCAGCATCAGGCGCAGTTCCTGGCGTTCGGGCTCGGTCACGCCTACTTGCAGGTCGGTCAGGCCAAAACTGGAACCGGGCTTGAGTTCGGCGCGCAATTGCACATCATTGCTTCGGTTGAAGCGGCGCAGCGCGGGTTCCAGACGGTCCAGATCCACCAGATCACCCGCGCGCAAGCCCAGGCGATTGGTGATGAAATCCGCCTCGGTACTGTTATTGCCCTGCAACTCGACTTTGCCCACACGCCCCTCGACCAACCGCACGCGCACGACGCCTTGCGAGACATCCTGCGGGGGAAGCAGCGCCTGCGCCGTGACCACATTCTTGGCCCGGTACAAGGCATTCACACGCGCCACCAGTTGCTGCAGTTCAGCCAGCGTCAGCGCACGTCCGCGAAAGTCTGCCGCAATGGTTTCGAGTTCAGCCGCCGTGAGAATCTCGGAAGCGGTGAACTCAATGCGGTTCACCTGAAAGCGCACAGCATCGGAAGTTGATTTGGCGTCGCCTGCGGGCTCGGGCGGCGCTATCCCGTCGCGCCGGATTGGCTCGGTGATGGGTTGCTGCAGCCGCTGTGCGTCACGGCGTCGGTTGTCGTCGTCAATCTGGCGCTGTCGTACCGCACCCGGATCGGCGGCAGGCGGCACCACCGTCTGTTGGGCCAGAGCAGGCAGCGCGGCGCTGGCCGCGAGCACCAATAACCAAGCCTGTTTTCGCATTATTTTGCGCACTCGCCGTCCTTTTGATTTTCATTGCATTCACCGGTCAAGGCGACGCCGTCTCCCGATACCGTGACCAGGCTGCTGTCGCGCGCCACTTTCTGCAACGCGCCAGTCGCCATGCCCAGGCGTGGAACTGTCAATGCGTTTTCACTCTGCTCGACCACGCTGGAATTGGACGAGTTGGGCGTCAATGCCTCATGCAGCGGGCTGCGGTAGATCACGAAGGCATCCGTACCAACCCGATTGCCCAGCAGGTTGATCGCGAACGGCGCACCATCCGAGTACAACTGCAGGTCGAAGGACTGGATGCTGCGGTCATGCTGATCCACCAGCAGGGCTGTCAAGGGGTTGCTGAAAGTTGCACGATCCACGATGGTCAGTTGGTCCACCGACACTGCTCCGGCTGGAATCACGATGCTGGCCAGCGCAGCACGGATCGCATCAAAGGCGAAGCCGCCGCCACTGGTCAGGGTCAAGTTGACGGACGACGCTGCCACACCACCGAACCCGGTGATGGAGCCGCCCACCGGCTGGGTGGCACCGACCAGATTGGCCGTCACCTGGTCCGACTGCAGCATGACGGAGGACCCGACGTTGATCCGATGGGCAGCAATGCTCACTGGGGCGCTCAGGGCCACGGTGTCCGCACTGACACTTCCAGTCACCACCACGTTGCCAGCGGCCGAGGCCAGCGCCACCGGCCCGCCACTGCTTGATACGGTGTCCACACGCACATCCTGCGGCGCCACCAGGCTCACCCCGGTCGTGCCAGCAACGTTTTGCAGGTTGATCGGCCCGGTCGCCGAAGTGATGCTGACGGTCTTGTCCGCACCACTGCCGAGACCGGTGCTGCGCACCGCGTCGCCGGTGATTGCGCCTCCCGCAGTCAGCAACACACGATCTGCGGCGCTGATCGCAAGGATATTCACCGATCCCTCGACCGCCAGATCGACCACACCACCCGACGTAGCCAGCAGATTGAGCAGGCGCACATCGAGCGGATCGGCACCAACACCCAGCGCCGCACTGATGGTGAGCTGCGCCGCCGGTGGCGTGTCGGCGATGATGTCCAGCCGTGTATCGCCGTTGTCCAGGATCCGTCCTGCGGTACTGACAACCCGGATTGCGCTGGCTGTCGGATTGCCCACTGAGATACCGGTGATCAGGGCATCGCCCACCGTCTCGATGTCCACCGTGCCCGCGTCTACCCGCAATTGCGCCGCGTTCACACCGTCGCCTGCGTCCTCCATTGTCAGTGCGCCCGCGCGCAGGAACACACCCAGAGTGGTCGCATGCACGTCGGCATTCGGCGTCAGCAGCATCTGCCCACCGGCCAGCAGCGAAAACGGACCTGGCCCGCTGACAGGCCCGTCGATCAGCATCCCCGTCGCCGACGACAGGCCCACTGCATCACCAGAGGTGACGGCGGCGATATTGAAGCGCTCGCCCGCCGGACCATTCAGGTACACGCCCTGGCCCAGCGTGGCGGCGGTCGCGGTGATGAAGCCGTCGGCGTTGACACCCACGTCGAGCGGATTGACCAAGGTCCCGATCGATCCGGCATTGGCGGTCAATGCCATGCTGGCGCTGCGAAGGTTGAGCTCCGGCGCGATCGACGATTCGGCGTTGTGGAAGTCCAGGATCGATCCCTGCGCATCGACACGCAGACTGCCGCGGGTAAACACGGTGTCGAACGACAGGTCCTGCGTACCCACGAGCCAGATGTCGTTGGCAGCACGCGCGATCACGCCGGAGCCGGACGTCGGGCTGATGCGCAGCGGCGTAGCGACGGCCCCGGTGGTGGCGTCCGGCAACGAACCGATACCGCCGTTGGCCGCTTCCAGAATGATGTTGCCACCCAGCACGTTGGCAGCACCTGCCACCGATGCCGCGTTGACCAGCGAGCCGGCGGTCTTGATCCGGATATCGGCAGTCGCGCTGACACGGTCGATGCGCAAGTCCTGCTCGGAGCCCAGCAGGGCATAACCGTTGCTGGCGGTGGCATTGAGCGCGCCGTTGCCAACCGCCACGTTCACCGCGCGTGGCTGTACGATGGTGATGATGTCGCCGCTGAGCGTCGCGTCACCACGCTCGGCCGCTGCCAGGGCCGCCTTCTGCTCCACCGTCAGGCTGTTCAGGCTGGCGTTGAGGTCGATTGTCAAGGCATTGTTGAAGGAGCCAATGTCGGTACCCGCCAGCAAAGTGACGCTACGCCCTTTTGCATTGGGCTGTTTGATTGTCGTGACGGTATCGGTGACGTTCTTCAGCAGTCCGGCACCGACGGACAGGGCCAACTGGGCCTCGCTCCAGGAAGAGCCCTTGCGGATGGTGGCATCCTCGGCAGCGCTCACGGTGTACTGGTAACCCACAGTGAAACCGCCGGTGAAGCCACCTACTTCGGCATGCAGGGCGTGGTACTGCGCGGTCCGGTTTGCAGCAAAGGCCGCGATCTGCGTCGCATTCAGCCCGGAAGTGGTCAGCACCGTATTTTCTGCGCTTGACACCTGGTACTGGTAACTCGGGTCGTAGCTGGTGCCACGGTCGGCCTGGCCCTTGCGCAACAGCCAATACAGTTGGTAGTTGTTCTCCTTGCCGCGTTTGAATGCGAGCACCGCTTCGTCGGCTTTCTCCACTGCCAGCGCGCCACGCAGGCGCAGTGAGTCCCACAGGTTCGCCAGTTCAGTCTGGGTGCGCGTGTCGGTGGTGGCAAACGGGTTGTTGTCGATGACCTTGCCGGTGGTCTGCACCCGCACGTCGCCCGCGAGCGAATCCGCCGCAATCAGCAGCAGGTTGCCCGAATACACCGTCGCATTGGTGCCGTCGCCTTGATTGAGGATGTTGATGCTGTCGCGGGCATTTGCCTTGAGGCCATAGTTGGGCCACAGCGACTGGATGGTGGTGTAGCCGGTGCGTACCACCACCGGCGTGCCGGGGCCAGTCAGATCCCCAATGCCGCCATTGCGTGCCGTCAGGTCCACCCGCAAGCCCTGGATGGTGGAGTTGCTGTCGAAGGGAAGAAGGTTGCGGTCGGTGTCGAGCACCACGTTGGACACACCGGCGCCGCCGATGGTGCCAAAGCGCATGTCGCCGAGCGTCTGCGACACGCGCAGCTCGCCACTGTTCGCAGTCGCGTTCAGCGCGCCACCGTCCTTCACGTTCACCAGCACTGACTGGGTGGAAGCGCCGATGCCGGTGCCAGACGTGAGCGTGACCTGATTGCCGCCGATCACCGCCAAGCTCCCGTTTTGGCGAATCTGGCCGCTTGTACTCAAGCTGGTATTGCCGTTGCGGTTGTTGATCGCCCCGTTGACGACCAGGTCGCCAGTAGACGCCACGTTGACCGTGCCGTTGTCGAATCCAATGTACTCGATGCCGATCGCGTAGTCCGCCTTGACGCTGTCGAGCCTCACCGTTTTGGTACTGGTCGCAATGCTGAATTCCTGATAGTAGGTGGCATTTGCGCACAGCGTCCACCAGTTGCAATCTTTCCAGCTGCGGCCGGGCGTGAGCACATTGCTGGTCTGGGAAGACTGCTGGCGAGCGAAGTACACGCCACTGCCACTGCCACTGATCTGGTCCAGGAACTCGCCGCGCGACAGCGGGTCATTGGAGCGCACGACGGAGTTCAGTCGGTACCGATCCTGCGCCAGGCCGCTGAAGGTCGACCTGATGTCGAACCAGCCTTTTTGAGAGTAGCGATAGTATTCGTCCTTGCCGGTGTCG
>Ga0105045_10003625_pt1 | contig 13291 bp, 8 predicted proteins | sample MAT02_FD_78089 | JGI IMG/M metagenome (GOLD analysis project Ga0105045, IMG submission 78089) | Freshwater microbial communities from Lake Fryxell liftoff mats and glacier meltwater in Antarctica - MAT-02 (megahit assembly) | ecosystem: Environmental > Aquatic > Freshwater > Ice > Liftoff...
CGAAATCATCGCCGGCTTCCTCGGTGCGGAAATGCAGCACGCCCAGCGCGGGTGTGGCGTATTGCGTGCCGGTGACGACAATGAGCGGCCAGAACAGATCGTTCCAATGCGCAACAACGGAGAAAATCGAAAACGCCGTAGCCGCTGGCCAAGCATTGGGAAGGGCCACGCGCCAGACGATGGCGCCCTCGCTCATGCCGTCCAGCCGGGCTGCGTGGATCAGATCATCGGGCAGCGAGCGGAAGAATTGCCGAAAGAGGAATATGCCAAAGACCGAGATGGTCGAAGGGATGATCAGCGCGGCATAAGTGTTGAGCATGCCAAGTGCGGCGAAGCCCGCGTAGAGCGGCAGGGCCGGCACATGCGGCGGCACCAGAAGGCCGAGCATGACCGCGCCGAACACCCATTCGCGGCCGGGGAAGCGCAGCTTTGCCAGCGCATAGCCAGCGGGGATGGCGAACAGCAGCTGAAAGAGGAGGATTCCACCGCAGACGATAATACCGTTCAGCAGATAGCGCCCGACGGGGACCTGCGCGAAGACGCGGCCGTAATTCTCCCAGGCGGCGAGCCGCTCGGGGATCAAGGTCAGGCTGGCGCGGAAGATCTCGTCCGTTGGCTTCAGCGAAGCCGAGAGCATCCAGATATAAGGTGCCAGGATCACGAGGCCCAGCAAGCTCAGCAGCAACAGGCGCGGCGTGTCGCGCAGCAGGGAGATGCGCTCAACCATAATGCACCCGTCGGTCCAGCACGCGCATCTGCAACCACATCAACCCCAGCACGATGGCGAGAAACACCAGCGTGATCGCCGCCGAATAGCCCAGGCGCAGGAAGGTGAAGCCCTCGGTGTACATGGTGTAGAGCAGGACCTCGGAGGCCTTGTTCGGCCCGCCGCGCGTAAGCACGGCGACCGTGTCAAAGACCCGAATACTGCGGATCATGGTGATGGTCACGACAAACAGCGTCGTTGGTCCCAGCAGCGGCCAAGTGACCAAGCGAAAGCGCTCCCAGGCGGATTGAGCGCCATCCACCGCCGCCGCCTCGCGCAGCTCGCGCGGGATGGCGGTGAGGCCGGCCATGAAGAGCACCATGTTGAAGCCGGCATTCTCCCAGACGCCGATGGCGGCGAGAGAGATCAGCACCGTGTCGGAACTCGACAGCCAGGCGGGGCCGGCAATGCCGATCATGCGCAGCAGCGCGTTCACCGGCCCAATAGTTGGGTGCAGCAAATACTGCCAGGCGGCGGCCATGGCGACGGTCAGTGAGACCACCGGCAAGAAGAACACGGCGCGGAAGAAAATGCGCCCGCGCGCGCCGGCTTCGATCAGCAAGGCCAGCGCGAGCCCGAGGCCCACGGAAAGTGGTGCCACCAGCCCCACGTAAATGATCGTGTTGACAAAGGAGCGGCGGAAGCCGCGATCCGTCCACATCTCGGCGAAGTTATCCAGCCCGATCCAGATTGGCCAAAGTCCCAGTTCAAATTCGGTGAAGGCCATGGCGATGGCCGCCAGAGTGGGCAGCAGCAGGAGGAGCGCGAAGGAAAGGGCCGCGGGCAGCGTGAGCAGCCAAGCGCCCCAGGCTTCTCCGCTTCGAGGTGAGGCGTCAGGCACGGGCTGCCTCGCGCTGGTGGGCGACCACGCGGCGGCCATCCGCGCCAAACAGCAGCGCGCAAGTGGGATCGAAGCTGATCCGCATCACCTCGCCCGGGCGGGCATGCAGATCGGCCGGGGCGCGCAGGATGAGTTCGGCTTGGCCCAGGCGCAGATGCACCAGCCCGTGGTCGCCCAGGAATTCGGCGTGTTCGACGCGGGTATCGAAGCCCTCCGTATCGAAGCGCAAATCCTCGGGGCGGATGGCGAGCGTCAGCGGGCCGGGCTGGCCGGCATGCAGCGGCACCGCGCGGCCCTCCAGCCAAACCTGGCCCTGTGGATCGGCCGTGACGTCCAGGAGATTGATCCGCGGGCTGCCGATGAAGCGGGCCACACGCAGGTCGACCGGGTTGCGGTAAATCTCCTCCGGTGTCGCAATCTGCAGGATTTCGCCTGCCTGCATCACGGCCACGCGGTCCGCCATGGTCAGCGCCTCGGACTGGTCATGCGTCACGTAAAGGGTCGCGGCACCGACACGGCGATGGATGTCCACGATTTCCCGCCGCGTGGTGACCCGCAGGGCGGCGTCGAGGTTGGAGAGGGGTTCGTCGAGCAGGAACACGGCTGGCTCTCGCACCACGGCACGGGCGAGCGCCACGCGCTGCCGCTGCCCTCCCGAAAGCTGACCGGGCTTGCGCCCCAGAAGCGGCCCCAAGCCCAAAGGCTCGGCGATGCCGGCCACATCGTTGGCGATGGCCGTCCTTACCGCACGGCTGCCGGGCAGGAAACCGCCCAGCAGGGGCATGCGCTGCCAAGCCGAAAGCCGCCGCATGGTCAGCGGCACGGCGATGTTCTGCCCGGCCGTCAGATGCGGGTAGAGCGCATACGATTGGAACACCATGGCCACATTGCGCTCGGCCGGGTGAAGCCGCGTCACCTCGCGACCGCCGATGCGCACCGTCCCGGAATCGGCGGATTGAATGCCGGCGATGATGCGCATGAGCGTGGTCTTGCCGCAGCCTGAGGGCCCCAGCAGGGCCACGAATTCACCTCGTGCCACGCTCAGCGAGACGTCTCGAAGGATAGGCGTGCCACCAAGAGTGAGGCGCGCACCCGTTACCGAGAGGCCGTGAGATTGGGAGGGGAAACTCATGGGCGGCGGATAGGCGGTGAGTATTTCGAAGCCGCAGCAATTTTGTGAAGCTTGCGTTGCAGATCGGACTCTTCGCGTGAGAGGCAGATTTGAACCCCCCAGTCTTCCGTGCGCTACAGCCAGCGACGCGCCTGCGCGCAATCATTATCCAAAACAGCAAAAGATGGCGTCCGCACCGCATGTTCTTTCGGGAGAATCTGGGTCTGGGTGATCAACGGGACGAAAGCGACCTGGTCAGCCGGTCGCATCAGGCAAGCTGAAACGGGCAGCGTAGGTCTGCAGGTGCGGGTCCGATTGCGGGGAGAGTTCCCGCAGCCGGGCCGGCAGCGTCCCCTCGGACCGAGCCCAGAATGCGGCTTCGACAAAGCTTGCTTGGACGGCCGGCGATGCGCGCTCGGGCATCCGGCATGCCGCCAGAGACCGCTTGTAGCGGATTTCACTTCTTCCACGACTCAACCTCAGAGGTCGCTCTTTGGCAAAGAGAACAAAAAACAACGATCCGCCAACGCACCGCATCATTGGGCCTCTACGTATAGGCCCTCCATCTGGGGGTTGCAGATGCCTCGCGTGCCCTGTCTTCAATGGCTCAGTAAAGGCCCTTGGGCCTCGCCGCCGGCAATGCTTGCCAAAGCATTGACCACAACACCAAGCCGAGAGGCACAGTGCAGGGCGGGTACCACCCGCCGCGTCTTCGTCCGCCTCTCTTCGCGCGGCTGGCGGCGATAGAAGGCGTAGCCGTCGGAATGCGCCAAGGTGCAAACAGTCGATTTGTAGAGCACGCACTTCAGGCTGCGATTGCCGCTGGTTGGCCTTCGGAGAGAGCACATTTTGCGCAGCTGGCGCAGGATGTGCGCAACGCTGGTGGCTGAGGCCAACGCATAGGCGGAGCGGGACCGGCTAAGGGTGCATGTCTGCAGCAAGCGCGATGTAGGTCGCAACGCACTCCGTAGAAAGACCAGGGCTCCAGAAGCATAGATCGTACCATTACCGAAATATTCACAGAAACGTTAATCGATCTTTAACGAATTCGTCTCACACCCGGCAAAGATTAACCACGCAACAGCTCCTACACCGTCCCAGCACATCTCGCTCGGGAACACATTCATGTCTGGCAATCTTAGCACTTCCACGCTTTTTGCAGTGAATCACATCGGGCTTGCCGGCGGCGCCGCCGTAGGATCCGAAGTGGTTGCCCATGACGCCGCTCGCGGGCTTGTCTATGTCCTGGGGGGCGTTGGCCTGGATGCGCTGGACGCCACGACCGGCGCGCTGGCCTTTTCAAATTCGAAGAGCGCCATCCAGGTCCCTGGCGGCGGCGTCCCTGCGTCGCTGGGCAACGGCAATTCCGTCGCCATAAACGGCGACAACCTCGCCATCTCCTTTGACGGCGCTACGCCCGGCACGCCCGGGTCGGTCGCTGTCTTCACGGTGAATGCAGGTGGCACCGCAGCGACGTGGCGCGCCACCGCGGAGGTCGGCGTCACCCCCGACATGATCACCTTCACCCCCGATGGCACGCGCCTATTGGTGGCCATCGAGGCGGAGCCGACCCAAGGCTACACGACCGACGCCCAGGGCGGGTTGGCCATTGTGGACGTGGCGAGCTGGACCTCCACTTTCTACAATTTCTCCGGCTTCGACACGGCCGCACTCCAGGCTTCTGGTGTGAAGATCGCGAACGGCTTCGGCGCCGCCAACACCGCAACGGCCCTCACCGACCTGGAGCCCGAATACATCACCGTGGTGGGTGACCGCGCCTTCGTCACCATCCAGGAAGCCAATGCCATCGGCGTGTTCAACCTGAATGCTGCCAATGGGCCCATCGGCTGGACGGCGGTGCTGCCGCTGGGCCTGTCCAACCATAGCCTGGCCGGCAACGGCATTGACACCTCGGACCGCGACGGTGGCACCCACATCCGCCAAGTGCCGGTGTTCGGCATGTATCAACCCGACGCCATCGCCTCCTTCACCCAAAGCGGCGTGACCTATCTGGTCACCGCCAATGAGGGCGATGCGCGCGATTATGGCAGCGCGTTCAACGAGGCAGTGCGCATCTCCGAACTGGTGCCCGCCAGCGGCAGCGCCCCACCCGCTGGCATGCCAGCGCTTGATGCGGCCTTGCTCGCGCAGATCCAGTCTCGCCGCGGCGACGCCGATCTTGGCCGCCTCGATGTTTCGCGTTGGGCAGGCGACACGGATGGCGATGGCGATCTTGATCGCTTGCAGGCATTCGGCGCGCGCAGCTTCACGATCTGGCAGGTGGGTGGCACGGATGCGGCCCCGACAATCACACAGGTCTGGAACAGCGGCCAGTTGCTCGACCAGATCGTTGCCAGCCAACTTCCAGGGGTCATTGATGATGGCCGCTCCGATAATAAGGGCACGGAGCCCGAGGGCATCTCGCTCGGCACGGTGGATGGCCAACTCTATGCTTTTGTTGGGCTGGAGCGCGCCAATACAAACCTGGCTTTCCGAATTGATGGGCCGACCGACGTGACATATGTCGGCGCGCTCAGGCAGCCCGGCGATGTGGCGCCCGAGACCTCGGTCTTCATTCCCGCCGCCAGTGGCAATCCGGCCAAGCTCGTAGTCGCCAACGAAGTGAGCACCACGACGACAGCCTTCAACCTCGCGCCCGGCACGGGCAATTACACGCTGCAAATCCTGCACGGCTCGGATTTCGAAGCCGGCTTGCTCGCGACGCAGCGCGCCGACCGCTTGGCCGCCATCGTGGACAGGCTGGAGGACGCGCTGCCCAACAGCATCACGCTTTCGGGCGGCGACAATTTCATCCCAGGCCCCTTCGGCGCGGCCGGCACCGACAACTCCATGGTCCCCGTATTGCGCGCCTACTACGAGCAGGCGCTGGGCCTGACCCCTGGGTCTCTGACGAGCCTATTCGGCACCAATCTCGCCACCGCCACCTCGCCCTTCTTTGCCACTGATATCGCGATTTTGAATGCCATCGGCATCCAGGCATCGGTGCTGGGCAATCATGATTTCGACCTGGGCACCAACGTGCTTGCCGCCTTGACGGATTTCACCGCCAACACCAGCGCCGCGACGGCTGCGGGCCGCGTCACGAACATCGGCGCGCAGTTCCCCTATCTTTCGGTAAATTTGAGCTTCACCGGCGATGCCTCGCTCAACCCGCTCTTCACCGGGACGCTGCGTGAGGCCTCGACCTATGCCACCACTCTTGCCGACCTCGCGACCAACCAGACCGTCGCCAATGAGGCGGCCGACCGCCAGATCGCGCCCTGGACCACCATCGTCGAAGGCGGGCAGACAATCGGCGTGCTCGGCTTGACTACGCAGGTTCTGGCCTCGATCTCGACCGTCAATGGCGTGCAGGTTCTCGACCCGAACAACGATGGCGGCGTGGACAACATGACCGAGCTGGCGGCCATCCTTCAGCCGCTGCTGGACCAAATGGCGACCCAGGGGATCAACAAAATCATCCTGCTCTCTCACCTCCAACAGTTCAGCAATGAACTGGCCCTGGCGCCGCTGCTGCGCGGGGTGGACGTCATCATCTCGGCCGGCAGCCATGCCGTCTTCGCCGATGGCACGGACGTTCTGCGCAGCGGTGACAGCGCCGTGGCCGGTTATCCGGTCTATCGCACCGGCGCGGATGGCAAGCCTGTCGCCATCGTGAGCACCTCGGGCGAATACTCCTATGTCGGCCGCCTGGTGGTGACCTTCGACGACCAGGGCGTCCTTATCGCTGATCCCGACGGCGCCGGCGCGCTGGGCGTGGGCGGCGTGGACCCCGTGGTTTCGGGTGCCTATGTCACTACGGACGCCACTGTCGCTTCGCTTTGGGGCGCGGACGACGCCTATGCCGATGGCACGCGTGGCGGCGAGGTGCGGCAGATCACCACTCAGGTACAGAACGTGATCGCTTCCAAGGACGGCAATGTCTTTGGCTACACGGAGGTGTTCCTCGAAGGACGCCGCAGTGATGTGCGCACGGAGGAGACAAACCTCGGCAATCTCTCGGCGGATGCGAATCTCTTTGTAGCGCGCCAGGTAGCCTCAGACGTGGCGGTCAGCTTCAAGAATGGCGGCGGAATTCGTGCCGAAATCGGCGCCGTGCTCGGTCAGCCCATCCCGCAGGAATTGCCGCCACTGGCCAACCCCGGCGCTGGCAAGCTGGAGGGTGGCATTAGCCAGCTCGATATCGAGAACTCGCTGCGCTTCAACAACAACCTCTCCATCGTCACCGTCACCGCGGCCAATCTGGAGCGCATTTTCGAGCATGCGGTGGCAGCTGCCGCGCCGGGGGCCACGCCCGGCCAATTCGGCCAGTTCGGCGGCGCCTCGTTCTCCTATGATCTGAACCGGACGGCGCAAGCGGTCTCCGGCGGCAATGTCACAGTGACCGGCGAGCGCGTGCGCAATCTCACGCTGCTCAACGAAGACGGAAGCATCCGCGACGTGATTGTTCAGAACGGTGTGCTCCAGGGCGATGCCAACCGCGCCATCAAGATCGTCACACTCGACTTCCTGGCCAATGGCGGTGACAGCTACCCGCTGCCCAACATGATCATTCCGGGCAGCCGGATTGACCTGCGCGACAACGCCCTGCTGGGTGCGGGCTCAGCGACCTTCGCCATCAAGGGCACCGAGCAGGATGCCCTGGCCGAATTTTTAAGCGCCGTGCACGGCACCCAGGCGAAGGCCTTCGACAAGCTGGACACCAGCCAGGCAAATGATCTTCGCATCCAGAATGTAGCGGCGCGGACCGACACGGTGCTGAACCCCTATGCCCAGGTGACAATTGGCGAGCGGTCGGGCCTGGAGCAAATGTCCGTCTACTCTGGACCGCTAAATCTGGATTTCATCTTTACCGGCACTGCCGCTTCTGAGACGATCTTGGCGCACGACGCCGATGAGCTGCTGCTGGGCGGAGCCGGCGATGACAGCATTATTGCCCGAGGCGGAAATGACAACGTGCAGGGTCGCGAGGGCAATGACACGCTGGTCGGCGGAGCGGGGAATGACTCACTGAACGGCGGCGCGGGTGCCGACAGCCTTCTTGGCGGCATGGGCGACGACATCTATACGGTGCGCGACGCGCTCGACATTGTGGTGGAACTGATGGGCGAAGGCCGCGACGCGGTTATCACCTCGCTGTCCACCTACACGCTGGCCGCGCATATCGAGGTGCTGAACTACGACGGTGCCGCCGCCTTCACCGGCACGGGCAATGCGCAGGACAACCTGCTCTTCAGCCGCGGCGGCCATGACACGCTGAACGGCGGCGATGGCAATGACACGCTCAATGGCGGCGCCGGCAATGACAGCATGTCGGGCGGCGAGGGCGATGACCGCTTCATTGTGGCCCAGGCCGGTGACATCGTGGTCGAATTGGCAGGCCAAGGCACCGACACGGTCGAAACCACGTTGGCCAGCTACGCGCTGACTGCCAATGTCGAGAACCTGACTTTCACCGGCGCGGGCAGCTTCACCGGCACCGGCAATGTTCTGGACAACGTGATCAACGGCCGTGTGGGCAACGACACGCTCATTGGCGGTGCGGGCAATGACACGCTGAACGGCGGCCGTGGCAATGACAGCATGGTCGGCGGCACGGGCAATGACACCTATTGGGTGGACAGCTTCACCGATCTGATGATCGAGCTGAGCGGCGAGGGCCTGGATACAGTGCAGACCACAGTGGGCACCTTCTCCCTCGGTGCCAATGTTGAAAATCTGATCTACACCGGCATCGGCCGCTTCACCGGCAACGGTAATGGCCTCGACAACACCATCGTGGGAAATGTCAACAGTGACACGCTGAATGGCGGCATGGGCCAGGACATTCTCCTGGGCGAAGGCGGCAACGACTGGCTCTTCGGCGGTGCGGGCGATGACTTGCTCTTCGGAGGCCTGGGCCGTGACGTACTGGATGGCGGCGCCGGCGCCGACCAACTCTTCGGCGGCGACGGCATTGACGTCTTCCGCTTCGTCCGAGGCGAAGCGCAGGGCGACGTGGTTGACGACTTTGCGGGCAATGGGAATGCGGCAGGCGACCGGATCGTCTTCGTGGGCTACGGCACTGCGGGTGCGAGCTTCACAAATGTGGGTGGCTTTTCGTGGGAGATCGCCTCAGCCGACGGGCTGACAACCGAGATGATCACCGTTATCGGCGCCGTCGTGGCGCAGGACTGGGTCTTCACTTGATCACGCCACAGCGCAGTGGCTCAGTTTGTCGCTATAGGCGTTCCGTTCCGAAAGGTGGTTCCTTTGGCAGTTGGCATGCACACTGCCGAGGCCGCGTCACCACTTAGGAGGCCGCGCCAAGAATTAGGCCGCGTCCGCCTGGCGGTCTAGGAGGCCTGTGCGCGGGAGAGGGTAGACCGCTGATGTTGTATGGATATGGACGGGTCAGATGTTTGGAGTGGTCGGCATACAGGGTCGATGCCATCCAACATCCTGAATCGGCAATTCGCGGCCACCGGGCAGAACCAGGAGTGGGTGGCCCACTTCACCTACGTCTGGACGGCAGAGGGCTGGCTCTATGTCGCAATGGTCATCGACATTTTTTCACGCCGTGTTGTCGGCTGGTCGATGAGCAGTACCATGACCGTATAGGTGGTGACCGATCCGCTGCTGATGGCGATCCGGCGGCGTGGCAGGCCGCTCACGGTGCTCCATCACTCCGACCTCGGCAGCCGATATAGCAGTGAGCACTTTCAACATCTCTTGATCAAATTGGGCGTGACCTGTTCGATGAGCCGGTCGGGTAATGTCTGGGACAACGCAGCGACGGAGAGCTTCTTTTCATCGCTGAAAACAGAGCGGATACGCGCCCGCATCTACCGCACCAGGGACCAGGCACGTGCCGATGTGTTCGATTACATCGTGCGCTTCTACAACCCCAGGAAGCGCCACACGACCATCGGCTATCTCAGCCCTATGGATTTCGAAGCGTCGGCCAAGACAGGCTAAACTCGGTGTCCATCGAACCGGCAGCAGGCCACCCTGGGAGGTGCCACCCGTGTCATGTGCACACTTGGTAACCATCGCTGTAGGGCGGGGTTTAGGCATTGCGTCTTCGGAATAGGGGTCTTCAAGTGAGTACAGGGCTGATTGCGCTGCTGGACGATATCGTTGGGCTGGCCAAGGTAGCGGCTGCCTCGCTGGACGACGTAGCGGCGCAAGCGACCAAGGCAGGCGCTAAAGCCGCCGGTGTCGTCATTGACGATGCCGCCGTCACGCCCCGCTATGTGGTTGGCTTTGCTGCCGAACGCGAATTGCCGATTGTGCGCCGCATCGCCATTGGCTCGTTGAAAAATAAATTGCTTTTCCTGTTGCCGGCTGCGCTCGCGTTGAGCTTGATCGCACCTTGGGTCATCACACCCCTGCTGATGCTGGGCGGCGCCTATCTCTGTTACGAGGGCGCGGAGAAGATCATCGAGGCCATTTTCCCGCATGAGGCCCATGCCACGCCGGTCGCAGCCGCGGCGGTCGACCCACAGACGCTCGAAGATGCAAAGGTCCGCAGCGCGATCAGCACTGATTTCATTCTCTCTGCCGAGATCATGGCGATTGCACTCGCCACGGTGCCCGAAGCTTCCTTTATCACTCAGGCTCTGGTGCTGGCGGTGGTCGGCATTGGCATCACCATCATCGTCTATGGCGCTGTGGCGCTGATCGTAAAGGCGGATGATGCCGGGGTGGCGATGGCGCGGATGCGCTCGTCCGTCTTGCGCCTCATAGGGAGGGGGCTTGTGCTGGGCATGCCGGCGTTTCTGAAAATGCTCAGCATTGTCGGCACCGCTGCCATGGTCTGGGTTGGTGGCGGTATCATCATCCATGGACTGGAGGAATTCGGTCTCGAAGGGCCTTCCCATGTGTCGCATGCGGCTGCTGCCTGGGCGGGGGCTGGCCTTCCCATGTTTGCCGCCGCCGTCGGGTGGTTCGCTACTGCCATCGTCGCCGCGATCTTTGGGCTCGTGGTGGGTGTCGTGTTGGTGCCCGTCGTGCATCGAGGGCTCGTGCCACTTTACCGAGCGTTCAACCCTGTCCAAGCGGCAAACAGCACTTGAGACCCTAGTGAACGTTGGTGAAGCGCGCCAAACGTTTCACAGTTTGGGCGATTCAAGCCAAAGGCGATGACCCGCTACCCATCCAGCCGTACATTCGCTGCACGCGCCACTTCGCGCCATTTTGCTATTTCGGCTCGGATAATACTCGCGAATTCCGCAGGCGTGCCGGGATCGGCGATGGCACCCATCGCTAGCATTCGCTCGACCATTGCCGGCTCGCGCAGGATGGTGCCGACGTCGGCCGAAATGCGTCGGATGATTTCAGCCGGCGTGTTCGCGGGTGCGACGAGCCCACTCCAGCCCGCCGCCTCATAACCGGGTGAAAGCGTCTCCGCGATGGTTGGCACATCCGGTAGCTGCGGTACGCGGCGCGGCTGGGCCACGGCCAGAGCGCGAACGCGCCCGGCTTGGATCTGCGGCAGCGAACTGGCCACGCTGTCCATCATCAGCGAAACATTTCCCGCAAGGAGATCCGCCATTCCCGGCCCCGAGCCACGATAATGCACGATGTTGAAGCGTAGCCCGGTGCGCAACTGCAACAACTCGGTCGCCATGTGCTGGCTTGTTGCGGGCCCTGCCGAGGCGATGTTCACCTCGCCTGGCCGGGCGCGCACCATCTCCGACAATTCCTGGACATTGCGCGCGGCAAAGCTGGGGTTCGCCACCAGAAGCAGCGGCACCATGGCAATGTTGGTGATAGCCGCGAAATCACGCTCCGCATCATAAGGTAGGCGTTGCAGCACCGAAGGGTTCACACCCAGCGTGCCGGAGGTCCCGGCTATGAGGGTATAGCCGTCGGGGGCAGCCCGCGCGCCGGCCTCCAATGCGGGCGCCCCTGCCCCGCCGGCGCGATTTTCCACCACCACGCGCTGCGGCCAGCGATGAGACAATTGATCCGCCACCAACCGCGTGAAGAGATCTGCTGCCTGGCCAGGGGGAAACGGCACGATGATGCGCACCGGCCGCTCTGGCCAACCAGACTGGGACTGGGCCTGCGCCTGCGCCAAGCCAGAGACGAAGACGGGTGCCGCGAGCAGTGCCCGGCGCGGAATGTTCATGCTTTCTCTCCCTGTGGGGCTTGTTTCACCCCTGCCCGAGTTTAGCGTGTAGTTTGCCAAGGAAAAGGGCAAGATGGTGAACACGTTTGACATCGCCGTGTTGGGAGGAGACGGGATCGGGCCTGAGGTGATGCAAGCCACCCTGGCCGTGCTCGAAGCATTGGATGCACGCCACAAGCTTGGCCTGCGTTTCAACTATCTTCGCGCCGGCGCCATGGCCTATCGCGACACTGGCACCGATCTCTCCGATGAGGTTTTCGAGGCTGCCAAGGCGGCGGACGCCATCCTTCTGGGCGCGATGGGCTGGCCCGGGATTCGACATGCGGATGGCACGGAACTGGCCCCCCAGATCACGCTCCGTCAGCGACTGGATCTGTACGGTGGTGTGCGCCCCATCCGCGCCATTCCCTCCGTGCCTCTCCCGCTTATGGACCCACGTGCGGCGCGGATCGACTTCGTCATTCTGCGCGAGAGCACTGAGGGGCTGTTCTACTCCAAGGATCGCGGGCTCGTAACACCTGACATGGCAGAGGAAACGCTGCGCCTCACGCGCCCCACCTCGCTGCGGCTTGCGCGCATGGCGTTTGACCTGGCGGGGCAACGCGCCAAGCAGCTGGCCCGGCCAGGCCGCGTGACGCTTGTGGACAAGGCCAATGTCTTTCGCGCCTTCGCCTGGCTGCGCCTGATCTTCAATGAGGTTGCCGCGGAGAACACCGCCATCGCCCATGATGCGGTCTATGTGGACGCCATGGCGCTCGACTTGATCCGCCGCCCCTGGGACTTCGATGTGCTGCCGACGGAGAACATGTTCGGCGACATCCTCTCCGATCTCGCCGCCGGGCTGATCGGCGGGATGGGCTTCGCGCCCTCGGCTGATCTGGGCGACACGCATGCGGTGTTTCAGCCCAGCCATGGCACCGCGCCGGACATCGCGGGCAAGGGGCTCGCCAATCCCACCGCCACCATCCTCTCGGCAGCGATGATGTTGGAATGGCTGGCTGCGCGCGGCGGCGGCGAACACCTGGCCGAAGCCGCCCTGGCCCTGCGCGGGGCTGTGGATGCAACCTTCGCGGGCGGGTTGCGCACGCCCGATATCGGCGGACGCTCGGGCACGGCGGAGGTCGCGCGTCAGGTCATCGCCGGATTGGGCTAAGCCTCACCCTCATACCAGCCGACATCCAGCGTCGCGACCTCACCGAAGGTGGTGCCGGCCTTCATCGCACGCTGGATAATCTCCCAGGAGGTCCAGGTCATGGTCAGGAAGGGGCGCTTGTCCTGCGCGTCCCAGGTCACGTCGCGGGTGGTCACCAGGTTGCGCAGGTTGCGCGGGAATCGGCGCGGGGTGAGGACGGATTTCTGCGTCTCGGTCAGGCAGGAATAGAATTGCTGCAACCGGAGTTGCTGGCGGAAGCGCGGCGGGCGGGCTTGCAGCACGGC
>Ga0105045_10003626_pt1 | contig 13290 bp, 8 predicted proteins | sample MAT02_FD_78089 | JGI IMG/M metagenome (GOLD analysis project Ga0105045, IMG submission 78089) | Freshwater microbial communities from Lake Fryxell liftoff mats and glacier meltwater in Antarctica - MAT-02 (megahit assembly) | ecosystem: Environmental > Aquatic > Freshwater > Ice > Liftoff...
GAGCTTGGCTTTGAATCGGCAGGAGCCTCTCCCTCCCGGTACAAACCATTCTGCCGCTCGCCTTAACAGCCTTACGACAGTCACCGGGCGTCTCTCGACTCATATTGGCTGAGCAAATTCTATGCCTTGCCAATCGTCTCATCCATCGGGAGGAGCATAGGAGCGGTATGGCGGATTCAACCATCAATCTCGAAATGGCCAAATTATTAACATTGGTTGCTCGTTTATTGCCAAGTTTATCAATCAAGCCTACCGATGCAACGCGATTGGTCCAAGTGGTGAAACAATCACCGACGCCCAGCTACAAAAAGCTAACGATACCGTCATAATTAAATGCGAATTTGCAATTCACTTTAGGGCCTGGCTTGGCCACGCATCGCTCAGTTTGTTCGCTTTTTGTCGTACGGGCGTTGTCAGACACGTTCGTTTTCTCGTGCAGATGACTTCACAACTCGCGTATACTTGACGGATTACGAAAATGAAGGAGACCCGTTTTTCCCAGTCGGTTTTTTTCAGTCTGACAGTGCCGTAAGTCGATGCCCTCCAATATAATTTAGCCCTCCAGGATCCTTGTGGACGACTCAGAAATTAGCGGAAAATCAATATTTGTTACTGGTGCTACAGGGTACGTTGGTGGCCGTCTGGTGCCTGCCTTGCTTCAATCAGGCTACACGGTTCGCTGCTTGGCCCGCGAGCCTCGCAAACTAGAAGAAAGGCCTTGGAGAAACGATGCCAAGGTTGAGGTCGTCACCGGAGACTTGTCGGACGTCGACGAAATCGCAGGACAATTGCTAGGGTGTTCAGTTGCTTATTTTCTGGTCCATTCGATGGAAGCGTCGGGTGGAAAATATGCCGAACGAGACCTGCTGTTGGCTTCGAACTTTGCTCAGGCGGCCGTGACCGCGGGTGTTCAAAGGATCATTTACTTGGGCGGCTTGGGAGAACTCGGTGATGGTCTTAGTCGCCACCTTCGGTCGCGCCGCGAAGTCGAGACGATGTTGGCATCGACGGGAGTTCCCGTGACGACCTTTCGCGCAGCGATGATCATTGGCTCGGGTTCCGCCTCGTTTGAAATCCTTCGCTACCTCGTTGAACGGCTGCCAGTGATGATCACTCCGTCGTGGGTGACAACCGAGTCGCAACCGGTTGCCATCATCGACGTCTTGCACTGGCTTGTGCGTTGCCTTGAAGTTCCCGCGACCACTGGTCAAACGCTGGAGATTGGTGGTCCCGACGTTTTGCCCTACCGTGAACTGATGCGAATCATGGCGGAGGAACTGCATATCCCTAAACGATTGATCGTACCAGTTCCGATCCTGACGCCGAGACTGAGTTCGCTTTGGATCAGTCTTGTCACGCCCGTTTCCTACAAGATCGCAAGACCACTCGCCGAAGGTCTTCGCAATCGCGTGGTCATTGCCGACGACATGACCCAGCGTCTGATGCCACATGAATCGCTCGGTGTCAGAGAAGCGATCAAGCGTGCGTTGAAGAAGATTGGATTAAACGAAGTCGAAACCCGGTGGTCAGTCGCAGGTCCGATCGCTGGAGATCCCCAGTGGGCAGGCGGCAAGGTTTTCACAGACCAACGCTCGGTGATGATCAACGCCGATGCCGCCTCGGTCTTCGCAGCGATATGTCGCATCGGAGGAGGCAACGGCTGGTATGCAGGTGATGTTCTCTGGCGCATTCGCGGTTGGATGGATACACTCGTTGGTGGACCAGGCTTGCGCCGCGGCCGAAGACACAGCGAGCGAGTGGAGTTTGGTGAGGCACTCGACTTCTGGCGTGTTGTTGGTATCGATCGTGATCGCTCGTTGTCGCTACTTGCGGAGATGAAACTACCAGGCGTCGCGATGCTGAACTTTGAACTCGATTCGCAAGGTGCTGGTGAAGTTAAAGTGGATGATGAAGGTGCAGGTTTTCGGACCAAGCTTACGATGACAGCTCGGTATCGGCCCAAGGGATTGTTCGGAATAATCTATTGGTACTCCGTGGTACCGCTTCACAACATTGTTTTCGGGGGGATGTTAAAAGGCATACGAAAAGCAGCGGAGACGGCACATTTGAATAAGACAAACTTAGTTTCGGGTTCCCCTCCTAAAAAAGACGGAACTAGCGAAGCGACCGAAGACGCGACCCATGACGCAACAGTGTTACTAGGCTACGGACGTGCACGACTTTGGTTAGGCATCTCTGCAGTCGGCACGATGGTGACAATTGCGACCTTGGTACTTGCGCTGGGTATTCCAACCCGATTCCAACCTGCGATCGATGAGAACTTAGGATCACAGGTAACAGGCCTGTTGCTGTTCTTTCTGATCTACATCGCGATCCAGATACCCTTTGATTTTCTCGGAGGTTATTGGCTTCCGAAACGATTCGGTCGATCCCACCCAAGCCTGGGAACCTTCCTGCTAAGACTATTTCGAGGCGTTGTCAGTCACGGTGCTCTCTTGTTCATTGCCGCCTTGCTCATCATGGTTGCTAGTCGGCATGCGGGCGTTGCGGGAACAGTGACGATAGGTATGGCAATCAGTTTCTTATTACTACGTTTCCGTGTACCCATTGCATCGATAATATCGCAAATGGCAATGGTATCCGACCCCGCAGCGGCGGCTCTGCATAGTGAACAACCGCATAGTCAACAACCGCATAGTCAACAATCGAATGGTCAAAAACCGAACCATGAACAACTCGATGTTATGAACGTTAAAAGTAGCGACGAAGGATTTACAGGAGGTATTGTAGGAGTGCTTCGCCCTCGCTCCCAACTGTTCCCGACAAGATGGCGAGAAGTGCTTGGAACAGAGGGTTTCCAACTCGCTGTGAGACGTCGAACGTTGGCGATCAAGACAGGTAGCTGGTTGCGTGGGCGATTGCTCGCGTTGTTTTTTACCGCAGTGGGTCTGCTAGCCGCGGCGTTGCTAGTCGATTCAACGCAACTTGGTACGGCATGGGGAACGATTCAATTTAGTCTCTGGTTCAGCTTATGGTCATTCCTTGGACTACTTACTTTGCCAACACTTAGTCGACGTGGCGTGATGGAAATCGACGAACGTGCACAAGCTGACGGATACTCAGTGCCGTTGATGCGAGTGGTTACAGAACGTTTGGATCGATTGCAAGACGGTGAAACCGCGCGTCCGTCATTGATCGAGACAATCTTCCATCCGGTCCCCAGTGTCGAGAACCGACTCGACGGCCCACGATCGCATCACGTCACCGGCTACTGGGACGCAGCTCGAACGTCGATCTATCTCAGTCTCGCTGGACTAGGACTTCTAGGTCGCGCCGTCCACTGCAATTGCGGTCGCCCAGCTTTATGGGTCTTCCTTCCAACGGATTGACGAAAGCAAGGGTCCTGCGCGACTAAGATCACGATTCGCCTGAAGATTGAGCCCGTGCAGGCGAGTGACGCGTACTCAGGCCGAACCTTTTATTTGGAGAGCATCACGAATATCGCGTCGCGACACTTGCCGTCGGGCGATCGTTGGTCTTGGAAGCGTTGTTCTGGGGATTAACGGAACTGAGAGGTTGGTACTGAAGGTAGAAACTCGGGCATTTTAAATAGGTTTGAACTGCTGCTTGATTCTGGACGTTGCGCGTTGCGTGGGGCCGCGGCATCTTTACTGAAAAAGGATTCCTTGGGTGTCAAGACTGCGTTTTTTCGAACGCCGTTTCCGCTGGCTGGAATTCGGTTCACGAGCTGGTATAAGACGGTCGGACACAAGAATGCGGCGATCAAGATAACCATCCCGATCTCGACCCAGTATCCTTGAATGCCTTCGGGGCGTTTGGATCGCGATGATTTTCTTTTAGATCGGCGTGCAGGCTTGGCAGATAGGGCTCGGGGAATGGCTTAAGGGGACGGCCATTGCTGACCGTCCCTTAAGGTGCTCCCCAAAAGTGACCGATTTCATGCAGGCACCCCCAATTTGGTTAAGAATTAGGCAGCATATTGTTAAAGCAAACGGATTAGCAGACTCAACGGAGTGAAACGACAGACAAATTAATATTTATTTTTGCTTTTCTCAGTACGTCTAAACTAAGTGGATATAACGAGGCGGCAAAAGTATAGATAGCAAACGCTGCAAGTCGGTGTTGTCTTACGATTCCATAATGGAACATTACTCTCCCTTAAAACCTTAAAGGATTAAATGGTCGTCTCGGCATTTGAGCCTTCATTTTAGGGCTTGGCATGGAGCTGGTCATTCCTCAACCCGTTCTATCGAAGTCGCAACGGTACGGGTCTTGCGTTAATGACTTTCAAAGCAAGGCGGTTGCTTCGACAAGCGGCAGGTGTGTAGAGAGCCCTAGTCAAACAATCGTCTTGATATAGTGTTTCTTGATTCTGTAGATTCGAAAAAAGGCGGTTAGATATGTTGAATGATCGATTTTGGGGTTCTGTTCGTGGTTTTTTGCTACCGGCTGTTGGTTTAGTGATTGTCTTCACCCTCAGCTCAACGGAACTGGTTTTTGGCCAAGAAGAAATGGCTGTGATAGCCGCTCCCGCAGAGGAAGCAGTGATTGCTCCTCCTCTGTCTCCTGAGAATTTTGGGTTGGTGAACACCATCCTTTTGCTCTCCGCAGTGTTGGTTATTTTCATGCAAGCTGGCTTCGCCTTAGTTGAAGTGGGCCTGAATTCCGGTAAAAATGCGATTAACATTCTTTCCAAAAACGTCTTAGATTTTTGTTTGGGAGTGACGCTGTTTTTTGCCTTTGGTTACGCAATCATGTATCCCGGAGCGGATTTTGCAGGCGGATACTTCGGAATTGATAAAACGCGGATCTTCGCAATTCCTGATCACGATGGTGCAGGATTTCTGAGCCCACAAATCGACTTCTTGTTCCAAGCAGCATTCGCAGCAACAGCAGCGACCATCGTTTCCGGAGCAGTCGCTGGTCGGATGAAGTTCGGTTCGTACTTGGTTTACACCGCTGTAATCACCGGATTGGTTTATCCAATTGTTGGTTTTTGGAAGTGGGGCGGTGGTTGGTTGAATACCGCAGGATTTCACGATTTCGCGGGAAGCGGCTTAGTTCACATGCTCGGCGGAGTCGCCGGGCTAGCCGGTGCGATTGTTCTTGGTCCTCGGATTGGTCGATTCTCGAAAGACGGCAAGAGTTCGCCCATTCCTGGTCACAACATTACTTTTGTTGCTCTCGGTGTGTTTATCCTTTTGATCGGTTGGTACGGATTTAATCCTGGCAGCCAATTTGGTGCGCCCACTGCTGCCCTCGGGATGGCGGATATTAATGCTTACGGCTTAATCGCAACGAACACTACCCTTGCAGCGTGTGCTGGCGGAATCATCGGGTTGATGGTCGCTTGGCTTGCGACCGGCAAACCAGACTTGACAATGGCTCTCAACGGGATTCTTGGCGGATTAGTTGGTATCACCGCGAACTGCGACTGCGTATCCAATGCGTCCGCACTAATCATTGGTGGTGTTGCGGGTGCCGTGTGTTATGCAGCCGTTGTGCTTCTCGATCTCGTCAAGATCGACGATCCAGTGGGCGCATTCCCTGTCCACGGTGCTTGTGGTGCGTGGGGGTTGATTGCGGCTGCACTCTTCGGTGGGAAAGATATGGCTGCCCAATTGACAGGCACAGCCGCAATTGCAGTCTGGGCCTTCGTAACCATGGGTGCATTGTTCTTTATCATGAAGATGGTTGGCTTCTTACGTGTCAGTCAGGAAGAGGAACTATCTGGTTTGGATCTTTCCGAGCACGGAATGCAAGCCTACGTGGCAGACTCGATGTAGTCGGTCAATGGTCGCCTTGCAATATGACTTCAGCCCAGCAATGGGCTTGAAGAGTACCCCTGGTCTGTGATGAGTGTCCGCCTCATTTATCCAGGCTGGGGTATTTTTAATGAAGGATTAGTTGGACTCCAGATCCAAGAATGTTTGGATTTGCGAAGCTGTTTACTTTACTTGATGGCGTTAGTGCAAAAAGTCTTAAGTCCCTTCCCTTTTTACATACGTCAACGAGTTCACTTAGTTCCCCCCTCTAACGAACCGGGCTCGCCCGTTTAAACAACGAGCCACAATCCCGCTCCAGTACGCCTCCAATCAGTGTACAACGCCATGCCGGGCTACGACGAACGACTTCTTCCGCAAGAATGTCGATTTGTCGTGGCAGAGAGGGCAGGTGCTCGGCGGTTTCTAAAACAACTTGCTTTTTGGTCTAAATTGGCTAACTCGATTGTTTGACGGCTAGACGCTAGCAATCCACTGACAGCATTTCAGCACTCAAACTTGTGAGATTCTGCGTTTCGTGAACGGTATGGCCTCAATAAAAGCATTGGATGATATTTTGGATACTGAACACGGTTGTTATTATCCGAAACTGGTTTAGGAATACTAACCGTTGGTAACCAAACCGATTGATGAATCAAGTATCCTTGGGACTTTGTGAAAAATTGGCCAAACATCAAGAATCCAAATTAGAGCCGGTCTGGTCCGCGATCGTAGTGGGTTCGGTGGTTGGGCTATTTGTGCTGAACGCTTTACCATCGCCAGCAATTCAATTTTTGCATCGAATCAAGGCCGTTACGACTCAGCAACGTCTGGATGTATTTCAGGACTACCTCGAGAAGGAGCAAAAGACCAAGCGTCCTAACACTTCGTCAATGTCTGAAGTAAACGGCCTTCGATTCCTTAAAGCGGACGTGATCGCTCTTGGCCAGCAAAAACATGAACCTGTTCTCTCAACCAATCATTGCTTGCCACAACGAGTCCTTGCCCAAGTGACTTTCGTTGCGAACCGCCGTTTTAAAACAGAAGAGATTCAATTGAATCTTGAGCGAATCACTTTGACCAACCGCGACAACAGCGAAGTCAAAGAGCTAAGACAACAACTTCGAATGGCTGAATGGCGACGATCATCAGCTCAACACCTTATCGCGCAGATAGATTCGAAAGGGAACGAGGAAATACCGTTCCTCCCGGTTTCAACAAACCGCGTCGGTACCAAGGATCTCCGCAATGAATGGCAGTCCCTAATCGAGCGATCGAATGACCAGTGCGACCGCCTAGTGGAACAATTGCGTAATGTAATGTTGAAATCCAACGGGTTCATAGCCGTAGCGGGGAAGCCTCAAGTTCTACCTAGGATCGCATCGTCGTCGACGTCGTCATCATCAAGTATTATCGCCTTTTTTACCGGTTCTCTTACTTCGGCTCTGTTCTTTTTTCTAATTCGTAGTGTCCAGAGTGGTCGTTATAGCCGAGTTTTGAATCATCCCAATCGATTGTCGCAGAGGATGTCATATCCCGGTCATGAAAGGGGAGCTCGACTAGCTCAGAGACTTGAGAAATTGGGAATTCCCTGCCTGGGAGCGATGAAGGGAGTGGACTGCTCTGCGATTTCGAATGAAATCGCAAACGATGACCGAAGCAGCATTTCCAGACTAGATCTATCGAGTGCTCCAACACTCAATTCGACCTCGTCGATCCCCAGGATTTCAAGGTTTCTGGAGTCCACTGCGACCTTCAAAGCAGTTGAGTGGTTGCTTCTGATCTGGATCTCAATTGCTGCCGTTCGTTTTTTCGCGGATGACATGTGGCGTAGCTTAGCTTTCCAATCGCCGCTTACAGGTCTTGCTAGGCTCATCATCGGTATTGCCTAAAATGACGAGATGATTTCGCCGAACTAAAATGAATGCTTATCAAGCTGCATTCTTGGCCGATTGCAGAAGCGCCAATTTGTTGTAAAGCGTTTTTAGACTTATCCCAAGCTCCTCGGCTGCGGCGTTCTTGTTTCCAGAGTGCCGGGTGAACGCCTCTTGAATCGCAATCAGCTCAACTTCTTTTAAGCTCATCGGTGCGGCCGATCGCAGATCCTTGCGAAGTTTACGATCGCTAAAATGCTTCGGTAAGTGTTCCGGCGCGATAGGAGGACAATCGCAAAGAATCGTAGCGTGCTCGATGACGTTGGCTAATTCTCTGACATTGCCTGGCCAGCGATGGGATTCAAAGGTGGCCAAGGTTTCGTCTGAAAAGATCTTTTCCACTTCATTGTGCTCGGGGCGGAATCGAAGGTAAATATGTCGTGCGAGTGACCCAATGTCCTCGACTCGTTCACGAAGCGAAGGTACATGAATTTCGAATGTATTGATTCGAAACATCAAGTCTTCGCGAAAAACACCTTGTTCGACCATTTCTTCCAGGTTTCGATGCGTCGCACAAACCACTCGGACGTCAACCTTGAAAGCTTCATTATCTCCCACGCGCCGAACGTCCCCGCTTTCAAGCACTCGTAGAAGCTTGGCTTGCATTGAAAGTGGAAGTTCCCCGATTTCGTCTAGGAAAATCGTCCCAGAACTTGCAATCTCGAAAAGCCCTTGGCGTTGACTATCGGCCCCCGTGAAGGCTCCTTTTCGATGCCCAAAAAGTTCACTTTCGATTAGGTTCTCTGGCAGTGCTCCGCAATTGATTGCAATAAACGGCTTTCCGTTTCGCATACTCTGCTGGTGAACAGCCCGGGCTACGAGCTCTTTTCCGCAACCGGTTTCACCACGAATGAGTACCGTGCTGTTGGTTGGTGCGACTTTGCTGATCAGCTTCTGGATGACTTTCATCGAGGCATGATTTCCAACAAGCTTGGATGACTCTTCCCGAGTCGATTTGCTTTGCCTTTGAAGGGTGACATACTGCCTACGAAGTTGCCGACGAGCCGCAACTCGCGAGAGCAATGCTTCCAAGTCAGAAAGGCGACACGGTTTTGATAGGTAATCGACCACTCCAAAACGTAGTGCCTCGATGGCGGACTCTAGCGTCTGCTTTCCCGTCAAAACAATGGCCTCCGTTTCGGGAGCAATTGTGTGGGCTCGTTCAATGACTTGAATCCCATTCATTCCAGGCATATCGAGATCTACAAGGATGCAGTCGAACTGATCTTTCTCGAGCGCAGCGACAGCGGTATAGCCATCAGGACAGACTGTTACGGTATGCCCCATCTGTGGCAGTTCGAGACGCATCAACTCTTGCAGAGATGGTTCATCATCAGCGAATAGAATTTTTAAGGAGCTAGGCAGCTTTTGCATTGTAGGCATGTTTATTCTCTGAAACGGCTGGTTGACGAGGTATCTGGACTTCAATTCGCGAGCCAAGATTTACGCCTGGACTACTAACGATAATTCTTCCGCCGTGGTCGGCGATGATCCTGCTACATATCGGTAAGCCTAATCCCGTACCACGACCATCTCGACGTCGAGTGAAGAATGGCTCAAACAGATGCTCTTGCACCTCTGGCGTCATCCCGCAACCGTTATCTTCAATGATAAGGCGGCAAAGTTGGTTGTCGTTCTCGAACCGAATTGCAACATATCCATCAGTCTGCTCCTGCCCTAAGGCATCTAAAGCATTCGTAAGTAGATTTAGAACAACTTGCTTCATCTCCTGAGGACTCGCGCAAGCCTCCACAACCGCTTTTTGATCGAAACGGATCGTTCGGGCGCGATATTGTCCGAGATGTCGAACCATACCAATTACGTCCTGGACAATCGAGGTCATTTCAATTCGCTGCTTCTTTTCAGCTTGCCCTAATCGCGAAAAATCAAGCAAGCTCTCTGTAATTCCTTTGCAACGGAATGCCTCGTCCTGGATACGTCTCAGGTAAGACCTAAGGGTCTCTAAATCTGCGTTGGAAATCGGTTCATGAATCAAAACAGGCGGTTCCGAATTCGCATCTTGAGTACTTTCTGGGGATGTTACTAGAAGTGGATGCAGGATTCGATGCAGTCTGGATTCGAGCGCTTCGGCGCTCCATGCGATGGACGCGAGCGGGTTGTTTATTTCGTGTGCGACACCGGCGGCCAGAAACCCGACACTTGCAAGCTGTTCATTGCGAATGACTTCGCGACTACGCTCTCTAACTTGATCATTCAAATCGTGCTGAATATGGAGAAACTCTGCAGTAGCCATGTTGATCGCTGCAGCCAACTCGGCAAGTTCATCGTCACTGTCCATCTCGATTTTGTGATGAAAGTCTCCAGCGGCAACCAGACGTGCACCAAGAAGTAGCTTTTTGAAAGGACGAATGACGACAATTTTTGTATAGACCAACAAGCCAATTAGCAAGCCTCCAGCAAAGGTGGTTGATGCAAGCGTAATAATAATCCAAGTCCGATACTGGCTTCGCATATCGTTTCGGAAGCTCACCATTCTCGATTGCAAGAACGTTGGCAATTCATGCGCTAGATCGCGAAGTGTTTTAAGGTCATCGCGCTGTAAAAGTGTCGCTGTGGGACTGATCACCCCGTCGATCGCGTGGCGAGTCGAGACGCGAATGAGTAACTCGTTGATCTTGTTTACGGTTTCTTGCTCCTCGCTCCTATCCGAAAGAAACGGGTCGTCTAACGATGCGGACGTTAGCTGGCGTTGATACTCGGCAACGATCTGAGCCACCTCGGTTAGTCGCTCCCGAAATTGGAACTCCTGAAGTTCAGCTTGATGCGACAGTAGCTGTGCGGCCCCGACCATGCTGAGCTTCGGGTGAATTGCCTGGAAGCTAAAATGCAGACTATCAACGGCTTGAGTCAATCTCGCCGTGGTTGGTAACTCGGCCGCCCGATGGCTTACGGTAACGGCAAGATCGCGATAGGCAAAGACTCCTCGCACGCCGCTGTAGGCTAGCGTGATCACAGCAATACTGAGTACCAGCATTGCGAGAAATAGTTTTTTCCGGATGGTAATCTTACTCACGATAGACCCTCCGCATCATCCATGCGCCTAATGCGAACAATACCACGTTTGCAATCCATGGACTTGCCGGATGCCAAGATCCTCCCTTTGATTTTTCTACTCCCAGCATGAAGAGTGGATAGTAAATCAACAGTATGGGTAGAAAACAAATGGCGAAAGTCGCAGTGTAGTCGGCACTCTTGCGGATGATTGCCATCGGAATCCCTATCCAAACAAAAAAGAAACAACTGAATCCTTGTGCCCATCGTCGATAGGGCTCAGCATTTAAACGCTTTAGTCTCAATTCTCGCTCTAACAAAAACGCTCTATTTTCATATGCCATCGGCTCGTACAGCAATTTCGTTTTGCCAGTTACGAGAGAAATGGAGCTTCGAGTCAGTAGCTTCGAATGGCAACGTTCCAGGTCAGCTTGGATCTCTGTTCGGCGACTACCAATATCGCGCAGCGCGATCAGGGAAACGCTGCCATCGCTGCCACCTTTTTGCGTTGCCTTCGCAAGCGGCAGATCAATCTGAATCGATCCTGGCCCACCATTGAGCTTCCATTTAGCGCCGTTGTCGGATTTCCAGTTGATCAACTCTAAAGTCAGGCTTTCCTGTTCTGGGTTGAATCGCAAACTCGCTTTTTCCGCGCTAATGCGTTGCGGCTCGGAACCGGGATCACCGTAAATTGAAATCGTAGGGTAGATCAACCATCTTCCCTCGACATCGTGAACATGAATGGTAAGGCCATGCGCAGACACGAAAGATCGATTAGTACGCAAGGCTGTGTAAACGATTTCCTCCAGCGAATGCATGCCCACTTTTTGAATACCTGGTAGTCCCCATGAAACAGCGGTGTCATTGATCCAAACAGCGATTGGACTCATGAGAAAGCCGAATACCAAGGTCGGGTAAATGACTCTCCACGGCGATACACCGATACTTTTAACAGCCGTAATTTCGTTATCCGCAGAGATTCGTCCATAAATCGTACACACGGCAAACAACATGGTGGCCGGAACAGCAAACTGTAGTGATATGATCGAAGCGTAAGGCAGCAGTTTGGTTAATGCTGAAAACGAGATCCCCGTTGTTACGAGTTCTTTGAAGATCAGGCCAAGCATGATGACGGAGGTCATCCCAATCAACGCAACCAAGAAAAGTTGCACGATGTCGGTCAGGATGTATCGAGTAAAACGTTGAGGCCACAGCATAGCGCGGAGTCTAGCGATCCGGCTTTTGTAGCGAAACAGCTATTTATTGCCGTCTCTAAGGTGCTTCATCGCTTTTACTATGGCTGCACAATAGTTTTGAACAGCTTTGGCATAGTCTTTATTGTCAGCGCTCGTTTGCCCCAGTTGACGCATTTTACCTAAGTCCCCAAGGATTTCTTTCCAGTCATTTTCGACGATCGCTTCTTGTAAGGCATGAAAAGTACCGGCCAAGCGTTCTACCATGGTTGCATCCGCATCGCATTTGTACACGCGATAGGGTGCCCGTCCATATCGGTTCAAGCTTTTTTTCGGCCGCTGATTTCGGACGGCATATTGAACGGCACCAGATATCAAAGCAGTCACACCGCCGACAAGCGCGATCAACGCAAGCACTACTTGCTCAACTGATAAAAGAATGATAGCTGACAACGCAGCGATCGCGACCAATATCCATACTACTACGGGAAACTCGGAGGACCGAGTGAAAATCGGCTCTCGTGTAAAATCACTTTGCGCCTGAGTTGTAATCCCAGAATCCGCGATCTCAACAATAATGAGAGTGATGTTATCTGGCCCCCCTCTCAGGTTTGCCAAGTCAACCATCGCCTGAACGGCCATTTCCGGCGTCAGTAACTTAGTCAATACACCCATTTCAACATCGGAAAGTTGGCCAGAAAGACCATCACTGCAGAGTAAAAATCGGTCGCCAACTTGTATTGGAAATGGCCCTTCCAAGTCGATTAAAACCGAGGCGTTCGGTCCGAGCGATCGAGTGATGACATTCTTCGGTATCATCCCAAGATCAATTTGCTCGTGGTTTTGCCTATTGGCTACCTGCATTTCCCAGACCAGCGAATGATCAAAGGTCAATTGTTCAAACTGATTTCCTCGCAATAAATAGATTCGACTGTCACCGACGTGCGCAACAATGGCTCCCTCTGGAACGATGGCAAGGACGCTCGTGGTGGTTCCCATGTTGCGAAATTCAATATTTGCTTGACCTCGCCGATAGATCTCGTTATTCGCCTCGATCATAGAACGATGAAGACTGTCGATCGCCCTATCTTGATTCTGTTTATGGTAGTGATGAGGAATCAAATCTACCGCTAATCGACTAGCTAATTCTCCTGCCGCATGAGCCCCCATTCCATCCGCCACGACAAATAGATGGCCGTATCGCTCCCAACTCGATCGGCCGTCAGCGACAAGACTAACATAACTGTCTTGGTTGTTTCGGCGACGCATACCAACATGCGATAAAGCCCCGACACGAACTGACGATCGCATCGGGTCGATTACCGAGGTCTCTTTTGAAGTTGAACTTGGAGTTGTCGCCAAAGTGTGTGTCTAAACCTTTAAAGGTAGCTAAAAAGCCCCATATCA
>Ga0105045_10003627_pt1 | contig 13288 bp, 13 predicted proteins | sample MAT02_FD_78089 | JGI IMG/M metagenome (GOLD analysis project Ga0105045, IMG submission 78089) | Freshwater microbial communities from Lake Fryxell liftoff mats and glacier meltwater in Antarctica - MAT-02 (megahit assembly) | ecosystem: Environmental > Aquatic > Freshwater > Ice > Liftoff...
AGCGCGAAGCCCGACAAGACGAACAGCGCTGACCCCGGCGCCACCCGCCACTACGCGTCGAGGTACCGATCGACCGCAGGCGCCTCCGCCTGGAGGTACTCGGCGAGCCCGCTCACGATTGCCTGTTCCACCTTGCCGCCCACCAGCAGGGCACGGACCTTGAGGTCGCCGGAAACCACGCGCCTCGCACCGTCGCCATCACTGGTCACCCGAGCCTGGCCCGACGCCGACAGGCGGTCGGGGTAGTGGTCGGGGACGAGGCGGAATCGGGTGAGCCCGGTGGTGAGGTCGTGCTCGGTCTCTTGCACCCATGTCAGCCGTTCGGGGTCGACGACCGCGGTCACCGCGGGGGGAAGTTCGCCGGTGAATCCGAATCGGATCGACAGCCGGGCATGGTCGCCGGTGCGTTCGTGGCGCAGCACCTCGATGTCGCCGAGCTTCGGGAGGCCCACCAGGTGGGGGTAGAGGTCCGGATCGGTGTAGGCCACATCGACGTGGTCCGGTGCCGAGGTGAAGCGCTGCGTCAGTTCGAAGCGCATCGGACATCCTTGGTGTGGTCGTCCCCGGCCACGATGGCGACCAGCCGGGTGCCGTGACGTTCGCGCACGGATGGGCCCACGTCGCGCACGCCCGCCAGCGCTTCGAGGTCCAGCGGACGAACTCGCACCACGGACTCGAGCGCCTTGTCGGAGAGCACCACGGTGGGAGCAACGTCGGCCTGGCGCGCTACGTGGGCCCTCCACTGCTGAAGATCTGATCGAAGCCGGTGCGCGGCCACGAGGTCGGCCCCTGGCCCATCCTTGGCATCGAGCGCCGCCCGGCTCGCGCTCAGTGCGGGGCGGGGATCGGGAGCATCGAGGGTGGCGCGCTCCATCGTGGTGACGGCGTCGCGGATCCAGGCGAGGTACGGCGAGGGCTTGCGGTCGTAGGTCTGGGATCCGTAGGTGCGCTGCGCAGCCCAGGTGCAGCGCAGCACGTCGGCCGCTCGCGTGACCGCTACATAGAAGAGACGCTGCTCCTCGGCTCGCTCCTCGGGGGCGCGGGCGTGGGTAATGGGCACCAACCCGGCCTCGACGCCAGCGAGGTGGACAACCGGCCATTCCAGGCCCTTCGCGGCATGGAACGACACGATGCTTACGGCGTCTCGGCCGTCGAGGCCATCTTCTTGCAGGGTGGTGCGCAACCAGCCACCGAATGCATCGGTGCGGGCGGTCGGCTCCACGGTCAACAGGTCGCGGCCGAGGCGCAGGATCTGCTCCATCGCCCCCAGGCGCCGCCCTTCCACATGCGACTCGTCGATCAGGGGCCCGCCGTCGTCGGGCTCGCCGATGCCGCCGTCGGCATCGGCGAGCGCGTCCAGGAGCGCACTGCGCTGCGCAGCAACGCTCGCATCGAGGTCGCTCAGGGTGGTGGCAAGCGGTTCGTTGGCGCGGTCGTATCGGCTGAGCAGATCCTTCACGGCTGGCTCATCGAGCAGGTGGCTTGCGCCCCGCACCCGGTGGGGGATCGAGGCGCGCCGGAATGCCGTTTCGATCAGCGATGTCTGGGCATGGGTCCGCACCAGCACCGCCTGCGACGACCACGACCGACCGGGTACGTGGTGGTCGTGGACGGCACGGGCGATTCCGCGGGCCTCGTCGAGGTCTGTGGCATAGCCCACCACGGCGGGAGCGGTGCCTTCGCTGCGATGGGCGATGCCCACCGTTGCCCCGCGCGCCTGCCCGTTACCGAGGATGGCCGCTGCAGTCTCGAGGATCTGCGGCGTCGAGCGATACGAATGCCCGAGGCGGACCACCTCGGCGCCTGGGTGGTGTCGCTCGAAGTCGAGCAGGAAGGACGCGTCGGCGCCGTTCCACCCGTAGATCGCCTGGTTGGGGTCGCCCACGACGGCGAGGTCGGTCCGGTCGCCGAGCCAAGCCCGCAGCAGCCGCTCCTGGAGCGGGTTGAGGTCCTGGTACTCGTCCACGAACAGATGGCGGAACCGCCATCGCTGAGCGGCCGCGAACGACGGGTCGCTAAGGATCGCGTCGGCGGCCAGCGAGAGCAGATCGTCGAAGTCGACCACGCCGCGCTTGCGCTTGTCTGCTTCGTAGCGCCGATACCACTCGGCCACCCGCTCGGGTGCCACCGGCAGGCGTCGATCGCCTTGGGCAGCGGCGAGCTCGTAGCGGTCGGGGGTGACCAGGCGGGCCTTGGCCCATTCGATCTCGGTGGCCAGATCTGCCGGGCCCACGCGACTGGTTCCGCCCAAGATGCGGGCCAGCATCGGTCCTTTCCGGTCAAGGAGCACCGGTGCGGCCGCGCCTGTTCCTGCCCAGCGGGTCCGCAGCTGGGCGTAGGCCACGGCGTGGAACGTTCCTGCCGCCGGAAGGTCCCGAAGCCCGAAGGAGCGAAGGCGCACGTCGAGTTCCTGGGCGGCCCGTCGGGTGAAGGTGAGGGCGAGCACGTGGCGGGCGTCGGCATGGTCGGTGAGGCAGCGGTGGGCGATGCGGCGGGTGAGGACGCGGGTCTTGCCGCTGCCGGCTCCGGCCAAGATGGCCAGCGGCTGGGCCGGCGACGTGACGGCTCGCCGCTGTGAGGGGTCGAGCCCATCGAGCAGGCGGTCCGGATCCACGCTGCGAGCGTAGGCCGCCGCGCGTGCTGGTCGCCCCGGTTTCCCCGCCCCGAGGCCGGCGTGGTCGTATGCTCACCCCGTGGCCTTCCCGACGAAACTCCTCAACCAGGGTGAGGAGATCGTGCTCGATCTCCGGCCCCACTGGCTCTTGTTGTTCGCGCCCGGTGCCGCCTTCCTCGGCGCCGTGGTCGTCGGACTGTTCGCGGCCCACCAGCTGAACCCCGACAACTCGCTGGACACCATCATCTCCTGGGCTGCGGTCGCGGTCGCCGTCGTATCGCTGCTCTGGTTCGCTTGGACCTACATCTCGTGGGTGCGGACGATGTTCGTGTTGACCACCGACCGGATCATCACGCGGGCGGGCGTGCTCAACACCAGCGGCATCGACGTCCCGCTCGATCGCGTGAACACCGTGTTCTTCAGCCAGAAGCTGCTGGAGCGGATCGTTGGTGCGGGCGATCTCGCCATCGAATCTGCGGGCGAACGCGGCACCAGTCACTTCTCGAACATCCGCAAGCCCTCGATCGTGCAGAAGGAGATCTACGTCCAGATCGAGGCGAACGAGAACCGGAAGTTCGACCGAGGGCGAGCTCCCGGTCAAGGCTCCGCAGACGCCACCACCGTGCAGGGCCCCTCGATCCCCGAACAGATCGAGCAGCTTTCGCAACTGCACCAGCGCGGCGTCTTGAGCGACGCCGAGTTTGCTCGCAAGAAGGCGGAACTGCTCGACCGCATGTGATGATCGACGGGCAGGACCGTCAGACGGTGACCTGAGCACCGTCGGCGGCCTGGACGAGCCAGCCTTCGCTCAACGCCCCGGGATGGGTGAGGGCCACCACGCAGCCCCCGAAACCGGCACCGGTGAGTCTCGCTCCGATCACGCCCGGCGTGGCCAGAAGCCGCTCCACCAACGTGTCGAGGATCGGCGTGGAGACCTCGAAGTCGTTGCGCAGCGAAGCATGGCTTGCCGCCATGGCCTCGCCGACGGTGGGGAGGTCCCCGGACGCAAGCGCGGCCGCCACGGTGCGCACCCGTTCGTTCTCGCTGACGACGTGACGAGCCCGGCGTCGCAGTACGTCGTCTTCGAGTTGGTCGACCAGCCCGAGGTCGCGCACCAGCCGCAACGGTCCCAAGGTGGCTTCCGCGGCCTCGACGGCTCGACGTCGTTCGCCGTACTCCGACCCGACGAGCGAGCGCGACTGCCCCGAGTGGATGACGCGAACCTCGATGTCGGCAGGCAACAAGACCGGCTCGACGGAGAGGTGGTGGCAGTCGATGAGCAGGGCGTGCCCGGCCACGCCGGACGACGACGCCAGTTGATCCATGATCCCGCACGGAACCCCGGACGCACGCTGCTCTGCTCGCTGGGTCAGCTGCGCCAGTTCGAGCGGTGTCCCCGTGAAGCCGAGCGCGAGTGCAACCGACACCTCGAGCGCCGCGCTGGACGACAAGCCAGCGCCGAGCGGCAGGGTCGTGGTGACGTGGCCCCGGAAACCTTCGTCGGGTGCCAGTTCGGCAATGACACCGGCCACGTAGCGCGCCCACGATGGCGTGATGGCCGCAGGGTCGGTCACGTCGAGGGCCACGACGGCCGGGTCGGGTTCGCTTGCGGACGTGATCACCACCTGGTCACCACCGCGCTGGCCGCAAACCGTGGTGGCCAGGTCGATCGCCATCGGAAGCACCAGCCCGTCGGCGATGTCGGTGTACTCGCCGATCAGGTTGACCCGACCGGGGGCCACCGCGGTGATGGTGGAGGTCGCACGGTGGGTCACACGACCACGCCCCGGAGGTTGGCAGCGGCGTCTTCGGGCGGGACGGGGTTGAGGTAGGCACCGCTTCCCAGTTCGGCACCGGCGACGTAGCGCATGACACCTGGAGATCGGTGGGGTCCGGCGATCTCGACGTGCAGCCAGGCCTGCGGCCACTCGCCGCCATCGAAGGGGCGCTGGTGGATCCAGAAGATGTACGGCATGGGCGGGTTGAACACCCCCTCGAGGCGACGAAGCGTCTCGGCCAGGACCGAACCGAATGCGTTGCGCTCCCCATCGTTGAGCGAAGGCAGGTCCGGTCGCTGGTCGAGGGGCGCGATGCGCACGCCGTAGGGGTAGATGGGTGCGGCGGGCACCCAGCTCCGCCAACCGTCGCGCTCGATGACCACCAGCTCGGGCCGGTCATCTTCGAGCAGCCGGTGTCCTTCGGCCAGGCGGGCGAGTTCTGTGGCCGGAAGCGCGGGAACGTCGGGGTAGGCGTAGATCTGCCCGTGGGGGTGGGCGATGGTGGCCCCCACCTCCGCCCCGTTGTTCTCGAACACCAGCACGTAGGCGAGGTCTTGGCGGGCGCCGAGGGCGGCGGAGCGCTGCGCCCACAGGTCGACCACCTTGCGGACGTGGGCCGGGGCAAGGGTGCAGAGGTGGGCATCGTGGTCGGGCGCGTAGAGGACCACCTCGCAGCGGTCATCGGGGAACGAGGGCCAACGGTTGGTGAAGGCCTTGACCTCGTAGGGCTCGGGCGCCTCGACCCCCCCCACGCAGAAGGGGCAGCCCGAACTCGGCCGGTTGGGTCGAGACTGACGGCTGCCGGTGACCTGCACCTGCACACCGGTCAGCGGATCGATTCGCAGCTCCATGCGACCGGCAACCTAGGCGGTCGGTAGCCTGGTCGCTTCATGTCGAGGTACCACCTGGTCACCCTCGGGTGCCCCAAGAACGAGGTCGATTCGGAGAAGCTGGTCGGCCGTCTGGGCGCCGGTGGCCATGTCGCGACCGATGATCCCGACGGCGCCGATCTCCTGGTGGTCAACACCTGTGCCTTCATCGGGGAGGCCCGCCAGGAGTCGATCGACACGATCCTCGCCCTGGCCGAGCACAAGGGCGCAGGTGCCCGGCTCGTGGTGACCGGCTGCATGGCCGAGCGCTACGGCGACGAGCTCGCGGAAGCCATGCCCGAGATCGACCTCGTCGCTGGCTTCGGCCACGAGGTCCACGATCACCACGTCGGTCAGGACCAAGCGGACGAAGGGTCAGCGACGCCCGTTGCCATCGGCCGCAAGCCATCTCTGCCGGCCTTCGACCTCTTGAACCTGGCCCGCCCTCCGTCGCAGCGACCGTGGGCCTACGTAAAGGTGGCCGAGGGGTGCGATCGCGCCTGCGGGTTCTGCGCCATCCCGAGCTTTCGCGGACCCCAGCGGTCTCGCTCCATCGGTGCCATCCTCGACGAGGTCGACCAGCTCGAGGCCCAGGAGATCGTGCTGGTCGCCCAAGACCTGGCCGCCTTCGGGCGAGACCAGGGGGTGGGCGAGCGGTCCATCGTGCCATTGGTGCAGGAGGTGTCGTCTCGGGTTGCTCGAACCCGCCTGCTGTACCTCTATCCCTCGGACCTCACCGATGGATTGATCGACGCCATCTGCGCAACTGGCGTGCCCTACTTCGACCTGTCCCTGCAACACGTGTCGCCATCGCTGGTGCGACGCATGCGGCGCTGGGGCAACGGCGAGAAGTTCCTGGCGCGGATCACCGACATCCGCGCCAGGGAGCCCCAAGCAGCGTTCCGATCGAACTTCATCGTGGGCTATCCCGGCGAAACCGAGGAGGACCACGACGAGCTCCTTCGGTTCGTGGCGGCGGCCGAGGTTGACTGGTGTGGCTTCTTCGCCTATTCGCCCGAGGACGGGACCTACGCCGTGGACCTCGACGGCGGGGTCGATCCGGGCCTGATGGGCGAGCGGCTGGCCGAGCTGCGCGAGCTCCAAGACGCAATCACGGCCAGGAAACGTGACGAACTGCTCGGCTCTCGGGTCGAAGTGCTCGTGGATGCCCCAGGAGTTGCCCGTTCGCACCGAGAGGCGCCCGAGATCGACGGGGTGATCTCGGTTCCCGAACACCTGCGAGCTGGCACCTTCGTCACGCTCACCGTCACCGGTGCGCTCGGCCCGGACCTCGAGGCGGAGTAGATGACCACCCCGGACCAGCCGCACCGGCCCGTGCCCATCGATGAGCGCTACGGGCCAGGTGCACTGCTCACGCCGGCCAACCTGATCACGATGCTCCGGCTGGTGCTGTCGCCAGCGCTGCTCGTGATGATCGTGCGAGAGCCCACGTCGTGGGCGGCGGTCAGCTTCTGGACCGTGCTGGCGTTCTCCGATGGCATCGATGGGCACCTCGCCCGCAAGCACGGAACCACCAGGTCAGGAGCCTTCCTGGACCCCCTGGCCGACAAGGTGCTGGTGTTGGGCGCCTTGTTCGCGCTCGTCGCTGCTGGCCGGTTCTGGATCGTGCCGGTCATCCTCATTGCCGTTCGCGAGGTGGCCATCAGCGTGTTCCGCACCCAGCTCGGCCGCCAAGGCCTGGCCGTGCCGGCCCGGCTTTCGGGCAAGGTCAAGACCATGGTGCAGGAGATGGCCGTCGGGTTCGCCCTACTCCCCCTCACTGGCGACTATCACCTCCTCGCCACGGTCACCTTGTGGGTGGCGGTCGCCCTGACGTGGTTCTCCGGAGCTCAGTACTTGGTCGATGGGCGCGGCGCGGCCACCCGCTTGGGGCACCGTACGGCCCAGACTTGAGCGGGCGCCGTTCGTGGGGGTGGCGCATGGACCGCCACGCTGGGGGTAGTACGTCGCGGTGGTAGACGTCGATGCAGATGTGGTGATCGTGGGTGCTGGCCTCGCCGGGTTGTGCTGTGCCCGGACGGTGGTGGCTGGGGGCCGGTCGGTCGTGGTGCTCGAAGCCTCTGATGGGGTCGGCGGTCGGGTCCGAACCGACGTGGTCGATGGGTTCCGGCTCGACCGAGGATTCCAGATCCTCTTGACGGCCTATCCGGAGGTGGCGCGCCAGCTCGACGTGTCGGCGCTCCAGCTCGAAGCCTTCGACCCCGGCTCCCTGGTGTGGATCGGGTCGGGCTTCGAGAAGGTGGCCGACCCGCTGCGCAAGCCTCGGGACCTCCTGTCCACTGCGTTCGCCGACATCGGCAGCATCGCTGACAAGGCGCGCGTCGGCCTTCTCCGCCAGCGCCTCAGGCGCGCTGACCCGGTTGCGCTCCTGCGGGCACCCGACCGCACCACCGCCGACTCGCTTGTCGACCTGGGGTTCTCGCCGCGCATGGTGCGACGCTTCTTCCGTCCGCTCGTCGGCGGGATCCAGCTCGACCTCGACCTGTCCAGCTCGGCGCGCATGTTCGACGTGATCTTTCGCACGCTGGCGGTAGGCGACGCCGTCGTACCCGCCTTGGGTATGCAACAGATCCCCGACCAACTGGCCGACGGGTTGCCGGCTGGCTCGGTGCGGCTGGCCACCAAGGTCGAGCGGCTCGACGCAACAGGGGCGGTGCTCGCCGACGGAACGGTCGTGCGGGGTCGCGCTGTCGTGGTGGCCACCGAGGGCCCCGTGGCGGCGCTGCTGGCGGATGTACGAGACCCAGGCTCCAAGAAGGTGTCGGCCTTGTGGTTCACCGCCGAGGAACCGCCGCTACGCGGACGGTCCATCGCCCTCGATGGCGAGGGTGGCGGACCGGTGTCCAACTTGGCAGTGCTCTCCGAGGTGTCGCCGGCGTACGCACCCCCAGGGCGCAACGTGTTCGTGGCGGCCTGCCCGGGGGAGATCGGGCCGGATCTGGAGCCGGCGGTCCGGCTGCAGATGCGGCGGTGGTTCGGGCCGGTCGCCGACACATGGGAGCTGCTTCGTCACGACAGCATCCACCATGGTCAGCCGCTTGCCAGCGTGCCCTTCTCACCCAAGCGCCGGGTCTCGCTCGGGGCGGGGCGGTACGTGACCGGCGACCACCGCGACACTCCATCGACCCAGGGCGCCATGTTCTCGGGCCGGCGGTGCGGCGAGGCGATCCTGGCCGACCTCGCGGCGTCGTAGGGTTCGCGCCATGCGCTGTGAAGTGGTCGCCATCGGGACCGAACTGCTCCTTGGACAGATCGTCGATACCAACTCGTCTTGGATCGGCGAGCAACTGGCCATCGCCGGCATCGACTCGCTCTACCAGACGAAGGTGGGCGACAACCTGGACCGGATGGTCGAGACGCTCGAGCTAGCGGTGTCGCGCTCTGATGCGGTCATCTGCTGCGGTGGCCTGGGCCCGACCCAGGACGACATCACGAAGGAAGCCATCGCCAAGGTGATGGGCGTAGACCTCGAGCTCGATGATGAGGTGGCAGCGCGCATCGAGCTCATGTTCACCTCGCTCGGTCGGCGCATGCCGATGAACAATCTGCGTCAGGCAGAGGTCCCCGTGGGTGCCACTGCGATCCGTGACCCACAGCCGGGTACGGCACCGGGGCTCATCTGCGCGTTCACCCGCAACGGCGAGGACAAGGTTCTCTACGCGGTGCCCGGGGTGCCTCGCGAGATGAAGGAACTGGTTACCAAGGCCATCCTCCCCGACCTCGTCGCGCGCTCGGGCGCGGTGGCCACGATCTTCAGCCGAACCCTGCGGACCTGGGGGGAGAGCGAGAGCGGCCTGGCTGAACGGCTGGCGGATCGCATTGCCGTACTCGACGGGAGCGGCAACCTCACCCTCGCCTACAACGCAAGCGGCGTCGAGGGCATCAAGCTTCGCCTCACCGCCAAGGGACCCGACGAGGGCTCAGCGGCGGCGCTCGTGGCCGAAGAGGAGCGCGAGATCCGCGCCATCTTGGGCGACTTGGTGTTCGGCGTCGACGACGAGACCATCGAGGCATCGGTGCTGGCGGCCCTGCGCGTCCGCGGGCTCACCCTTGGCTTGGCCGAGTCGCTCACCGGAGGTCTGATGGGCGCCCGGGTGGTCGATGTACCCGGGGCGTCCGACGTCTTCCGCGGTTCCATCGTGTCGTATGCCTCCGACGTGAAGTTCGGGGTGCTGGGCGTGCCCGAGGGGCCCGTGGTCTCACTCGCGGCCGCTGCGGCGATGGCGGCAGGCGCACGGCGGGTGCTCGGCGCCGACGTGGGCATTGGCGTCACCGGCGTGGCCGGACCCGACGAGCAGGAGGGTCACCCGGTCGGCACCGTGTTCATCGGCCTCGACCTCGGCCCGGTCGGCGGCGAGGCCGGGCCTGAGGCGTTCCACGTGCCCCTCTTCGGCGACCGCCTCCAGATCCGCCAGTTCGCCGTGATCACGGCCATGAACGCGCTGCGGCTGAAGTTGCTCGGCTCCACTGACGGCCCGGATCCATTCGGCCAGGAGTAGCCCCACCGCCACGCGCCGGAAAAGTTTGGCAAGGTCCTTGCGCCGAACAGGTGTTCGAAATACCATGCGTGTGGTTCCGGTGCGTCCGGAACTCCCAACCAAGAGGCTCCGGCACCTTCGTTGTCAGACCCCCTCCGTAGGGTCCATCGCATCGGATCGCTGCGTTCGCCGCAGCCACACCAACACCGTGGTTACTCGAAAGGAAGAACGCAGTGGAACGAGACAAGGCACTCGACATGGCCCTGGCCGGCATCGAGAAGCAGTTCGGCAAGGGCTCGGTCATGAAGATGGGGGAGAAGGGCTCGATGAACATCGAGACCATCCCCACGGGGGCGCTGGCTCTCGACCTCGCGCTGGGGGTTGGCGGCTTGCCTCGGGGCCGTGTGGTCGAGATCTACGGCCCGGAGTCCTCCGGAAAGTCCACCCTCGCCATGCACGTGGTGGCCGAGGCGCAGCGCAACGGCGGCATCTGCGCCTACATCGATGCCGAGCACGCCATGGATCCGGTCTACGCCCGGGCCATCGGCGTCGACGTCGACGAGTTGCTCATTTCCCAGCCCGACACGGGTGAGCAGGCGCTCGAGATCACCGACATGTTGGTGCGCTCCGGTGCGCTCGACATCGTGGTGATCGATTCGGTGGCCGCGCTCACCCCTCGGGCCGAGATCGAAGGCGAGATGGGAGACACGCACGTCGGCCTCCAGGCTCGCCTCATGTCCCAGGCGCTCCGCAAGCTCACCGCCAACCTCAACAAGACCGACACCATCTGCATCTTCATCAACCAACTGCGAGAGAAGATCGGCGTGATGTTCGGCTCGCCCGAGACCACGCCTGGCGGTCGGGCGCTCAAGTTCTACTCGTCGGTCCGGCTCGACATCCGCCGCATCGAGTCCATCAAGGACGGGGTCGAGGTCGTGGGCAACCGCACTCGAGTCAAGGTCGTGAAGAACAAGGTGGCCCCGCCGTTCAAGCAGGCGGAGTTCGACATCATGTACGGCCGGGGTATCAGCCGTGAGGGTTCGCTGCTCGACATCGGCGTCGACCTCGGCCTCATCAAGAAGGCCGGTGCTTGGTACACCTACGAGGGCGAGCAACTCGGCCAGGGCCGTGAAAACGCCAAGCAGTTCCTCATCGAGAACCCCGAGATCATGGTCGAGGTCTCCGAGCGCATCCGCCTCCAGGTCGGCATCGGTGCCGATGCCGGAGACGGGGTCAGCAGTGACGACATCGAGGTGCTCGACCCCGACGATCTGCCGATCACGCTCGACTGACATCGGCCTGGGTCCCCCCACACCCGTCGAAGGCGTCCGGACCCGCTGGGTCGTCCGGGCGCCTTCGGCGTTTTTGGGTCTGTGAATCCGCCCGGTGGGCAGGTCACTGGGCAGAACACCCGCCGGGCTCGCTGCCGACGGGCCTTCGCCCGCCACCTCAGGAGCTCCTCGTGGAGACGCTCAAGGTATCCACCAAGTCCAGCCCAAACTCCGTCGCGGGGGCGGTGGCCGGGGTGGTCCGCAGCGACGGCGAGGTGGCGATCCAGGTCGTGGGCGCAGGAGCGCTGAACCAAGCCATCAAGGCCATCGCCATCGCCCGGGGTTACGTCGAGAGCAGCGGGATCGACCTTGTCTGCGTGCCAGCGTTCGCCGAGGTCGCCATCGATGGTGAGCGGCGTACGGCCATCCGCCTCGAGATCCAGGACCGGGCCCATGCTCGCTCGGCCGTCGATCCACGCGCGAGCGCCTGACCGGCGCTCGCCCGCCGGTTGCTACACGATCGGGCGAGCACGTAGCACGATGTTGTCCTGGTAGCTCCGGACCGAACGGTCGAACGAACCTCCGCACGTGATCAAGGTGAGCGTGGGATCGCCGGTTTGGCGGAACAGTTCATCGACGGGTAGTTCGTCCTTGTCGACCTGCAGTCGCTCGTCCACCACGTAGCGCAAGACCCGGCCGTCGGGATCGGACACCTCGACCTCGGCGCCTTCGGGAAGCGATCGCAGGTCGAAGAATGCCCCTCGCTGACCCCCGTAGTCGACGTGGGCCGCCAGGACGGCGGAACCTTGGGGGGTGCCGGGAGCGACTCCCAGCTCGTACCAGCCCACGTCGGTGGCCGGCGGGACTTCCATCGAGCCGTCCGGGTTGAGTCCGACCCCCACGATGGGGGCGTCAACACCGATGGCCGCGATGCGCAAGCGTCCGGGCTGGAGGGGGCCAAGCGCGGTGGTGGTGGTGGTGGGCGCAGTCGTGGCTGGCGGCGCGGTGGTGGTCGTGGTGGGCGCAGCGGCGACCGGCGCGGCGAGCTGCACCAGGTCGGCCCGTGGTTCGGTTCGCGGCCACAGCGCCAGTGCTCCCAGCGCACCGGCGAACACGACCAACGACGCCGCGATCAGGATGCGGGCGGTGCGAGGTGGCATCTGGCTCCAGACAGACGGTGCAGAACGAGCTTGGGGAAGGAGGGTAAGCCCGCCTTCCCCAAGCGTCAGCTTCGGTGGTTCGGTCGGGTGACCGACGTGATGGTGTCAGCCGTTGCGGCGGGACCGGGCCAGCGACACGGCTCCGGTGGTGCCGGCGACCGCAGCCAGCCCAGCGATGGTCGCCAAGAGGGCGACGTTCGGGCCGGTGCTGTCGGTGGCCAGGCCAGAGTTGCCCGTGTCGACACGGGTGGGCACGGGAGCTGACTCGGGGGTCGGGGCCTCCGTGGTCGTGGGCGTCTCCTCGACGGCTTCGACGCCGACCTGGATCTGCTGGACGAGAACGCCGAGGGAGTCCGCCTGGAGCGAACCGATGGCGTAGACGATGGTCAGCACGCCTTCTTCGACCGGCACGTCGGCCGGGCCGATCACGACGGTGTCGGGATCGCCAGCGGGTGTCACCGAGGCGGACACGGTTCCGACCGGGAGGTACAACGGGCCGGCGGAGTCAGGGTTCTCTAGGCCCTCGATCACCGGGGAGCCACCAGCGAGTACGTCGACCGCAGGCGCAGAAGCGGTGTGGCGCACGGCCAGGCCGCCCTCGCCCGCCTTCGTGGCCGTGGTGTCGTTGACGAACGGCGTGATGGCGGGGGCGCCGGCTGCGGTGAGGTGGGCGACGATCGTGTAGTTGCCGCCGGCCTCGACGGCTGCCGTGGCGCTCAGGATCGGCGCGCTGTTGTCGGCAGCATCGGGTGCGGTGAGGTCGATGTCGTAGCTGCCGGCGGGCAGCTCGAGGGCGTCGGTGACCGTGTCGGGCTGGAAGTCGTCGAGCGTGAGATCGTCGTTCACGTACACGTCGACCGGAGTGTCGGGGATGCCGTGGATGACCACCACCGAAGCGGTGTCGTCCTGAGCGCCGGCGGGGGCCCCTACGGCGAGGATGGAAGCAGCGGCCAAAGCGGCAGCGGCAGTGAGCTTGCGCATGGTGTTCTCCTGGATTGGAAGCGAGGACGGGCTGGGCCGTCACGGCTGTTACGAGGCCGTATCCAGGCTTGGATGAAAATGCAGAAAGTTCTGGAGCGACCGGGTCGAATATCGAG
>Ga0105045_10003628_pt1 | contig 13286 bp, 4 predicted proteins | sample MAT02_FD_78089 | JGI IMG/M metagenome (GOLD analysis project Ga0105045, IMG submission 78089) | Freshwater microbial communities from Lake Fryxell liftoff mats and glacier meltwater in Antarctica - MAT-02 (megahit assembly) | ecosystem: Environmental > Aquatic > Freshwater > Ice > Liftoff...
GTAAGCGCCGTTAGTTGGATCATTCCCAATCGTAAAAATAGTCGAAGTGCCACTTCTCTTTGCAGTAGATTGGGCTTCTTTTAATGTACTAAATACTCGGCTTTGAGATGCACTAAGGCGATTATTATTTACAAATCCAAGCCATCCTGGAGCGGCGATCGCCGATAAAATACCTACGATGATCATCACAACTAAAACTTCGATCATCGTAAAACCGCGATCGCGATTTAGCAATAATGACTTACGATTTTTTTTAGATAGCCACAGCATCTGAATGTCTCCTGAAAATCACAAATAGAAAAATAGATACTACTAAAAGAACAATTTACCGCGCCCAAAAGCTCTGACATTGCCTGTTGTTAAAAATGTACTAGTTGTGTTGGTGATGTTTCTTTGACTTTCAGTTTGGTTTGGTCTTAATCTGGCCAAAGCATTACCACGCATGAAGATCCTTGCCACAACTTCAGTTGAATTTACGCACACATAAAAACTACTTAAGTTTTCAGCTTTGTTGGTAGAGGCAGTTTGGAACGCGGGAGGAACTCTCTGGGTTGATGAACCCCCAACTCCAATACTTGGATTAGAACAGGATCTCCCAAAAACTGGGTTGTTGGGAGTGACTCCAGAGACTGCTGGCAAATTTGGTGCGATTACAATATCAACCAGTGAATTACCAGCGGTCCCATCATCTTGTAAAGATGTATAAGGAGTATCATCAATGAAATCTAGTAGAATCTTGTCCTTTGGTGTATTGGAAGTATCGTAATTAGCGACAGCTTTTGTCCAACTGTTCATAATGCTTTCTTTGTTTGAACCTTCAGAATCAAACAGCTTAAATCCGGGGTCAGGGGGTGTCCAGTAGTTAATAGAGGATGAGGCATTCATCACTACTCGACTAGTAGGCCTTGGCGCGGGGCATGTACTTGGATCTATATTTTGACAGGTTGAGCGAATGCCATCACGAATTTCCCATCGTCCAATACGTGCTGCATTTGACCAAGTTGTGTTTGCCCCAGTGGAATTATCGTAGATTAGATAGTAGACAACTAGTGCGTATACATAGCGACCACCGCCTTTAGGTGGAGTACCACAATTAGCAGGCGTATCAAACTCTAAGCAACCCGTTAACTTCTCTATACCTCCAAGTACATTTAGTGGTTCATCAGGGGCATAGTAGATTCGTTTCCAGAATGCAAGAATGGGCGTGCTATCTGCGAAGACAGGAAGTTGAGCGGGTGCGGCAACTACTGGAGGTATTGCGATAGGGTTGGCTGCAGTAGCTGTAGTTAGTCGAGTCATACCATCGGCGTTATACACATAGACAGCTTCTTGCATATCATCAGCAATATAGTCGAGAGCAGCTTGCACTTCTCCCTGTGATTCTACTTTTGCTTGCTCACGACGATCAACGTCAATTATGCTAATTACAAAGGCAAGCAGCGTACTGATGATTAGGGTAGCGATTAGCATCGCTACTAAAAGCTCGATTAATGTAAAGCCTCTTACCCGCAGCAATCTATTGCGGCTTTGTTTTGAGGCAAAGGAGATCGTCTTTTTAAGCAGTCTTTCCACTTGACCTGAACGAAAAATATTACGGAAGCGAGGTAGCTTCTTAGAAAGATTTTGCTTAATGAATTTACGAATTGAGAACATCATGGCATTACAAAAGTTGAAGATTTGAGGATTTAACACAAAATGATCGAAGAGTATATAAACATATCTAAAGTCGTCCTTTGATATCAGAAAATGTGCTTTCCTTAGGATAAACATCAACTTTCATAATCACCAATGGACATGCTTGTGATCCTGCTGTACCCTTAAAGATAAGACCACCTGACGAACAGGTTGTTTGATCTTGTCCAGTTTGCAATGTTATCCCTGATTTAATTGCTGTATCACTTGCAAACGCATCAGCGCGATATACTCTCACCATCATGTAAAATCCTTGCTTTGATGCGATACTAGGATCGATGTTGCCAGTTCGCAATGGTTGAATCACTAAGTCGAGTGGATCGTCAAAACTGAAGCCATTTCCATTTGTATCAATCTGCACTCCTGGAATCAAGAATAAATTCGTCACAGTACTGCTACTAGGAGCGTTAGCAGCGGCATCATTAAAGTATTGACTACTAGATCTAAATGGGAAATCTGTCAAAGGTGGGGGCGGGTTTACTATATCAATCACATTGCCACGAACTCCGTCCACATAGCTACGAGCCGCCTGTGTTGCTAGGTCAACTCGACGTGCTTGCACCCGTGTAGCAGCAGTCACGAATATCGTGGGCACGATCGATGCTATTAAGATCGCAACTACAAGCACTGCCACAAGTGATTCTAGCAAAGAGAATCCCGCTTGCGTTGATAGCAAATACTTTGTCAAAAACAAACGAGTATTAATCTTTTGCATAGCTGGATACCTTAATTAATCACAATTGTAGCAAGCAAGTAAAATTAGCTTTAAATTTGCATCAAAAGAGTTTCTAGGATGCTACCCCAAAAACTCCTTCGTGCGATCGCGTTCTAAGAAATTATCTGAACAGTGCCTTTTTTCAGATATCCCTTAAGGCGCGAAATTATAAGTTGGGGTAACGCAACCAGTGGGTCTATCTTTATCGCCTAGGGCATAAGACGTGTAATTTGTTGGTACTGTACCCAGCCTTTGTCTAATATTGGGATTAACTAGAGAGGTTGAGCTATTGTCTGTGTCGAGTGATGCAGGAGCAGGTTGCAAGGCACAGAGCAGGGTTTGCACCCAACGGTCGTCTTTGGTTGCTTCTCTAAAGAACTCGTTAGAATCGGGTCGTGGTTGCGAAAACCGCTGAGCAAAAAGATCGGGTTGTTGAACCAATAAACCTACATCAAAGCCCCATAGACGTTGAGGTGGCGCAAAGTATGGAATTGACTGTGCTGTAGGCGACTGGTAGAAAGTAAAGAAGGCACTTAGGGTGTCACCTGTTCCATTAGGATTGGCAAACCAACTTTGTATACCACTACTAGTATCGATACAGGTGTTGCGATTAGCATAGGTGGGTGTATTGCCACTTCCATCAAAGCAACCTGATGTACCTATACTGAAATAAGGAAAATTGGGTGAGTAAGGAGCAGTAGCAAATGCACTACGGGTATTTTGGATAAATCCACCTGAAATTTCTAGTTGTCTTCCCAACCAATTTTCCATGAACCTTACAAAGTTATTTAATCCACCACTAGATTCACCCGTGTAAACTGTGCCATAAGGTACATAAGAACGCGAAGGTGAGTTACCAGCGACGAAGTAAACGTTAATCGTGGAGCGACTTGCCCGTTGTGTCCATTGTCCTGAGCCATCTGCTGGGATAGCAGTGGTAGGATCAACATTGCCGTTAATACCTCTGGATGATTTTTCGGTGGTGCTAGGCTGCTGTAATGTACTTGCATTGTTTGACGCAGTGGGCAGGGGCGAGTGGAATTGCAGTACAGGAACAACCATTGGTTCATTTACTGTAGTCATGGCGGTAATCATCGCAGTCGAGTCAACACCAATACCAGCTGAGCCTGCTGGTGTATTCTCAGCCACTGTCGCCGCAGTTGCGGCAGTAACTGCTCTAAATCCAAGGAATCGCGCACTTCTAATTGCTACACCCTTACTGCCACTTGTAGAACCGATATTTAGACCAGTCACTGTGGTTGCAGTGCCACCTGTAGCTGGCATATTACCGATAAAGTTGCCAACTAAAACTGTGGGTTGACCTGCGGCACTGCCTTGGATAGTAAGGGCTTGCTTGCCACCTTGGGGAAATACCCAAAATACTTTATTTGGATCGACTCCATCTAGTTTGACGTATAACCCTTCCAAAGTAATATTCGTGCTTGGTGCGCGAAGCAAGAAGGTAGGATCGGGATTATTTTGGGACGCTGCCAAGGTTAATTCCACATTGGCTAGTTCATTAGGCTCTGTGGCATTACCATTGCCATTAATGTCCGTACCAGTGATGACTAAGTTAAACACGTTAATCTTGTTGGCATCGGCATTGGCATTGCTAGCTGTCAATCTGATGCGTTCATAAAGTGCACCAGTTGGCTTTGGTGGATTAGTCCGAGTTGGAGCTGCTCCCTTAAATGCAGCACCATTGCTAGGATCTAGGGCTGGAAGCATCAATCCTGTATAGAAATCAGTAATCGCCGATCGCGGATTACCCACAGTAGTTGGGCAGGTACTACCCGTAATATCAAATGTAGGGATATCTTTTTCTACCGCTTGATATCTGCGTGAGTTACCTGTCAAACCGCAAACCGTAAACGATGAAGCAGGTCGATTAGTGCCTGATGGAAAGATAGGATTTATAGGTAAATTCAGGTTTAAAAAGGTAGTCGCAGCGCTGCGTGTGCAGGTACTATCGATCGCACCGTCTGTCGTATCAATACAGACGGTCTCAGGCAAGACCAGTGGTGCAGGCTGATTGACATTGAACGTGCCATTAACACTGAGTGATGAATTGTAACTGGTATTATAGATAAACAAACCACGATCTTCACGCTGTCTAGCTGTATTGCTACTTCCTGTGGGATTGCCGTCGCCATCTGTAGTCCTATACCACAGCGCTCTTGCAACCGATGCAGGTCTGTTATTTGTCATTGCTGGCAAGATAGGCGTTTCAGCGCTGTCAGGAAGCCCAGAAATTGCAGGAGCCGAGTCTGGCGGAATATCAGGGAATGTCTCACTATCAAAGATTCCATTACCATTAAGATCCTCCGTAGCAGGATCGAAGCTTCCATTGCCATTTAGATCTTCACCCCATGCAGAAGTATCCGGGCTCCCTCCTAGAGAAGGCGGGTTAAATCTGTAGCTCTTGCTAGGAGCTGCGGGGTAAGGATAGTTGGGATTGCTGGGTGTTGTGTACTTAGTTGCTGGATAGGCTGCACCGAGTGGAGTTGATAGCGACAAATGAGGAGGTAATAGCGCTGAGAAAGGTGATGAACGCATATTGCGATCAAAGAAGATCTTTTGAGGGAATAATGTATTAAGAACTACTCCAGTTGTAGTTGGTACTGGTCCTGGTCCTGGTCCTGGTCCTGGTCCTGGTCCTGGTCCTGGTCCTGGTCCTGTTGTCGTTGGTCCTGTCACTCCCGTTGTACCAGCACCACCTGGAGGCGCATCATCATTTTGGATAATCCCCCATCGATAATCTGCAGCTGATCCACTAGAGGTTAAAGCCGTTGGACCTTGACTTAATGCAGTATCAGTTACACCAGTATTCGGGTTTGCAATTCTTAGGCGAAAACGTTCGTTTTCTTCATCAGCGCTATCCCGAACTACTAAGATCGTCACATCTTGAAAACAACTTGTCGTTGCTATAGTGATAGTCGAGCAATTGGAATTTCGAGTATCTGGAAACTTCAGTACTTGAGTCGAACCAACGGTATCCGCAGGTATAAAACCATTGGCAAAATTGACAGCCATATACACAGTCGAAATGTAATCCACACCTGCACTTACACTCGGTCCTCGAGTAGCAGAAAGTAGCTCTTCGGCTCCAATCGTGTCTGCACCAAGAGCTATAGTTGTTGCCCCACGAGTGTTCCTCACTTGTGGTTGCGATCCAGCCAAGCCACGTCTGGCTACATGGTCACTTCCTGGTATGGATGTTGTATATGGAGATGGAGGCTCTAGAGTTGCAATGTCAACTGTAATTGGGTTCGTTGCGATCGTGGCTAAGTTTTTGACACCTGAGGGGTTATCAACCCTGACTCTAAAAGTAATTCGTCTATAAACAGCATTATTGTCTAGATTAAGATCGGCAGGAACAGTTGTCCGAGTTAGAGTGTTGTCGTTGGGGGTAATATTGCGATTTGCATGGTTTTGCCAAGTAGCTGGATTAGTTGTTACAGCAAAACTTGGAGTTAGGAGATTTCCACCTGCTGCGATCGGTGCATTAATATTTGAACCAGTTTCAATAGAAGGATCAGCCGCAGGCTTAATTGGTACATCACCTGCACGCAGTGGTGGGTTTGTTGGATTACCATTGCTTGTTCCTGCGGTGGTCTGGGGTAATAAGTACATACGGCGACCTTCTTGAACAGTCACGTCATTATTGCTGTCATTAGTAGCTGTGATCCGTATTAAAGGCTTAGGCAATGGCGGACATGGTACATTGCCATATGCATTGTTTCGAGTACTTAGGGTATTGCCATTAAAGGGAGTATTACGTCCTCCCATTGCCTGTGGATAGGTAAAACCAGGGGTCGTTGCTGCCGTAACAGAATTGTTACCATTAGTAACACCTATCGGCATCGGCCAAACGTTATCCCTGCTTGGGCAGCTTCCTGTAACTAAGACAAGGGCCTCATTACCATCTTTATAAATATCGTCATAGCGCAAAAATGCCAAGCGACGAGGGAAGCGTTCATCTTGGGGATCTATATAGCGTGGGGCAGTGACAGGCGTTGAAATAGTTCCACCTCGACTTGGTAGAACTGTCGTACCTGCGGCATCTTTAATCCAGTCATTAAAGTTACATTCAGAAGTAGGGAGCTTACGACAGATCTCCATACTATATTCACCAAACGACACGCGCCGCTGAACTGGCGTAACTCCATTGGAGAAGTAGCTATTGGTATTTGCAGTGCTAGGTGTAGTTGCAGCAAGGGTAAGTCCTGCCCATAGGTTTGATGGATCGGTAGCTGAAGCAGCAGCAGCATCGCGCAACCAAGTATATCCAGTAACAAAATTATTGTTGAGGAATCCTGAATTGAGGCGTTTGACTAAAGGTAGATTTTGGTAATTTGCCCAATCTGATGCAGTTAATGCAGCTCCACCTGTCATCTGGCTAGCACCTTTGACAGGGGTAGCTCGACTTAACCAACTAGTCGTCGTAGATGTATTTCGATTATTGCGGAGATCGTAGTCGCCGCGATTGCGAAAACCGTCTTGAAAGTCAGCAGACTGCACCGAAACCGCATCAGCAATTACCGTCGCTGACCGCCATTCATCACCCGCTATATCGGCTTGAGTGACTGGATCTTTTCTCTGTTTTTTGCGATAGCTAAAGCTTGAATTGAGATCATTACGCGAATAGAAATTACTCCATGTATCGTCAAGTGTTGTTATAAATTCTTCGGCTGAGTGTAAATTGAAGCCATAACGGTCAACATTAGTCGGATCGTTAGGATCTTTTTGTGCCTTGATATATACAGGATTATTAGAAACCAGAACTAATCCTTTCTCACCTCTAGTATCATAACTATAATCAGGCTGGTTGTAATCGTTGAGAGCAGTAGTACGCCAGAGTCTTAACCCATCAGTCAAACGAATTGCATTAGAACGACGTGATGGATCGAGACGGAAGTCAGTCGAACTTAAGCTGCGTCGTCTACTCATCGATGTTGCGATCGGATTTCCAGATGCATCAGTATCAAAATAGCTAAGATCTGGAGCAGCATCATCGCGACTGGCGTAAATAAGACTACTGTATGGTAATAAAAAGTCCTTGTCTAATCCTAAGACCGTGCCATTATCGTCATTGTTAGTACCATCGATCTGAGTCGATCTAAACAGATCCATGTTGAGATCCGTAGTACGGATCTCTAATGGTTGTCGTTGTTCGATTTCTAGATTATATAAATCAGAACGATTAGAGTTGTTCGAGATTGGAGATCTCAGGGATTCATCTTGGTTGAGTGCTTTAACTTCGCGTCCATCCAAGAATGCTGACTCCTTAATAGCGCCAAATGGAATGACAGTATTTGTGGCGGTCGGAGTTTCGAGAATCTTAAACGCACATAAAGTTGAGTCTACTGCTGACTGTTCGGGTAAGGTCAAAGACTGACCTGCTTTGATCTTAATCAATGCATTCCGTAGGTGTTCATTAACAAATCTTCCATTCGGAAACATCAAATTAGCTTGATATGATAGCCGTAGAGATGCAAGAGCAGTGCTAAGCGAAGGATTTTCTCCCCCAGTGCTGACAAACTTAAGTGTCGGGCTAGCTGTGGTGTCATAGGTAAGACTTGCAGCAGTGATACTTGCAGCAGTTGCACCTACATCATAGGAAAAGCCATTATTAGAACGTCCACGAGGAGTTGCTATAGAATTATTTTGTGATGTCTCGAAACTCGTAGAATCGTAGTAGTTGCTGACACAGGCGATCGGGGTTTGATATGTCCCAGGGGCGGTAGTTTCAAATGCCGATGATTTGTAGTGATAAACCGCACTTGCCCTCATCTGCAAATCGCCTTTTCGATTGTCAGGGTTCGGCGCTGTATTGCCTAAGGCATCAGTAACGACAGTTGCTCCATCCGCAGTAACTGCCAATCTATTAGTATCTAGCACTCCATTGGTATTTTTGTCTTCGCCAGCATCCAAAATCCCATTGCGATTAATATCTTCTGTAAAAAGATACGGACGATAGTCAGTGCCATCCCAAGCAACAGCTCCTGTCATCGGCATTGCATCACTCCAGACAACAGGAAACTGCGCCTCGTCGAGGATATATCGCGGATCAGTTTCTACAGATCCTGTGACTTTGGGGGTAATAGGGCTATCGATCAGTGAAGGTGGTTGAGGCAGAAAGGTCTGTGTTGTCGAAATGCGACTATAAACACCTGCACCAGTGACAACTCTTACACCTCCAGAAACTGGTGTTTGTGTGGGTTTAGCATTACCAGCATCACCTGCTAATATTGCAGCAGGGTTATCAGCTGCATTTAGCTCCCAAAAACCACCACGATCTGAGACACCCAAAGACTTCAGAGATGTGGCTTGGGCATATCGGTAGCGCGTGTTAGCAGCAGAGGCTCCTAGTGCATTAGCTTCACTTGTATCGTTCCAACGAATTGAGTTGTCACCTAGAATTGTAAGATAGTAAGGCTCAGTGGAGCCTGCATAACGATTAAGGGAACCCTCTTTCTTTAGCCAGAGGGCGGGGATGTTGTTGCCAACAAAAACGCGATCACCCAAGAATTTTTCAAGATCGGCTTTCGCAGTTTCAGGTTTTGCCGCAGGTAATGCAGCTCTGTCTGATTCAACACTGAGTTGTAAATCACCAATTTTCGCGATCGGGCTTGGAGGCGTACTAGGAGCAGTAGTAGAGGTACCAGAACCTGTAATCAGACCTCTGCCAGCATATAGATTTGCTGCGGTATTAGATGTTAAAGGGGATGGATTGATATAGGACGGAATCATCCATGACAAGGGAGGCTGCCAGTCTGTAATTACACTACCTGTTGTAAATGTTCCGCCTGTATTTAGTCCACTTGGAGCTGCATTAGGAATAAAAGGAGCAACGGCTCCACCATAAATCACGCTGTCGGGCGCACCAAAGGGAACTTCACGATAGGGAACCTTGCGCGTTCTTAGCCTGAAATAACTATCTAAAGCCTTTTTTCTTGCTTCTTTATAATCTGGTTCCGCCGATAAACCTTCTTCATTGATGCGTTTAGCTAGATCCTGCTTTATAGACGCAGGATCTATAGTTGCAATATCTTTCTCTGTACGTGGACTAGATGGAGATGCAATCAAAATATTGCCTGTATACTTTGCTTCTGCTTCTGCAACTAAAGCCGCTATACGGAAGTTGTAAACAAAGTCATTAAAAGCTGCATCACGTCCACGATTAGCAGCATTATTCCCGATGCTTTGAGTTGTGTTATCAATAAGCTTTGATGGCCACAGCGCTACATTGGTTAAGTCTGATGGAAGAGACTTAGGAAATAGATGTACTGCAACCGAGTCACTGCCTAGCACAGATGCCCCCGTGCCACCTGTCAAAGAGTCATCAGAAACTAGTGCATCACCTTCGACAACATTTCCACCAACGATAATTTTGCTGTTTTCTTCTTTGAAATAGCAAGATTTGGGACTGCTCACCTGAAAAAGATTGATTGGAGCACCTTGAGTGGCGACCATCATATTGCCGCCTGTATATATTCTGCCATTAAGACGGAAAGTTGCGGGTCGTGATAGTTCTAGATCTCCTTCAAACCAGACGGCGTTATTATTTTGAGGGGATCTAGATCGATCTTGTTGAAGCTCTAGAGCGCTGAAAGAAGGATTGCCCGAATATTTTTCGTAGCTACTAATTTCGCCAGATGGAATGGGAATTGAGGGGTCTGTAAGTTCTGTAGTGATTGGAATTGTAACGGCATAAACAAAGAAGCTCTTCTTGAGCGCATTATCAGATGTGGTTACCCAACCTTCTTGCGTACTTGCTCCAGACTGAGATGCACTAACACAAGCCCCGCTTAAAATACCCGTATCCATTGGTGGAGTGCGGGTTTCGAGCGGACTGACAGGACGATCATTAAGTACACCGTTGGGGTCAATTGTTCTTGGGGTAGTTCGGAAGAGAATGCTGTAAATCCCAAATGAGTCAAACTTTCCATTTCCATCTGTATCAATAGGGAATTTCCAAGCGGTACTGGCAACATCATTTTGAGAAAGTAGCGCCGAGCCCCAATCAATACCACTAGTAAATCCTTTAGGAGGGGTTACATCGTTTGCCGAGGTGTTTAATGTTGGATCAACTAGTTGAAGACGAACCTCATCGTTAAATGTATAGTTGCCACTATCTTGGGTCATGGCTGTATAAAGTGCTGACTCTGGTGGCGTTCCGCCTGGCAGAGAAGAGTCTTCGATCAGGGCGGTAATTTTGTTGCGAGCGCGCTCAAGAATTGATGTATTTACACTACGATTAATTTGCTCGACCCTAGCGTTAGAAGCTTCTGTGGCGCGATTGGATGTTCTTGCAACCATTGTCACCACTAACAAGGTGACAACCAAAGTCACCATTGCTACAGTTGGCAATACAAAGCCGCCTGACTTGCGCGGGTTCCCCCCACTTCCGTTCATTAGCAGCCGTATAAAACGACGGCTAATCCGAATCGAGCTGCCAATTTTATTTAGCCATTTTCTGACCTTAGCAAGAAGTTCAGCGAAAAAGCGATTTAGTTTACGGCTTTGTTTAGAGTCTGACATGAGTCTTACCAACCTGATCAAAAGTATATTACCCAACTGTGTTGCAAAATTAACAGTACTGATATATGAAATCAGAAGAAATCTGCAAATAAAACAATCTGAATAAACAAAATAAATTTCAAACATAAGTCTTGCTTAGCAAGACTTATGTTTGAAATTTATTTATGTTCGCATTCTGCTTCTTTCAAAACCCTTTGTTCAATCGGTGAAATCTCATAATCTGGTAGTGTAAATTCTTCCATAAAAGAAACACGAACTTTCCAAAGTTGATTATCACTTGCATGATTTTTGTTCCATGCTAGACAATTGTAGCGAACATAGTCATCAATTTCAGTTTGTGAGTTATTCCATGTTGTTCCCCAAAGATCGGCATGATATTTGCGCCAACGTCGATTTTTATAAATCGCAGATGGAGTCTCAGGCTTTTCCCATGTCACATTCTGTTCGGGATTAAGTAGATTCACAGCCGAGCTATTGGTAAGGGTTCCCATGACTACAAACCAGCCGTCACGACGCATTGGCACTGGTGCAAACATCGACCAGTTTTGATTGACACGTAAAACGTTAGCAATCCAAGTTGGTACAAAAGGAGGTGCGGGTTCGCCCCAAGCTCCCATTCTCAGATTTGCAATGTTCATAAATATGACTAAACTAATTAGAGATACAATTAAGCATTTCTGGAAAAAGTTTTCGCGAATTTGCATTGAGTAAAACGTAAAGCTCTGTGTAAGTTTAGATGCAGTTTGTCGATGATTAGCAATCCATTCATAAGCTGGAGTGCCGATCGCTTGCAAAGGCGCTAATAAAAAACCTAGCCAGCTAGCAATCGGAGAACTTTTAAATAGATATACAATCCCTGCAAACTTGAGATATTCATTACCAAAGCGATCAACTACGATCCAAGAATTATAGTGGCGCATCATTGACAGCATATATGCGTCAGATTGAGCAGGAAGCATTTGAGTTGTGGGTAAAATCAAAAAAGTCCTTAACAACAGAACTGTCTTGAAGCAAAACATACATTCGCGATCGTAGTAAATCTTGATTTGCGATCGCTCAGGTGTGTTAACTAAGGTCTGTAACTTATCCCAAAATTGACTAGGAATAAATGCTAACCAAGTTGAGGCACTAATCCATGCAAACAAACCGATTTCTAGAAATGCAGCAAAGCTAAAATGCATTAGGATAAAATTTACAACCGCAATGCTGCGAAAAATCCATGCATATTTCTTGGAAGGAATAAATAATAGAAAAGGTCCGCCCAGTTCAATAACAAGAGTCGCGATATTAAACACTGGTAATAAATCAGGGTAGTTTCTTAGCCAGTGACCTAAAGGACTAGCAAAAAAATCCATTTGGATTGCATAATACACGCCCCGAAATTCACTAAGCCAGACAGGATTGGCTTTCCAAAGAAAGGCAAACCAATAAATATAGGCAATCTGAAGCGTATAAGCAACGGCTGCCACATTCATAAATCTATTAGAAGTTTTCTTTTCTAGATCGAGAACGCTATCAATTGAAAATCTTGCCCCCAGTGGCAAGAACATTCCCCAAAACAATACTAGGCGTAATGTCTCATCTCCGCCGTCAAGGATCATTCGATTTCTGGCTTGAAGAGAACCAATTAAGACCCAACATAAAAAAGTGAACAGTCGAGTACGATATCCTCCTATTAATCCGATCGCACAAATCCCAGTTATTACGAATAATATCGCTGCAATCCATACATCGCCACTAATCAAAAATAAAGACCAAGTTCCAGCAGTTAAATACTTGGATATTAACAATGATTGAGGCATCACCCCAGATTCAGTATAGTGAGCTATGAGATCTTGAGATCTCTCCATCAGGTCTGCCAAAATTAGTAACCCGATTACAATCCTCAACAATGCTAGCGATCTTGTATCTAGCGCAAGGGTTTCAGGAAAGTCAAACTTAGGAATAGTAAAGCTACGTTTTGGTAATGGAGTATTTGTTTTTAATAACATTCTCTATAAAATCCTCAAAATTATTGAGATCAATATTTTCTAAATGTATCGTGCGAATCAGCATTAACAGTTAAATCGCATTGCTTTTTCGGCTATCTATCAGGATATGAAGTGAACTGAACGCTGATATTATGCCAAATTGATTGCCTATCGGATACTACCCAAACAAGTTTCAAAAAAAAACTATAGATTTTCAATAGTTTTAGCCATAGGGAAAATCACCACGATCGCAAAACCGATCGCAAGACTACTAATAGTTACTGAGCCAAATAATTTCCAGAGTGTCTTTTGGGGTAAGTCAATATAGATAAGTTGTTTACCAACAAGGGTGATCGCGCCTGCGA
>Ga0105045_10003629_pt1 | contig 13283 bp, 6 predicted proteins | sample MAT02_FD_78089 | JGI IMG/M metagenome (GOLD analysis project Ga0105045, IMG submission 78089) | Freshwater microbial communities from Lake Fryxell liftoff mats and glacier meltwater in Antarctica - MAT-02 (megahit assembly) | ecosystem: Environmental > Aquatic > Freshwater > Ice > Liftoff...
CGATCGAATTGGCCCGCACCGTTGCGGTGAACACCCTCGTCTTCGCCCAAGTGTTTTATTTATTCAACAGCCGGTTTATGCGGGAATCGAGCCTGCGACCGACGCTACTTTTCACCAATCGCGTGGCCTGGCTCGCGGTCGGTATTTTGGTCATCCTGCAGTTGGGCTTTGTTTATGCGCCGTTTATGCAGCTTTGGTTCGGCTCGGCTCCGCTTGAGTTGCGTCACTGGCTCGTCCCGCTTGGCGCCGGGTTCATCATCTTCATGCTCGTCGAGGCAGAGAAGGCGATCTTCCGCCGTTTTGACTGGAAAGCGCAGCGACCTGCGCCCTCGGCAGACGCTCCTGCCGCCCAATCCTAAGACCCCATGGACGGGCAGAAAGGGGGGCAGGGCATGGGTCGGGTTAATGCACGGCTACATTTTAGGTTCTAGCAGTTCGCAACGTCTCCAAAGAACCCGAGCGCCATACGTCGGAGGCGCGGAGGAACCGGACGAGGTCAGGTCGAGTATGGTTGTATTTTATCGACCCTCGTTCGCTACAAACGGCGTCCACCAGCTTTTATCTTTCAGAGAGCTGTCCCCAGTTTTCTAGCCATGTGGAGATGAGGAAGGATGGTGTTTTAGGCGCTAGCTTCAAATACAACAATTCTCGGCCTGAACCCCTCGGCCTGCGCTGAAAACTAACAAACAACGGCCTGACCCCTTCGGCATTACGCTGACCCCTTCGGCATTACGCTAACTAAGCGCCATTCCGGCCTGACCCTATAAACTATTCCTCTCTTGTAGAGGATGATCTCAGATTGGGGCAAAGGCTCATCGCTCATAGCTGGAATTGCTTGTGGGTTTCGCTCTGCATTGCCCGTAGTAGTTCCTGTAAACTCAACACCCTGGGTAATGCCGAGAGACTACGGAGCGACTTCACACTACGATATTTCCGCCGCATCTCGAATTCCGTCATGACCAGCTGGAGTTTCCGACCATCCCATTTTTGTCCGTCAAAGACCGGGTCGGGAGCCACTTCAAAGATGGCGTAAATGTCTCCGCTGGCCGAGCCCGGATAGCCTTTATTCTTCAAGTCTTCTGCCGTGAAAACCTTATAGCCAGGGTTACGCTTATTCAGCGCCAATAAACCGTCAGCGACTTTGCTCTTATGTGTATGGAGCAAAACATGATGCGCCGAGGCAAACTCTGGCGGCACATGCCAAGTGCCTCGCCGGTCACCTAGACGAACGACCGCATAGCCTGTTTTTATTGTCCAGTTGAGTTGCTCGTCATCCTCATACCAAGCCACAACCACATGATGCTCAGCGGGCGGCAGCGCACGACCCGTGTCGCTCATCTCATCCCGCTCCGCCAGAACCAGTGAACCATACTGCACCGGCTCCTCCTTCACCACATAGGACTCCGCGACGTGATAGCTCACGCGCTCCTGTGCCGTCGTGCGATTTCCCAGATGCGCCAGAACTTCGTCGAGGAACTGCGACAGCGTCTCCAGCCCTTGCGCGTTCCCGTTCTCATCAGGTGCCACGCCGAACGCGCCAAGCCCCGGCAGGATTTCGTGAAAGCCTTTCAGCTTCTCGGCTTCGTTCGCCCGTCCCGGATAGAGCACATACGCGCCTTGCGACCGTTTGATGGCGTCCCGGTAGGCGTGCATCTTCAGCAAGTCCTGCCGCTTGTAGTTGCCGGGGTTCTTCGCGTCTTCCTCATCGGCATCGTCCTCCCCTTCCGCGCCAAACAATCCCTCGATATTCTCCACGCGATACTTCGCGTCGAAATGTACATGCACCAGCAGCTCCTGCCGCTCCGCCTCCGCTTCGCTCGGACAATCCTCGGGCCAAAACGTCAGTGTGTAATCGGGATGCAGCCGCCGCGTCCAACTTCCGCCTTCATGCCGGTCCTTCGTCACTTCAAAGCGACGGTTGTAGGCGAAGCGTGCATGCAGCCGCCGACTCTGCCCCGCGAAGTTCCCGACAAACGGCCCCAGTTCCATCCGCTTCTTCAGCCGCAGATTCGGCGATCCTTCTTCCAAGCCATCAATCAGTTCCTCAATCGGTGGCGGGTCGCCGCCCCGGCACTTCTGGCAAAACCAACTCAGCAACTCGAAGAACAGCCAATACTCGTAAAGGTCGGCCACGTTGCGCTGGCCCGCGTGAAACAACTCCTCGCCGCCTTCCCACGAAAGCTCCGCCGCCGTGCGAAAGCGCAGCCACCAGCGCAGCACTTCGCGATAGCCCGCCTTGCGCTGGAGCACCGGACTGCCCAGCGGTGCGAACCGCAGCGGCCCTACCTCGCTGAACAACCCGCGCCCCAGCCAATCCTCCACTGTCTCCGCCAGACGGTGCGACAACGCCGCCGATGCGCCCCAGCCGGGACACGCTTCAAACACGCCTTCCGCGTGCGTGAGAAAAGCCCGGAACTCTTCCAGCGCAAACTTCACGAACCTATTCTCCGGCGTGTCCAGGTCCCGCGACTTGCGCGGCACGTCCACCCGCTCCGCCACCGACTCCAGGCCCGCGTTCGTTCGGAGCGGATGCCCTGCCGGAACCTCGCGACGTGGATTGCGGGTCACCAGTTGCCGCACCGCCGATGGCGTCCAGCGAATCGGCCGGTCAGTCGGAATGGAATCGCTCACCGTGGACAGACGCTCATGGGGAAAACTCAGGATGCGCTGAAGTGCAGCGGAGAATTCGGCGCTATCCAGCGTCTCGCGCAGCAGTTCGAGCTGGATTTGCAGCCAGCCCTCATCCGTCCGCTCCTCAAAGGACGAGCGGAATCCTGCCTTGGCCGATGACCGCGCATCCGCCACCAGCCCGGCCATTTCTTCCGACAGCCGCCGCAACATGCCCCGGTATTCCGTCCGGTAGTCGAGCTTGAGCGAGCGCACGTCCAGGAGCGCGGACGCAACCGCTGGCTTCGCATCGTCCACCTCGCCCTCGACCAACTCCATCAAGAGCGTGCCGCAGAAAGAACGCGTCTCCAGCAAACCAGCATCCGGCTTGCCTTCCTTGCCGAGACTGCGCCGCCGACTGGCGAGACTGCACCGCAGCCGCAGGTCCGCGCCGTTCTCCCGCATCACCTCATACTCGTAGCGCTCAGATTCGCGCAATTGCACCACCGTCTCGCCGTGCTCCCGCGCCTCGGCGTCGTCCACCTCCACCAGCGGCGCGGTGGCCTCGCTTTCGGCATCTCTCGCCGGCGTCAGGGCGACGTGAGCCAGCAGAGCACCTGAGTGAGAGCGAAAGGGAATGGAATGTCTGGGTAACTGGCGCATGGCGTCATGCCTCGGCGAAGGAAGCGAATCCGTTGTCTCTCAGCAGCCGCCACATCCGGCCAATCTTCTCCGCGCTCAACGGATATGGTGCGCCCGCTGGCACCTCTGCCAAAGGTTCCGCCTTCTTGTCCGTCGAGCGAGCCGCGTCCGCCGCCGCCTTCAGCGCATCTGCACCCCGGCCAACCGCATCGTTAACGCACAGGAACCAAAGCACCTTGAGCAACGGCCCCAGCTTCGCTCGCGAACCGTGCAGCTTCGGCAGCAACTTCTGAAACACGACGCAGTCGAACGCTTTGGGAAACCACGTCGCATCGCCGTCGGCATGATTGCCGAGTAGTTTGTAAAAGTGAATGAACCGCGCCGCCTCATGCGCGGTGCGATAGCCAAACTCTGCACCGTGGGCTTGCAGCGCCTTGAAGAGCAGAAGCATCTCCGCCTCGTAAGCTGGCTTCACATCCGCAGGCACATCCACCGAACTCTTTGCCGCGTCCACAAATGCCTTGCCGAAAGACGCGCCCTTCCCGTCAAGTTTCGAGAGGTCGGGCTTTGCCGGATTGCTCAGGAAGCTTTCCAACTCATCGGCCTCCATCCGAAATTCGATCACGTTGGCGCGGTCAAGCACCTTCGGAGAGAACATGTAGGTTGTCTCGTCCACGTTCACCGTGCCGATGATGAAGACATTCTTGGGCAGTTCGATGCTGCTGGGAATGACGCTGCCGTTGGCTTGCCGCTCGGTCCCGTCGTAAAGCCGGATCGTCTCCTCGGACTCAATGACGGAAAGGATGTCCGCGAAATACCGCTCCACATGCGACAGGTTCATCTCGTCGAGAATGAGGAAGTGCGGAATGTCCACATTCGCCTTTGCGTGAATCACCAAGTCGAGAGCAGGCTTGGAAACATAGGTCTCCTTTTCCAAGCCGTTTGGGTAGCCCAGCACGTTTTCATTACCCGTCCAGTCCGCGCCCACGGGCACGACCTCGTAACTTCCGCCTTGCACCGAAAGCCATCGCGCAAAAGCTTGAGCTGACTTGGTCTTTCCAGATCCCGCTAAACCAGTCAGGATTATAAACTGTTTGGCACACAGAGAACTTAACAACCGCTGTACCATAGGATCGGAAACTGCAAGCCGCACGTCTTCATTTCGTAACGCCTTAATGAACGTCGGTACGATGCTTGTGAGAGTAATGTCATCTAAAGATTCAAAACAGGCTTCGACCGTTTCACGGTCAAAACTCTCGATATATGAAGCGGGAGCGCGCGACATTTGGTCTATTAAGTAAGTCCTCTCGGATCTCGATAGCCGTAAGAGTTGCATTGCAGTGCAAAATACTTTCCGGCCGCGGGCACGGGTGGCCCAGTCAGTAATCCGGGTCGACAATTTGTCAAGTAATGCACCATGCTGAGGATAGCGGCGTTTCACCGCATCAATATCGGCGATTGTTGTAGCCTTGATCTCAAGCCCAGAATTCCGAGAAACCGCCCATGGATTGAACCCCTCGACCTCTGAATTGAGGAAGCTTGCCAAATACAGAAAGTCGGGGTTTCGAATTGCATCCTCAAATGGAATGCCTACCATTATTTCGTTCCAAAATCCGGACATGTTGCGGTAAATTGGGATTGCCTCCGCCAGACCGCACCTCGCAACTATTATGCAGCGGGGCAATTCGTGATCAGCACGATCGTCAGCTACACCTGCTTTTTGCCATTGTTGCCACACAGATTCCCCTAAATCGGTGAGGAGGACTTCATCGTTTCCACCCGTAACGAGCATTGCGGAAGCTAAATCCGTCCTTGATTGATTACCCGCACCTCCTCGCTGCGGTAGTGGGCGGCCCTGCTTTACGAGGAGCAAGTTCGCTGATGCTGCGACGAAGTCCCGCATGGATGTCGCAAATGGATCAAGCCTCTGGCCCTGACTGATTCTGTCAGGGCTGAGTTTAGTTTGAATCCACTTCTCAAAACTCTCGCCAGTAATTACGGAATTCCAGTTCATAGTATTTTTGGTTCAGCGGTGATGATCAATTCATGAATGCTTTTTGCCTTATGCCCACCGTAGCTTTGATAATTCATCCGGTCGACCGGCTTGTAGCGGAAGGAATCTTTTACAAAGAGTGAACTGCGAAAAAACTCTTCGAGAGTCCGGAGCCCAAGCGTCCCCGAGGAGTTCGAGTGGTCATTCCAATGGTTTCGCCCGTTAAAATAGCTCAAAATCACCATCCGCGCCCGCGAGTTGGCAATTAGCTGTTCCAATGCAGGAATAAACGCGCTTCGTCGGCAGAAAGGGGAGTCAAAAGAGTCAGTCATGTTTTGGCCACGAACGTGTTCAATCCCCCTAAAGTATTCGGACAAATCCTCGATCAAATGATATTTGCAAATCACATTAGGCATAAAGTAATACGCTGAGTATTGCCTAAAATTATAGGGTGGGTCCAAGTAGAGAACAGAGCCAGGAGGCAATCGCTTCACAAATTCAAGAGAATCTTCTTCACAGCCCAGAATGTGCTTCTTCTTGTGAACAAGAACACCATCCATCGCTGGTGGCTTCAAAATCAGTGCGCGCAATGAACGTTGATCGACAAATTCACGGGGAAAGTCATGGTAGGTGCCCTGGGTGTTACTCACCTTTTCAATTCCATCCATCAAAATCGCCAGTAACAGCGAGTGCGCATTCAATTCAAGCATACCTTCGCGCCACCAATAGCGCAAAAAACAGAGAGCGCGATCAATTCGCTTTGCATTATCCGGGGAGAAAAAAGCTCGATTCCCTGTTGTGCCTCTTAGACTAACAAATGCAGAATGTTTTCCTGCCGTTGAATAGGAATTAAATATGTGCGAGCCCTCGTATTTATGCGGGATTGAAGGGTGAATGCTCTTCTCAAGAAAGCGGGAGAGAATGAGAATCTGAGTGTATGCATGAAAGTCATTTTCCTTTTCAAGAAAGCTAAATCCAGGATTTCCCTTTAAAGCTGTGGCGACTGCGGTGCATACTTCACAGTGGTCTTGGTAACTCGTTTTTCCAATCACGGCTTTAGCATCCACTTTCGGTAAAGACGAGGGTAACAAATAGGCTTGCCCATAAACATGAGCAAAATAATTTGTGTCATTGGAGGCGACTCGATACCCAGCCGATTTTAGAGCAAGGGTAACTGCAAGCGTTCCGGAGAAAGCATCGCACACCAAATCAGTGTCGCTTGCGCATTCGGAAATCGCAGCCGCCACATCAGTTAGAATAGACTGTTTATTTCCTAAGTATCGTTGTAGCATTGTGATTAAAAAGAATAAGGGCTTCCCAGTCGTCACAGTTATCGCAGTCAGTCGATGTGAATGAACGATATTGATGCGGCAGGCGGAATATTTTTGGAGCCATTCCGTTTTCTTTTACCACCGGCAATGACATAATTTCTTCTAGTTCGATCATTCTGGCATTTCCCGTCGAAGCGCTCGAAAATGAATAACTGAGAAGCACTGACGCCCCCGTGTTTGATCCTAATGATAAAAGCCGGTCGAAGGCGGCGCGGGCGCTTCGCTTACTGCAAAATGCGGATTTAAATCTATCTGTCGGATAAATTCCACGCGTCGGACCGCCTCTAAACACTTGCAAATTGGGAATACACCCTTTGGACAACGTTTCAAGAATATGATAAAAACGAGAATATTGTTGGGCTGTGTATGGAGGGTCGGCGTAAATCAGGTCAATCTTCGCATCTCTGACTGTCTCACTCGTCCAATCTTCGAACGAACAGTTTAACACTTTGTGTTTACTATGTGTGTCATTAACTTTTGCGATGAGCATGTTAACAGCCTGCAGAAACTTTTCGGAAACATCGACCCGCCTGTCTTCCAACACCCTTCGTAGAGCATATTCATTCGTGCGTTCCGCTCCGATTATATAGGGCTGGGCGAAGTGCTTTCCAGCCGTGAATGTGCATGCAGAAGCTGCGCTAAATAAAGCAGTGAGGAGACTTGCAATAACCCATCCTTCAACTGTACCTTTAGTCTCCAGCGTCACGATCGCTTGCCAAATACGGTCAATTTCTAGTGCTTGGAAGACGCCAAAGTATGTTGCCGCGTAATAGGCTGCCACTACTGGAATGGACTGCTTCACTCGGCTTCCCTCTAGAGAATGAAGTTTACTGAAGATATTCCGCAGGTCCGGACTAGCGTTGTTAGGGCGCCAAATTTGAGGAACAGTCACGCTAAAGGCGATTAAATCTGCTGCGGCGCTACGTGCTATAAGTCGTTTCTCCTCCTCTGCATATTCAACGAGATTCTCAGAGCCCCATATCGCACGCGCTGCAACCACCTCTTCGGCCAAAGACCGCAGGTTCGAAATTGCAAGATTTGCTCGACAAAGTGTAGCAGTTGCAATATCGCTACACATCTTCATCGCATCCGAACATACCACTGTATCACCGTTAAGCGCAAAAGCCTGTGCGACTACCGACGAACCTGCAAAAGGGTCAAGCACTGTTATTGGTTTAGCCGACCACTGATTCCTGACTTCTACAATCGAATCAATCGATCTTAATTTGGAACCAAGATAACTAATTGGCCGAACCACTGACGTATGACGCGGTGCGGTTGTCGCGGCGAAGTGCTCTATCGGGTTTAAAGATGGTTTTTTTGAATTCATTTTTTGTAATCTGCGTACTGGAGAAGAGCCGGCTGCGTTGGAAAGTGAAAGGTGAGAAGGATGAAGTGGCGGCAGCAGTCAGAAAATGGGGTCAGCAGTCAGAAAATGGGGTCAGGCCGTTGTTTGTTAGTTTTTCGCAGTCAGAAAATGGGGTCAGGCCGTTATTTGTTAGTTTTTCGGGATCACTTCCGTGTATGGGTCGAAGAAGCGTTCCCGTTATAGTCGATGAGGTGATTTGGCGCGCTAAAGGCGGTAGGCCAAGTTTTTGGATTTTGTTTGGAGTGGGTCAAGCAACGAGGGTCGTTGTTAAGCTCGGATTTGGGAATAATTCGCCTTGCACGTCAGTTACAGAGACGATTTCGGGCCAGCGGGCGAGGAGTTGTTTGGCGGAAATGCGGGCGAGTTCTTTGGGCTCGATTTTATTTAGACCGCCGCCGTAAACGCGGCCTTCGCCTCGGAGTTCGTCGCCGGTGACTTGGCTCAGCCATTCGTGTATCCAGGCTGCGCGGGGTCAAGCCGAGTATGGTTGTTTTTATCGACCCTCATTCGCTACAAAGGGCGTCCGCCGGCTTTTATCTTCCAGAGAGCTATCCTCAGTTTTCTAGCCATGTGGAGATAAGGATGGTATTTGAGGCGCTAGCTTCAAATACAACAATACTCGGCCTGCACCCCTCGCTCGCGGCGAAAACTAACTAAAATCGCACTGACCCCTCGGTTCGTATCCAAATACCTAACAAACAATGGCTTAACCCCTTCGACATTACCCCAAATAACTAACAAACAACGGCCTGACCCCTTCGGTATTACCTGTGAGATAAGGAAACAGCGCGGCGCGATTGGGGATCGAGTGATGCACGTCGGTGTCGACAATGCGCGGGGAGGTGGATTGGGGAGTTGGACTATTCGTAAGACTTCAAAGACGCGGACTTGCGGAAGGTTGTGAGGGGCGAGGGCATTCACCATCGCCTCAGCAGTGGACCACGACCCAGCCGTCGCCCGTTTCCACGGGAAAGGTTTCGACTCCAGGATCCGGCTCACACTCCGGCTCCACCGTCACCGGCAGCGATTGGGTGCGCACGCGGTTTGGATTGAACTGCTAGGAATTTGCTTTTTGCGGAAGGCTCCTGAAATAGCGGTTGGGGAAGACCGGAGGGCGGGGAAAAAGGGGTTGTTTTTACGGTTTGAGTGTCACTTCTAGGCGGAGAAAGCGGCGGACGGTGTCTGCCATGGGGACGGTGGCAACTACTAGGCCACCTGTATTTGTAGTGGTGATGCCGCTGGCAGACCAGAGATCGGCGAGATCAATGCTTCCTGTAACGGTGTAGTTCACGGCGGCGGGGTTTGCTTGGAAAAAGGTGAAACGGAGGACTCCATTTACGATTTGCGCGTTTGGTAGGAATGCTGTGGAATCAGCAACCCGTGGGTTTGAGCCAAGGGCAAATTCTAGGAGGTTGGCAAGGCCGTCGCCATCCAGATCCAGGCCAGGGAGGCGGTCTGCGGGACTGACACCACTTGCTCCCAGGTAGTTTGTCATGGCGAGTTCTGAGCTGGTGGCGACGACGCGGAAGGTCTGTTCTAGCGGGGCGGCGGCGAGGTAGGAGGCATTTCCTGCCTGAGTGGCGCGGACGGTGACGAGCCCGACTGTGGCGCCGGACGTCAGTGTATTTCCTGAAAGACTGGCTGAGCCTGAGACGATGTTGAAGCTGATTGGGAGACCGGAGCTGGCGGTGGCGCTGAGAGTGGCACTGCTATTGATCAGGCGATCCGGCAGAGTAGCAAATGCGATGGTCTGGGCGACGGGTGCCGGGGGGAGGCCGCTGCCCACATTGGCCTTCAGGATACCAACGGTGTTCGTGATAATTCCTTGCAAGGGAATCGCCGTCTGGAGGAGGAAATCACCGGCGTTGCTGAGTCTGGCGCTAGGTTCCCCGGTGACGGTATCGGCACCGTTGGCGGAGGTGGGGTTCGTGAAAGTGATGCTCAGAGTGCCGTAGTCTGTGATGTCATGCGGCCCCTCAACCATGGTGAAGGCAATGTTCGGCAAGGTGCCGCCGAAGATGATGTTCCGGGAGCTGGCTTGCTTCGCGAGGAGGGCGATCTGGCCGGAGTGGTTCAGGTGTATGGTGCCAAGAGCGAGACCGGAAAGAAGGTTTCCGAAACCTGCGGGTGCCCCGGCGACGCTCTCGCCCTGCAAGAAGACTTTTTCGATGGCAGCCCCGGCACTTGCCTGGGTGAGAATGGCGCTGCGGAAGTTCGAGAGCACATTGGTGACGGGGTCTCTGTCGGCGATGTTTGCGAGGATAACGATTTGGCCGGAATTATTTAAAAGAGGTGCTCGGCTTGCTTGGTCGAAAACGACGTTTGGTCCGATAGCGCTGATGACATCGCCGCGCTTGAGGACGCTGGAAGCGCCACCCGCAGGAGTCCAGCGATACACGTAGCCGCCTTGGGCGGAGTTGCCGGAGACTGGGCTATAAAGGCCGTGAAGAATGACTTCGCCATTCGCATTGATGCAGCGTGCGTCGATGGAGCCGATCTGGCGGGTGTCTCCGGGGAGAAACGAGTTCGTGCCCGCGTTGGCAATCCGAGAAACGATGCCATTTTTCCCATAAAAGTGGCTGGCGACGAGATTGGTGGTGCCGCTCTGCACTCCGCTGCTGAAGATAAATTCACCGGCGGCGTTTGCGTTGATGAATTTGGGATTAGCGAACTTTGTCCCCGAGTTGTAGCCGGGAGGTGTCACTCCGAGAATCTGAGTTGTTTCCCATACGCCATTGCGGTAGATGCCGATGTGGCTGCTCAGGCCGTTTGCCGAGACGGCATAGACCCAGGGCTGGCCGCCTGTGGTGGATGAGGACGGGATGACGGAGCCGAAGTTTAAAGTGGTGAGGAGCGAGGTGGTTCCGGGCAGCACCTCGCCGGTTTGCAGGATTTTTGTAAAATTTCCCGGGGTACCGACCGCGAGCACCATCTTCTCAGTGCTCTGTGAGCCGGGCGTTCTCAAAACTGCACGGATGGCGAGCTGACCGGAAGGCAGTATCCCGGTGACAGTGGCAGTGCTCGCATCCAGGACTTCACCGGGCAGGGCGGTGACGCCTGTGGTGGTGCTGGAGGAAAAGTTCAGCCTGACCGAGCCGGAGGGCGTGCTGATGACGTCATTGGTCAGTGTGTCTTTGAAATTGACGGTGCCATCTGGGAAAATCAACGGGTCGCTCGAGCCAGTAAAGAAAACTCTGGAGAGCGACGGCGAAGTGAAGAAGGATTCTGAATACGGAGTATAAGAGTCAGCCAACGGGCCATTTCCAGAATAAATGGCACCGGGGCCTTGTCTGCCGGGAATCAAGACTGGACTCAGGGTTGAAGAGTTCAGCGCAGGAATATCCGTCGCGGCAGAGCTAACCTTGATGGTGCGGTCTATCGTTTCCGCAGCGAGGTAGGTTCCGTTTCCAGCTTGGGTGGCGCGGACGATGACATCGCCCGTCACTCCCGAGAATGTTAGGACATTTCCGGAAAGGGTGGCTGGTCCAGAGACGCGGGTGAGGGTGACTGGCAGACCAGAGCTGGCGGTGGCACTGAGAGTAAGCATTCCAGCCGTGGCGGGGCGCTTGAAGGGCGGCGGGAAGGTGATGGACTGCGCAAGCAACGGCGAAGTCTGGGTGGCTCCTATGCGAGCGCGAAAGACGCTGGATTGACCGAAAAATCCGTCTCCGATGGAGCCACGGAAGGCGAACTCGCCCTGATTGCTCATAGTGATTCCGTCACTATCAAGAAGGATCTGGAGGCCGAGCATGGTGCGGGATCCACTGAGGCCATCGATGGGAAGTGGTGTGTCCTCGCGGGCGATGACCTCGACGTTTGGCGCGAGCCCACCGCAGATGAAGCTGGAGTTGCTGCCGGATCTGCTTGCCGCAGCAGTGTTAGCACGAGTGACGGATTTGATGATGATTTGCCCGGCGTCATTGAGGCTGTAAACTAAGCCTGCGCTTATCACCGTGCCGCTGGGGAGGCCGGGTAGGGTGTCGCCATCGAGAGTGACTTTTACCACAGGCGCACCCGGGGCGGATTGGTAGAGGATGGCACTGCGATTGGCATTCGTGCTGCCGTCGTTCGGGCCATTGAGCGCGACTTCTGCCCTGAACAGCACGGCTCCAGAGGCATTGATGACAGGAGGGTAAAAGGTGTCAAAGCTGCGGAATGATGCGTTCGGGCCGATGCTGGGAAGAGGATCGCCCCGTGTAATGATCTTGGTTGCGCCACCAGCCGCAGACCAGCGATAGACAAAAGCAGAAGATCCCGCGTAAAATCCTGCAATCACCGCCGTGCCTGCATTGTTGATAGAGTTCACAGTCAATGAGCCAGCAACGGGGCGTGGGTCTCCGGGGAGGACATCGCCCGTTTTCATCATGAGCTGGAGAGTGCCGTTTTGTCCCATGTATGCGGCGCTAGTGCCGAATGCCACACCGGTGAGAGAGGATGTATCAAACACGAACTGACCGGCGGAGTTCCCTGCGCGGACGGCGATCCCGGCTGTGCTGATGCCTGTCCCGGCGGGAAATCCGGGTGCGTTGATGCCGGTGATCTGCGTATTTTCCCAAGCTCCATTGCGATAAATACCAATGTAGCCTAGCGTGTTATCCGCATTGAGCGCCTTGATCATAGGGTCGCCATTGCGGGTGGTCGGGAGATCCTGTTGAGCGAAAAAAGTAGGGGACGTGCGAGTCGGCGTCCATGTGGCGGTTGTGCCGGGCAGAGGATCGCCTGTGCGGATGAGCTTTGTAAAATTCCCCGGAGTGCCTCTAACGAAAGCCGTTTGCTGAAAAGACCCCGTCGCGATTTTGACTTGAACAAGGTAATTTCCCGGAGAGGGATTGGCGAGAGCTAGTATCCCCCCGTTCGTAACGATGGATTCCCCCGCTGCCAGATTCAGACCAGCCACCGTGGCGGCGCTGACATTGAGCCGAGCCAAGGAGCCAGGAAAGCCGACGACGGGCCCTGTATTGGCATCAACAAATGCGAATTCCCCAGACGGAAAGGTGCGTGGCGCGGTGAAATCGACCCCAGAATAAGTCCCACCGCCGGGAGCCGCAGCTCCCGGCGTAGCGATGGGAGCAACTGGAGTTTGTCCAGCCCGTGATTGCGGTGTGAGCCACGCGAAACTGGCTGCGGTGGAAACAATTAAAAGCGCTACGTAATTTTTCATTAATTGCTCAACTTAAATCCGAGAAAATTCTCCATGACTGCTAGGAATTTGCTTTTTGCGGAAGGCTCCTGAAATAGCGGTTGGGGAAGACCGGAGGGCGGGGAAAAAGGGGTTGCGGGGAAAAAGGGGAGGATGGGTAAAGCTGAAATGCTGAAATGCTGAAAACTGAAATTCTGAAAG
>Ga0105045_10003630_pt1 | contig 13283 bp, 13 predicted proteins | sample MAT02_FD_78089 | JGI IMG/M metagenome (GOLD analysis project Ga0105045, IMG submission 78089) | Freshwater microbial communities from Lake Fryxell liftoff mats and glacier meltwater in Antarctica - MAT-02 (megahit assembly) | ecosystem: Environmental > Aquatic > Freshwater > Ice > Liftoff...
CGAGCGGCTGGTCGACGCGGTGCACACCGTGGCGAATGGAGAGACCCTGCTGGACCCGGCGGTCACCCGCGACCTCGTAGAACACTTCATCCTGCACGCCGACGGACCCCGTGCCATCGCGTCGGAGGACGCGCGGCGGGTGGCGGAACTGACCCAGCGAGAGCGGCAGGTGCTGCGGCTGGTCGGGCAGGGACTGTCCAACGAGGAGATAGCCGGCCTGCTCTTCATCGCCGAGTCCACCGCGAAGCCCCACGTCAAGCGGATCCAGGCGAAAACCGGTGCCCGGGATCGGGCTCAGGCGGCCGTCCTCGCGTATCAGTCCGGACTGATGACCCAGCGCGAGCCGTAGCGGCGGTCATCCCGGGAGCGCTTCCGGCTGGCTGCGCGCGGAGGAGACTGCGTATTCGTCGTGTCCGAGGCGTTGACGAACGTCGCCAAGCACAGCTGCTCCTACGGGAGGGACTCGTGCGCCTGCTCGCGGAGGCCTGCCCGCCTGGTTGCGTGCCTGTTCGACGTTGCTCAGACCGCCAGCTCTCGCGAGGACCACGCGCACCCTGCCCGGTACGGGCAGTACAGCAGACCCCACCCCGATGGACGTGACCAGCCGCTGACGGGCCGCTCCAGGCGCCCGGTCGTGGGGCTCAGGCGGGGACGGCTCGTAGGTGTCGGCCGAGAAGGACGGGAAGGCGCGTCGGTCCGCACCCTGAGATCAGCGCGACTTCGGGGCGTGAGCAGCCACTGAAAAGCACCAGGGCGAGGATCGTTCTCGCGGAGCCCCCGGTTCCGGACGGGCGACGGTCGAGGCAGCGTTCGAAGGTGCGTCGTACCAGCTTGAACCGCAGGCTGGCCTCGGCTGTATCCCCAAGATGCAGACCCGGAGGCGTGCACGCCTCGAGGATCACGTCTGTCACGACGTCCTCAGCGGCGGCGCCGGTGCCCAGCGCTAGGAGCGCAATCTGGTACAACGCCCCGGCATGGGTGTCGTGGATCGCCCCCACGGCCCGTTCGTCGCCTCGGAACGCTGCCGCCAGCAGGCGACGCTCAGTCCTCTGCCGCCCGGTCACGCGGACCCGTTGGAGCAGGTCCAGGCTGAGGTACGGTCCCGTCATCCTGCGGGTGGCCCTGACCGTGCGAGCTCGGCGAGCACGTCTTCCGCGACCGTGTCCGACGCGGGGTTCAGCCCGCTCGGAGCATGGTCCACGAGCATCCTCGCCATCACTCGGATACCGACATCGTGAGTCTTGGCTTGGCCACGAAGGATCTCCCACGCGGAGGGTGCGTCACAGCCGTTCACGGCCATGAGCAGACCCTTGGCCTGCTCGATGGTGGCCCGTTCGTCAGGTGACACACGAAGACCGGACTCTGCAGCCAGCGGGGCACCTGTGCGCTGGCCTCGTGCATCAGGTCCCGACTGCGACGACAGCTGCTCCGGCGGTGAGGTGGTGTGCACGGGGCCCACGATGATGAACATGTCCATGAGCCCGAGCACACCCAGCAGGCGTGTCACGGCAGGGGACGGATCGAAAAGGCGCATCCGGTCCAGCAGTCGCTCATGCGCCTCTTCCAGTGGCCTGAGCCCGGCGCAGTCCAGGAACGTGACGCCCCCGAGGTCTACCTCCAGGACGAGGGGCTCTCGCTCACACGCCCTCCTGAGCGTCTCCAGCAGCGGTTGCACGGAGTGAGCATCGACCTCGCCTGACCAGACGATCCTGATCCAGCTCTGCGGGGGGTGGTCAGGGCTCGGGAAACTGCGACGCAGGGTCTGTGTCACGGGAATCCGTCCGGTTACGCAACATGATGATGGCTACCGGGTCCGGGGCAACACGGACCGTGAGGAGGTCCCAGTGAGGAACATACGGCCCGGTCGACACATGCCGCAAGGATCAGGGCTCACCGTCCGGCCCTGATGGCCCCCGTCTCACCTCGGGTGATGCTCGGCGCGTCGCAGGGGTCGAGAACGCCCTGGCTGCCATGGGTGGTCAGGGCCGCCCGGGTGTGCGACTACTGGCGCCCGGCGCTGTCCTGGGCGGACGGGTCCGCTGCGAGCGGGAGCTCAGCCCACACGACCTTGCCGGTCGGGCGGGGCCGGCTGCCCCAGCGAACCGACAGGGCGTCGACGAGCAACAGCCCGCGCCCACCGAGGGCGTCCCGGTCGTGCTCCTGCAGCACGGGCAGCCGGCTGTCCTCGTCCTCCACCTCGACCAGCAGGCGGTCCCGGCGCAGTCGCAGCCGGAGCGTCACCTGCGACCGGGCGTTGACCACGGCGTTGGTGACCAGCTCGGAGACCACCAGCAGCGCCGTGTCCAGCGCCACCTCACTCAGGCCCCACCGGGTGCAGGAGGAACGCGCGACGTCCCGGGCCGCAGCGGCGGCCCGTAGGTCCGGGCGCAGCACGACCTGCTCGTCAGGGTCGGGTCGTGACGGAGGGGTCGACTGTCCCTGGCGCCGTCTCAACATCGCGACCGCTCGGCCGTGGCCGGAAGCCCCTGGAGCGGGTCGTGGACATCCGCCTCGACTTCACGACCCACCACCACAGTCACAGCCAACCATCCCGGTCCCGGTCCTGCAGGTCCTGTCGCCCTGTTCCGCCAAGGCCGGACCGTTGCTCCATCGACCGTACCCGGCTTCGAGTTCCAGCAAACAACCAGCGGGAACAGATACTGGTGGGCGGAGCCGGCCGGCGGACGAGACGGCCATCTCGTTGAGTCGTGCGAGGCCGACACCGGACCCTCTTGACGATCGAGGAGAGCGACATGCCAGACAACGGGCCGGGTCAACCCTCAGCGCACGACACGGGTGGCTCCGACGGGCGCGACGAGCTGGCTGTGCTCTTCAGCGGCTTCGCGCGCACCGTGCAGCAGCAGAGGGACCCCGACGACACCCTGCTGGAGATCGTGCGGGCGGCCGTGGACTTGATTCCCGGCTGCGACGAGGGGTCGATCAGCGTGGTCCTGGACCGACGGACAGTGACGTCGCAGGCGGCGTCGGGGGAGCTGCCGCGGGTGGTCGACGCCCTCCAGGAGGAGGTGTGGCAGGGGCCGTGCCTGGACGCGGTGTACGAGCATGAGACCGTCCGGGTCGCGGACATGGCCAGCGAGACGCGCTGGCCGAAGTTCGCCGCTCGGGCCCACGAGGCCGGCGCGGCCGGGATGCTGTCGATCCAGCTGTACGTCGAGGGCGACAACCTCGGCGCGCTGAATCTGTTCTCCCGCCGGCCCTGGGCCTTCGACGACGAGTCCGAGCACGTCGGACTGCTGTTCGCCTCCCACGCCGCGATCGCCTACGCCGCCGCGCGGCAGCAGGACAAGATGGTCAGGAACGTCGCGACGCGCCAGCTCATCGGCAGGGCCGAGGGCATCCTCATGGAACGCCACAAGGTCACCGGTGACCAGGCGTTCGCCATGCTGGTCCGGGCCAGCCAGCACAGCCACCTCAAGCTCCGCGACGTCGCCGACCGGCTCATCCACAGCGGGGACCTCCCCGACCCGTCCTGACCGGAGCGTGGGAGGGCGTGACTGCCGGCTGGGCAATGCGCGCGGCGGCCACGACGACAGGGACGGGCCCAGGATCAGGAGCAGATGCCCGTTGAACGCCGCTGCCCACCGGGCCCTCCGCGGGACTTAGTCAGACGCGAGGCCGATGCCAGCGCCGTCGCCTGCGTCGCGATCACGTGTTGGACCGCCGTACCAGTCCAGGACGAGCGCTGTCGCGTCGTCGAGCACGTTGCCCTCCGTCGCCTGCAGGACGGCCCCGGTGAGAGCCTGGACGGTTTCCCGCGGGTGCAGGTCTGCCAGGGTCGTCAGCAGCGTGTCGATCTGTGCTGCTTCGGCATTGCGCTCGTACATGCCGTCGGTCACCAGGACCAGCCGGTCACCGGGCTCCAGGCGCCGGTGCTGCACCTGGTAGGGCAGCGTGGGCCAGATGCCGAAGGGCGGGTCTGCTTCCAGGTCCAGGTCCAGGACGACGCCGTCACGGACCAGCAGCGGGCTCGTGTGGCCGGCGTTGACGAGCTCGAGCGTGCCGCTCGCCAGGTCCAGGCGCAGCACCTGCCCGCTGACGAACTGGTCCAGCCTGCCGTGCTCGGAAACAGCCCAGCTCGCCGTCTGCGCCATGTCAACGACCCCGGCGCCACGTCGCCGGCTGTTGCGCAGGCTGCCGACCGCGAGCGTCGCCAGCTGCGCCGCTTCCACCCCGTGACCCATCGCGTCGGTCACCGACAGGTGCAAGGTGTCCCGGTCCAGGATGTAGTCGAACGTGTCGCCGCCGGCCTCGTTCGCCGGGATGAGCCAGCCCGACAGCGAGAACTGGCTCGCCTCGCAGGTGTAGGAGGTCGGCAGCAGCCGCCGCTGGATCTCCGCCGACAGCTCCAGGGGGCTGGTGCGCTCGCCCCACTCGTACAGGTCGCTGTACCGGCGGTCGGCGATCACGACATAGGCCAAGGCGTGCGCCGCCTGCGACACCGAGCGAAGGACCGCGGGCTCGACCGGTCCGTCGAGCAGCAGCTCAAGCACCCCGACCGTCTCGCCCCGCTGCGTGACCGGTGCGTACAGCCAGACGCCGTCCGGGGCCGGGACCTGCCGCACCTGCTGCGTGCGTAGCGTCATGCCCTGCGCCGACCCGGCAATTGCGACACGTTCGTGCGCTGCTCGCTGCGCCGCCGGGCCAATCCGTGGAGCGCGCGTCAACCGGACCAGCGAACCGCCGCTGATGTCGGCGATGAGGAAGCTGACCTCCTTCGCGCCCAACATCTCCGAGAGCGCCACCGCGACCGCGTCGACGCCCTCCGCAGGCGCGGCGGCCTCGGCAGCGCTCAAGAGCAGGCCCAGATCCAGGCTCGGCGCAGTCGTCACTCGGGACAGCCTAGGTGGCCGGCCTGAAGTACCTGAGCGGCGACCTGTACGCCTCCTGACGACTCTGCGGTCGGGTCACGCCCCCGGCACTCAGAACTGGGGGCCAGGTGTCGGGTCGACGAACGGGTTCCGGTCGAGGTCGTTGGTGGTCCTTGAGGGGGCCTGGTGGTGACGGTGAACTCACGCGCTCTGGGAGACGTGGACCCAGCCACGGCGGCCCAGATCAGGGGTTCTCTCCTCGCCGGGTGCCCGCCGACGCCAGTGCGGCCATGAGCTGGTCGAGGCGTGAGGTGAGGGCTGGGTTGTCGACTGCGGCGACGTGGCTCCGGGCCGCCTCCAGGGCTCCGGTCCTCCCTGCGGAGACCCGGAGCATTGCGGCCTCCGCCTGGAACTCCCGCATGCCGTGGGTCGACGCCAGCTGGTCCAGGTCGTCCAGGAGCTCTTCGGCGTTGTGGAGCCCCGCGGTGATGGCGTGCGTGACTTGAGCCGCGAGCCCGTAGGCCTCCAGCCAGACGTAGGCGTCGTTGACGCGCCGGCAGGCCGTCCGTGAGTCGTGCAGCAGACGCGCAGCGGCGGTGTGCTGGCCACGCTGGGCCGCGACCAGGCCCAGGCCGCGCAGCGCCAGGCTCTCCCAGCACGGGTCGCCCACCTCCAGGGCGAGGGCGTGAGCGTGGTTGAACTGCTCCGCCGCTTCGTCGACGTGACCGCCGCGCAGGGTCATCTCGGCGCTCCAGGACAGCGGGTACGACGCGAAGGTGAGCCAGCCGGCTCGGTCCGCGAGTGAGCAGGCCTGCTCCAGGTTCTCGGCGGCGAGGTCGTCCTCGCCGCGTAGTAGCCGCAGCCGACCGAGCTGGGTCAACGCCAGGGCGGAGGCTCGCAGGTCGCCTCCGTGCTCGGCGTGGCGGATGGAGTCCAGGAACAGGGGGATCGCCTCCTCGTACCGGCCGGCGTCGCTGCGCAGCGACCCTCTGGTGAGCAGGATCCAGGCGCGTTCGGAGTCGTCGGCGCCCACCGTGGCCATGGCCCGGTCCAGCCAGCGCTCGGCGGGCTCGAAGCGGCAGCGGAGGAACTCCACCCACGCCAGCTCACGGCAGGCGGCTGTGGCGAGGCCTGGCCGTCCGGCGCGTTCGGCGGCGGCGACCGCTTCGCGCAACGCGGCGGCACCGGCCTCGTCAGCCCCCTTCACGGCGTGGACCTGGGCGCTGCCGAGCGCGATGAGCGCTGTGACGAGGAGCTCGGGGTCCGCCACGGAGCGGGCGCCGGCGACCGCGCGCCGCAACGACCCGATCCCAGTGCCGGACGCGCCTGCTGAGATCGCTGTCATCCCGGCCTGCAGCTGGGCCTCGGTGCGTGTCCGGCTGGCCTGGGCCGGGCGAGCCATGAGTGGCTCCGCGGCGGCAGCGAGGGACCGGGACGGCGGCATGCCGAGCTCCTCCAAGAAGGACTCGGTGACCCGCTCCACGTACGAACGCGCGCCCGGGACGTCCCCGGACTGGGCCAGCGCGCGCACGAGCAACTCGTGGCAGTTCTCGTCCCACGGCTGGAGCGCGACCAGGCGTCGAGCGTGACGCACCGACTCGTCCGCTCGACCCGAGGCGATCTCCTCGCGTGCCGCCTCGCGGAGGGCGGCTGCGGCCAACCCGGCGACACGTTGTCGCTCACCTTCCAGCCAAAGCTCGAAGCCCGGGCACGAGGGGAACGTGAGCCCTTCCAGAAGCGGCGAGGACAGGTCCATCGTGTCGATGACCTCGTACCACGGGGCCGTCGCCAGGACGTGCACGTCGACGCGCACGTCCCGGCTCAGGGCCAACCTCACCGGGTCACCGGCGAACGCGTCAGGGCCTTTGGTGATGCGGCGCAGCTCCGCGAGGTTCCAGCGCAGGGCGGCCAGCCCGTCCGCGGCTTCCGGGAACAGCAGCCTGACGAGCCGTTCTCGTGGGACCGCGGCGGCGTTGCCGACCAGGTAGGTGAGCAGGCCCCACCCCTTCTTGCCGCGAGGGCTCTCCTGCTCGACCCCGTCGGCCAGGGAGATCGTCGGGCGCCCGAGCAGTGTGATGGTCACCATGGGTGCCCTCCCGTCCCGTGGCACGGTACGCCCGATCAGCTGGGCGCGATGATGGCCGTGAGGAATCGGTCGTGGGCGGCACCGGCTCGGCGCACGACCTGCTGCAGGGTGCCTGGCTCAGGGACGGCATCGCCCCGTGACGCGGCCTGCTCCAGCAGAGACACCGCGGCGACCAGGTCGCGCACCACGACCACACCGGGCGCCTCGAGCAGGGTGGTCCCTGGCGCACAGCCCACGGAGGCTGTCGCGGCACGCGCCGCCGCGGCGAGCCCGAGGACCGCGGATCCGGCGGAGGTGCCGGAGTGGAGCAGGTCGGGGTCCAGCTGTGCGACGGCGTCCACGGTCTCGTGGAGGACGTCCAGCAGGTCGTCGGCGGCCCGAGTGCCGGTGCCGATCGGCTGGGTCGGGATGCACTCTGCATCGATGGTCATCGTCATGGTCATGGGTGGCCCTCCTTGGTCGTGGCACCACCGTGCCGCGGGCCCGTGTGAGCGACCGTGTGAGGTGGACACGGGCGAGGTGAGATGGCACGGGCAGAGGATGCTGCCGGCTCCGGGGGACGATGAGGCGATGGGGCCGAGACCAGCCCGGCGACCGACCGCTGCCAGCCCGTCGGGTGTGTCCCGGGCCGCCCCCACCGACCCCTACGAAATGCATTCGATGGATCCCGACCGACGATGAAGCGTCCGCCTCCGCCGATTGGTCACCCCTCGGCCGCGACGACGGGCTGCCGCAGGATCGTGCGCAGCTTCGACGGATGCGTCCGGCGAGGGTCGCTGAGGTAGATCTCATGGTGCCTGCCGGCCATCATCAGACCGGCCCGCGGGATGAACTCGTGGTGCATCTCGGCCAGCACCGGAGCCTCGTCGCCGTAGGAGCCGATGTGCAGCGTCTGCACGCAGCGGCCCTCCCGCACCGTCTCCAGCCGAACCTCGTGCAAGCGGGTCGGCGGATCCTTGCGCGCAACATCGGCGACGGCAGCGGCGTACGTGTCGGTGGTGATCCAGGCGGGCACCAGGATCATCGCGGTCCACTGCCACGTGGACTTGTCGTGCGCGGTGGTGAAAGCGTCCATGTGAGGCGCCCACCAGATGGCCTCCAGCGGCATCACCACGTAGTCGCGGTCCAGCTCGGTCATGCTCGCGAACTTCAGCTTGTAGGCAAGCGGGTAGATGGCGGCAAGAGCATCGGTGTACTCCTGCGCGGTGTTGGGATCGCCTTGCCCGTCAACCATGAGGTACTGCCCCGGTTGGACGTCGACGACCCGGAACTCGCCGTGACGGGCACGGTAGGAGTCCAGCTCCTTCTTGAGGTCGACCTTCATCGCCGGACTCCCTCACCTGAGTGCGGCCACGAAGGTGCCGCGGTTGGCAGTCAGCGACACCTGACGGCGGCGGATCAGGTCACCGACGCCAGCAGCCCACATCCGAGCCCACCACCCAGGTGCGCAGCAGCACCCTTGATCAGCAACCAGGACCGCTCCGGCCGCAGCACGCCACAGTCGATCAGGGACAGGCGCTGGCTTTCGGTGAGCCCGGAGGCGTCGGCCAGCAGACGGAGGCGACCGGGCTGGTCCAGGTCGCCCACACGTCGACCGGGTCGCGCAGCGGCACCCAGTGCACCGCGGTGTTGTAGACGTCGACCAGGCGGGTCGTCGGGCCGGCCATGTCGAAGTCGACCAGGCCCAGCGCACAGCCCTCACGCACCACGACGTTCTGCGGGGTGACGTCCTTGTGGGACACCAGCTCCGGTGCCGGCTCCACCGGCAACTCATCGACGGCCACGCCTGACGGCAGGGGAAAGGTGAACCAGCTCGCGCCGGGCGGTGCGGCGAACTCCCGATCAGCCGCATAAGCGGCCGAAGCCTCGTGCAGGCGTCGCAGGAGCACCCCGACGCTGGCCAGGAGGTCCTCCTCAGCGGCCCACGGCTCGGGCGGGTCACCAGGGACGTCGCCCACCAGGAAGTCCAGGACATCGCGACCCGAGCGGTCCCGACCCAGGAAGCGAGGCGCGCCATCAAAGCCCACCGCCCGCAGATGCTCAAGGTAGTCGGCCACAGCCGCGCTCTGCGGCTGCGCCGGCCGCCGCACCGTCTGCCCGACGCGCACCACACCGTCGGTCACATCCCCGCACGGCAACCGCTCCTCGACGCCATCACCACCAAGGTAGACAGGCATGTCTGCACCGAGCACGGATCCACCATGCCCCACCTGGTCGCGGCATGGCAGACCTCGTCGCATGGGTTCCACGGCCGAACGCGATGCGCCCATAGGCCGGGCATGCGGCGAGGGTCCGGCGACGGGCACGTCTCAACTGAACGAGCGGGGCGGCCTGGACGGCCCGACCTCGGGAGGCCCAGGACGTCATCGGCCCGTCAGGGGACGACGTCGACACCTCGCTCAGCAGCGGCATCCGTGACCCCGGAACCAGCTGCTGGTCCGGGTACTGCGGCAACCTCATCGACCCGCAGTCGATGGCGCGGACCTGCGCCAGAGTGAGGTCGGCGATGTACGTCCGACCCGGGACGTAGGGGAACCGGGCCCCTCAATGCTTCCGCCCCGAACGCCGGTGAGACGTCGCGCGGTGGAGATCGATTGCCACTGCATCAGTGCGTGCTGGGTGCGGTCGGTGACCTCGCACACCGCCGCCCACGTCGATGGTCGCCCGCCTCGATCTTGCACCGGGTGCAGCCCCCGGGCGTAGGCAGGGAAGCCGCGGGGGACCACCGAGCCCACCGGCCGCCGAACGATCCGAGGAACGCGGCAATCCACGCTCCCAGCGAAACGTCACCGGTCCACACCAGCCTGCTCTCGCCCATAGGTTGATCCTGCTCTCACAGCATGCGAGATGGCGGCTGGGATTGCCCGAGCTGGCCACTTCCCATGCGGGCGAGGTTCAGCCTGGTGAGCGTTGAAGCGTCCGGTTGTTCGGACCGACAGCCGCGGTCGACCACCACGACGAGTCGGGGTCCGACCACGACGCGCCCGTCAGGTCAGGACTCCGTGACCTCCGGGCAGCCCTCACCGAGCAGGGAGGTGTAGCCACCGGTGGTCGTGACCTCCGGGTCCGGGTCTGGGTCGCCGGACGACCCCACCAGCCGGCCGTCGGCGTAGATCTCCGTGTACCCGTCGGCGGGGACCTCAGCGCGGAAGAGCGTGCCCACCGGCAACGAACTGCTGGCGACCACCTCGTCGCCCTGCCGGTACTCCACCTCCTGGACGTCCTCGGCCCTCTCGTCCTGAGGTGACGTGCAGTAGATGACACCGACGGTGTACGCCTCAGGCTGAGACGAGCAGCCGGCGGCCGTCGTCGCGACGACCAGCACGACGGCGCCGACCAGTGCATGCGTAGACATGGCCATCTCAGATTCCCCTCACCAGGCGGACGACCCGGTCGCGCCTTTCGTCGCTCGGAACCGTATCGCTCGGGGACCTCGGGCACCGGCCGACCCCTGTGCGGAACCTGACGCTGCTCACGACCGGGCGATCATCGGGCAGAGGTGGCTCTGACGTGAGGTTCCGCGGATGGAGAATGGGAGCCTGATCCGGCCCCAGGGCAGGCTTTCGCGTTGACCCCCTCTCCCGCTCACCGGGTCCGGGTCCGCCCCCGGTCAGGCCGCTGTGTCCGGACTCGTGGGAGGGGTGCGCCGTGCTCCTTCCGTAGCGGAGTGGCAGTGATGGACCCCAACGGCGGCGGTTGTCTCCGGCGGCGGAACCCGCCGCGCCGACGCCGCGGGGACTCGGCAGCTCCGGCGCCGGTGCCCCACACGAGATCGTTGCGCAGTTCAGGCCGTACGCAACCGTTCCTCGTTCCCGGCGGGTGCGACGTCGTCGACGGGCCCAGTGGCCTCCTGAGTACGTGCAATCGGCTGTCACGCTCGATCACCCGCTCGTGACCACCGACCGCAGGCTTCGCGCTGCGCCCTGTGCGGAGGTCGTCGTCACCTGAACCCTCGGTCCCCAGTCCCGAGCCCAGGAACATGCGCGGTAGGCGCGGACCGGTCAGGGATCGGCGAGCGGGACCTGTCTCGACCGACGGCAGGATGAACTACGCCTGCTGCTTGGCGCCATAGCGCTGGCGGGCCGCTGCTCCGGAGGTGCCGAGCGTGGCTCCGATGGTGGCCCAGGAGTGGCCGTGTGCCCGGGCGTCGGTGACCGCCGCGGCGATCGACCGTTCGGCGTCCGTCCGGGCCATGGCCGCGTCGCGCAGAGCCGTGTAGGTGCGCGGGTCTCGCTCGTCGGCCGTGGAGGGCTCGTCGGTCTCGAAGCGCCGCGCGAGCTCGTCGGCGTGGTCGAGGATGTTGTGCACGGTTCGGGGCATGGTCATCGCCTCAGGAACTTCTCTCGTGCCTCCATCGCATGGACGATGACGGGAGCCAGGGCTCCGTCGATGACGCCGACCTCGTAGACGGCGCCGCCGACAAGCGGAGAGCCGCGCATCGAGATCGGAAGAAGCACGTGCATGAGCGCGGCGTGCGGCGGGCTACCCTTACAGGAGCACATGCCCCAGGATTGTGACCGGTACGTCTGGGACTGGGCGGTCAAGATGGCTTCCCCTGTATGAACCAGAAATCCGAACTGCTGCGGAAATCGGGCCGAAGCCCACTTGGCGGATGGTTGACGATCGGTGCCAGCGGGTAACTTTCATGCGGCCCGGTATCGCCGGCCCAATCAGCCAGGGAGCTTCTCGTGGAGTTCGTCACGTCCCGCCTTCGGGCAGCCCTGGCCGCGACGGCGTCCGTCGCTTTCGCCACCACCGCAGTGTTGCTGGCCCCGGCGGTGGCGCCGGCCGCGACCCTGGACCTCGGAACCCGTGCCGCGACGACCCCTGGTTTGGTGGTCGACCCCGACACCCTCGCCCCACCTGGGGCCAACGACTTCGCGTGCCGACCGTCCAGCCTGCGCCCATACCCCGTCGTGCTGGTGCCGGGCACCTTCGAGAGCATGGCCAAGAACTGGTCAACGCTTTCCCCCGTGCTCGCCGACGCCGGCTACTGCGTCTTCGCGCTGAACTACGGCGAGACGAATGGCGTCTACGCCACAGGACCGATCGAGATCTCCGCTCAAGAACTCAGCCTGTTCGTGAACAAGGTCTTGAAGAGCACCAAGGCCCGCAAGGTCGCCATCGTGGGCCACAGCCAGGGCGGAATGATGCCGCGGCAGTACCTCCGGTTTGAGGGGGGCACCAGCAAGGTCCGCTCCCTGGTGGGCATCGCTCCCTCCAACCACGGCACCGAGGGCCTGATCACCCCGGCCCCCGACGGCACCGGCGCACCCAGCGGCAACGACGCGTGCGTGGCGTGCGACCAGCAGCAGGCAGGGTCTCCGTTCCTCCAACGCCTGAACAAGGGCGGTGACCTGGTGGGCGGCACCACCGGCCCGTTCTACACCGTGATCTCGACCCAGTACGACGAGGTCGTCACGCCGTATCAGAGTCAATTCCTGGTCGGCCCCGCCTCACGGGTCACCAACATCCTCATCCAGGACGTCTGTCCGACGGACCTGATCGAGCACGACCAGGCACCCAACGACCCCGTGGTGCACCAGCTGGTGCTTGAGGCGCTCAGCCACAACTCCGGCCCGGCAGATCCGGCTCCCCGAGTCGACTGCACCCCTATCGCCCCCTGATCGTTCGGGCCCGACCCCCACCAGCGGGACTGTCTCGCTGACGGTGTTTCCGGCGGTTCTTCTCAGTAGGTTTCGGGTGCCGGCCAGCGGTCGGCGAAGGTGATGGCGAACGCGTTGAGCGCTGGCCTCCACCTCATGGTCCATCGTGTCCTGCCTCGCCCGGTCGGGTCCAGGGACCTGGTCACCAGGTAGAGGCATGTCAGGGCGGCCTGCTCGCTGGGGAAGTGCCCGCGGGCCTTGACCGCCCGCCGGTAGCGGGCGTTCAGGGACTCGATGGCGTTGGTCGAGCAGAGCACGGTCCGGATCTCGATGTCGTAGTCCAGGAAGGGCACGAACTCCTCCCACGCGTTCTCCCAGAGCCGGGTGATGGCCCCGTACTTGCTGCCCCACTTCTCGGTCAGCTCCTCCAACGCCGCCCGCGCGGCGGCCGCGTTGACCGCGGTGTAGATCGGCTTCACGTCGTGCCTGAGCGCATCCCAGTCCCGCCGGGAGGCCAACCGGAAGGTGTTGCGGATCAGGTGGATGATGCAGGTCTGGACCGTGGCCAACGGCCAGACGTTGCCGACGACGTCGGGCAGGCCCTTCAGCCCGTCGCAGACCACGAAGAAGGTGTCCCGGACGCCCCGGTTGCGTAGGTCGGTGAGCACGCTCATTCAAAACTTGGCGCCTTCCCCACCGGTGCCGGCCCACAACCCGAGCACGTCCTTCTCCCCGGCCAGGCTGACCCCGATCGCTGCGTAG
>Ga0105045_10003631_pt1 | contig 13283 bp, 8 predicted proteins | sample MAT02_FD_78089 | JGI IMG/M metagenome (GOLD analysis project Ga0105045, IMG submission 78089) | Freshwater microbial communities from Lake Fryxell liftoff mats and glacier meltwater in Antarctica - MAT-02 (megahit assembly) | ecosystem: Environmental > Aquatic > Freshwater > Ice > Liftoff...
TACACGCTCGACGAGTTGCCCAATGACATCACCAAAACGACGCCGGCCTCATTTGAGCCCGTGCTCGATTATGTGGTGGTCAAGTGTCCGCGGTTTGCGTTTGAGAAGTTTGCGGCCGCCGATCCGATTCTTACTACGCAGATGAAGTCGGTGGGTGAATCGATGGCGATCGGTCGTACGTTCAAGGAAGCGTTCCAGAAAGCGTTGCGCGCGCTGGAGACCGGGCGTCCCGGATGGCAGGTGGCCGATCGCCTGATCGATGACCGACTCACGGACGACACCCTGGAATCGCTGCGTCGCGCGTTGCGCACGCCCACGCCGGAGCGCGTGTTTCAGCTCAAGCGAGCCCTGCGTGCCGGAATCTCGGCTGACGAGGTGCATGAGCTCTCGCGCGTGGACCCGTGGTTCATCGATCAACTCGTGCAACTGCTGGAAGCCGAAGACGAGTATGCGGCGCTGTCCGCAGACGCACTCGATGCGCCGGCCATGCGCCGGATGAAGCGCATGGGCTTTTCGGATCGCCAACTGGCGCGGCTGCGCGGTGAAACCGAGACCGTGGTGCGCGAGCGCCGTTGGGCGTTGGGCGTGCGACCGTCCTACCGCATGGTGGATACGTGTGCCGGCGAGTTTCCGTCGACCACACCGTATTTGTATTCGAGTTACGAGGACGCGAACGAAGCGCCCACGAGCGACCGCAAGAAGGTCGTGATTCTCGGCTCTGGCCCCAACCGCATCGGTCAGGGGGTGGAGTTCGACTACTGCTGTGTGCGCGCCGTGATTGCGTTGCGCGAGCAGGGGTATGAGACGATCATGATCAACTCGAACCCGGAAACGGTGTCGACCGATTTTGATGTGTCGGACAAACTGTACTTTGAGCCGCTGTCGTTCGAGGATGTGCTCGAGATCGTACTGCGCGAGCAGCCGGAAGGGGTGATCGTACAGCTTGGTGGCCAGACGCCGCTCAAGCTCACGCGCGCACTCGAAGCGGCCGGTGTGCGCATTCTGGGGACGTCGCCCGATGCGATCGATATCGCCGAAGACCGTCGCCGGTTTGAGAAGATCGCGCGCGAGTTGGGCATCGCGCAGCCGCCCAATGGCACGGCGACGTCGGTGGACGAAGCGGTGGAGATCGCCAATCGCATTGGCTATCCCGTGCTGGTCCGCCCGTCGTACGTGTTGGGCGGACGCGCGATGGAGATTGTGTATGACGATGCCTCGCTGCGCGACTACTTCGATCGTGCGGCGCGCGTGAGTGAAGATCGTCCGGTGCTCGTGGACTGTTTTCTGGAAGATGCGTTCGAGGCCGATGTCGACGTGCTCAGCGACGGTACCGACGTGGTGATCGGCGCGGTGATGGAGCACATCGAGGAAGCCGGCATTCACTCCGGCGATTCGGCGTGTGTGCTGCCGCCGTATCTGATTCCGGAGCACGCCGTTGAGACCATGAAGCAACACGCGATCGCGATGGCCAAAGCGCTGGGCGTGGTGGGGCTGATGAACGCGCAGTTCGCGTACAAGGATGGTGTGGTGTACGTGATCGAAGTGAATCCGCGTGCGAGCCGGACGATTCCCTTTGTGTCGAAGGCGATCGGGGTACCGCTCGCGTCGGTGGCGGCGCGGCTGATGATGGGTGAAACGCTCGCACAGATCGGGTTCACGAAGGAGATCGTGCCTACGTACGTGAGCGTGAAGGAAGCGGTGTTTCCGTTCAACAAGTTCCGCGAGTCCGATCCCGTGCTTGGTCCCGAGATGCGGTCCACGGGTGAAGTCATGGGCATCGACGAGGATTTCGGCACGGCCTTCCTCAAATCGCAGTTGGCCGCCGACAATCCTCTTCCCAGCGACGGTGCGGTGTTCCTTACGGTGAATGACAGCGACAAGCCGGCGGCGGCCGTGCTGGCGGAACGGTTGCATGCGCTCGGCTTCAAGTTGTACGCCACCGGTGGCACGGCCTCGTATCTCGAAGCGCGCGGTGTTCCGGTGACGCGCGTGCTCAAAGTGAACGAGGGACGACCACACGGTGTGGATCTCATCGTGAACGGCGATGTGCAGTTGCTTGTGAACACGCCGCTGGGCAAACACGCGCAGCAGGACGACGAGCGCTTGCGCATGGCGGCGCTGGCGAATCGGGTGCCGTATACCACAACGCTCACGGCGGCGAACGCGGCCTGTGATGCCATCGCGGCGCGTCGCCTGCACGATCCGGGTGTGCGCTCGTTGCAGGAATGGCACGCGCAGTTGCACGAGACCGCCGGAGTGGGCGCATGAGCGTGGGCTCCGGTCCGGCGCGGCCGCCTTCGGAGACCGTGATCAAGAGCGCCAATCCCGAGATGGTGGGGACGCCTGGGGCTGGCCATGTGTCGCGCGGTGCGATGCTTGGTGCAGGCGCGCTCGTGCACGAGTCGGCGTACGTGGATGATGGAGCCGTGATTGGCGCCGACTCGCGTGTCTGGCATTTCGCGCACGTGATGGGCGACGCCGTCATTGGCGAGCGCTGTTCACTCGGCCAGAACGTGGTGGTGATGACCAGTGTGCGTATGGGCCACAACTGCAAAATCCAGAACAACGTGTCGCTCTACGAAGGTGTCGAGCTCGCCGATGATGTGTTCTGCGGTCCGTCCATGGTGTTTACCAACGTGCACAATCCGCGGAGTGCGGTGTCGCGCAAAACGGAATATCGGCGTACCGCGGTGGGACGTGGCGCATCAATCGGTGCGAACGCGACGATTGTGTGCGGTGTGACGTTGGGCGAATACGCCTTCATCGGTGCGGGCGCCGTGGTCACGCGCGATGTGCCGGCGTATGCGCTGATGGCAGGTGTCCCGTCGAAGCAGCTTGGTTGGATTTCCCGTGCGGGCCATCGCCTGGTGAGCGCGGGCGTCGACGCGTCCGTGGCTGATGCCGAGTGGCTGCGCTGTCCGGAAACCGGCGAGCGGTATCATCGGGTCGGCATGGTGGTTACCCCCGAACAGGCGGCGGCGTGACACCATCGAGCAGGGCGGCCTCCGTGCGCATTGCGTTGGTCGGTTGCGGCCGCATCAGTCGCAATCACTGCGAGGCGATTGCGCGTATCGACGGACTTGAGCTCGTCGGCGTCTGTGACATCATCGCCGATCGGGCGCGAGTGACGGGCGAATCGGCCAACGTACCGTGGTTCACGAGCATCGAAGCGCTGCTCGAACAGGTGCCGTCCGATGCGGTCGTGATCGCAACGCCGTCAGGATTGCATCCGCAGCACGGCATGCTGGCCGCGCGTGCCGGTCGTCATGTGATCACCGAGAAGCCCATGGCCATTTCGCTGCACGCCGCCGATTCGCTCGTGCAGGCGTGCGATGATGCCGGTGTGCGACTGTTCGTGGTCAAGCAGAATCGTCTGAATCCGCCCATTCAGCTGCTCAAGCGCGCCCTCGACAAGGGGCGTTTCGGGCGGTTGTACATGGCCAACTGCACCGTGCGCTGGACGAGGCCGCAGGAGTACTACGATCAAGCGCCCTGGCGCGGCACCTGGGAGTTCGACGGCGGTGCCTTCATGAACCAGGCGTCGCACTACGTCGATCTCATCCAGTGGTTGATGGGTCCGGTGGAGAGCGTGATGGCCAAGACGGCGACCCTGGCGCGTCAGATCGAGGCCGAGGATACCGGGGCGGCGATTCTGCGTTTCCGCAGCGGGGCACTCGGCGTCATTGAGGTGACCATGCTCACCTATCCGCGCAATCTCGAAGGTTCCATCACGCTGCTCGGCGAAAAGGGCTCGGTGCGTATTGGCGGCACGGCGGTGAACCGTGTGGAGCACTGGGAGTTCGCCGACTACGACGATGACGACAAGCTCGTGGACACGGCAGCGCCCAATCCACCGACCGTGTACGGACACGGCCATGAAGGGTATTACCGCAACGTTCTCGCGGTGCTGCGCGGAGAAGCGCAGCCCGACACCGACGGGCGCAGCGGTCGCAAGTCGCTCGAACTGATCCTTGGCATTTACGAGTCGGCGCGCACCGGCCGCGATGTTCCGCTGCCGTTGCGCAGCGGCAGCGCCTGATTCCTCTCTCCTGACACTCTGATCACCGATGTCTGTCCCGCTTCTCGACCTCAAGGCGCAGCACCAGACGATTCGCGACGACGTGCTCGCCGCTGCCATGTCTGTCATTGACGGACAGACGTTCATTCTCGGCGACCCGGTGGGGGAGCTCGAGTGTGCGGTGGCGGGGTTGTCTGCGACGCGCTATGCCGTAGGCTGCGCCAATGGCACTGACGCGTTGCTGCTGGCGCTCCGTGCGTTGGACGTTGGTGCGGGCGACGAAGTCGTCACCACGCCGTTCACATTTTTCGCGACGGCCGGTGCGGTTCACAACGTCGGTGCACGTCCCGTATTCGTCGACATCTCGCCCACGACGTACAACATCAGTGCCGACGCGGTCGCGGCCGCCATCACGCCGCGCACCAAGGCCGTAATCGCGGTGGATCTGTTCGGACAAATGGCACCGATTGAAACGATCAAGGCGGCGGCCGGGTCGCTGCCCGTGATTGAAGACGCGGCGCAGAGCATCGGCGCACGCCGACGGATTGAGGATCGCTGGGTGATGGCCGGCGAAGCCGCGACCATCGGGACGTTCAGTTTTTTCCCGTCCAAGAATCTTGGTGGATGGGGAGACGGTGGCATGATGGTCACCCAGGATGAGATGCTGTTTGAGGCGCTCATGAAGCTGCGCACACACGGCAGTCGTCGCACGTACTATCACGAGATCGTGGGCTACAACAGCCGACTCGACGCGCTGCAGGCCGCCGTGCTGCATGCCAAGCTGCCGTATCTCGCGCAGTGGAGTGCGCGCCGTCGCGAAAACGGCGCGTTTTACGACACGGCCTTCGCCGACGTCCCGGAGATCGGCTGCCCCGTGATTGATTCGCGCAATGAATCGATTTTCAATCAGTACACGATTCGCGTGACCGATCGCGACGCGCTGCAGGCGCACCTCAAGAACGCTGGCATCGGCACGTCGGTGTACTATCCGCTCCCGCTGCACCTGCAGCCGTGTTTCGCATATCTCGGCTATCAGGAAGGACAGTGTCCGGAAGCCGAGCGCGCGTCGCGCGAAGTGTTGTCGATCCCGATTTTCCCCGAACTTACGCGCTCACAGCTCGAAGAAGTTGCGAGCACCGTGCGTTCCTTCTTCGGGCGCTAAGCGCCCGCCGCCGGAGACCATTGCATGCAGGATACGTTGCTCGCGAAGATTGAGAACCGTTCGGCGATTGTCGGCGTGATCGGGCTCGGCTATGTCGGCTTGCCGCTGGCCATGGAGTTCGCGCGCGCCGGATTCCGCGTCATCGGCTACGACGTCAGTCAGCGCGTGGTGGATACCCTGATGTCTGGCGCGTCGCACATTCAGGATGTGAAGTCATCCGAAGTGACGGCCGCCGTGGCCAACGGAACGTTTGTGGCGACCACGATTGAATCGCGGCTCGGCGAGTGCGACGCCGTGTCCATCGCGGTGCCAACGCCCCTGTCCAAGACGCGTGACCCGGACATGGCATTTGTCCTCGCCGCAGCCGATGCAGTGCAGCGCAACGCGCACCCCGGACTGCTGGTGGTCCTCGAGAGCACCACGTATCCCGGTACGACGCGCGAACTGCTGCAGCCGCGCATGGAAGCGGCCGGCCTCACAGTGGGCACCGATGTGTTCCTCGCGTTCAGCCCGGAGCGGGTCGATCCCGGCAATCCGGTGTATCACACGCACAACACGCCCAAGGTGGTGGGCGGTATCACACCGGCCTGTGTGGCCACGGCGAGCGCGCTGTACCAGACGTGCATCGAGACGGTGGTGCCCGTGTCGTCGCCTGAAGCGGCGGAACTGGTGAAGCTCCTTGAGAACACGTTTCGCGCCGTGAATATCGGTCTGGTGAACGAAATCGCGATCGTCTGTGACAAACTGGGTGTGAACGTCTGGGAAGTGATCGACGCGGCGGCCACCAAGCCGTTCGGCTTCATGAAGTTCACCCCTGGCCCCGGAATCGGCGGTCACTGCATCCCGCTCGATCCGCATTATCTCGCCTGGAAAATGCGCACGCTCAATTACAAAACGCGGTTCATCGATCTGGCCAGCGAGATCAACTCGCAAATGCCGGACTACGTGGTCGAGAAGGTGTCGCGCGCGCTGAACGACGAATCGAAGGCCGTGCGCGGCAGTCGCATTCTCGTGCTCGGCGTCGCGTACAAGCGCGACATCAACGATGTGCGTGAGAGTCCGGCGCTCGACATTATCCGGCTGCTCGAGGAGCGCGGTGCACACGTCGAGTATCACGATCCGTTCGTCGCCGAGATCCGCGAAGACGACCATATCCGTCGCAACGTCGAGTTGTCGGACGAGATGTTGCGTTGGGCCGATGCGTGTGTCGTGGTGACTGATCACACGGCCATGTCGTGGCAACAGGTGGTTGATCACGCCTCGTTGGTGGTGGATACGCGCAACGTGTGCGCCGAACTGAAGGCGGGACGTGCCCGCGTCGTTGCTCTCGCCTCTGGACACGCCGCGTGAACCCAGTGTGGCGACGTGTCCGACCGGTCGTGCTCGTGGTGATCGCGCTGGGCAGCGTGATGGCCTGTGGGCGCGGCTTTCAGCCGCGTGACTTCGCGAATCCGGAGGCGCTGTTTCGCGGCGCGGTGCAGGAGTTTCAGCAGCGCAAGTGGAGCAACGCCGTGGCTGGCTTCGAACGCCTGACGCTCGATTTGTCATCACGTGATTCCCTCCTGGTTCCCACGTACTACTATCTCGCGCAGGCCCACGAGAAGCGTGAGGAGTTTTTGTTGGCCGCGCAGGCCTATCAGCGGCTGAGCGATGGCTTTCCCGCAGACACGCTGGCACCCAAAGCAATTCTCGGTGAAGGGCGCTCGTATCAGCAGCTCTGGCGCAAGCCCGTGCTCGATGCCGAGTACGGACTCAAGGCGCTCGGCACACTGCGCGTGTTGTTGACCGCGTACCCCGATGGCCCAGAGGCCGTCGACGCGACCCAACGCATCGCCGCAATCGAGGATTGGCTCGCGCGCAAGGATTATGAAGTGGGCATGCACTACCTGCGCACGCGCAAGGCGTACGACCCGGCGATCATCTACTTCCAGGATGTGATCGAGACCTATCCGAACACGCCCACTGCGCGGAAGGCACGCTTGGCGATGGTGCAGAGTTACCGGAAGCTCAAGTACGCCGAGGAGGCGCGAGAGACGTGTGACGACTTGCACCGTCGCCACCCGGGCGACGCCGAGGTGCTCGAAGTCTGCGGCCCGCCTGTGATGGCTCCGCCAGACAGCACCCCGGTCGCGTCACCCAGCGTGCCGCCTCCGCGCTGAGTGGGCGCGCTGCAGGCTGCATCGGGCGTGCCGGATCGCATCGGCATCTTTGGCGGGAGCTTTGACCCTCCGCATGTCGGGCACCTGCTGGCGCTCTCCGACGCCGCCGAGCGGTTGTCGCTGAATCGTGTGCAGGTGGTTCCCGCCGGAATCCAGCCTCTCAAAGGCGTGGGAGCGTCTGACGCAGTGCATCGACTGGCGATGGCCCGCCTCTGTTTCGCCGGCTTGCCGCAGATCGAAGTGGATCCGATCGAAATTGACCGGTCGGGGTTATCATTCATGGTTGAGACGGCGGCGCAGTATGTGGCCCGTTGGCCCGACGCCGAGTTCTTCCTGTTGCTGGGAGCGGACGCAGCGTCCGCGTTAGATCGTTGGCGCGCGCCAGAGCAGTTGCTGCGACTGGTGCAGTTGGTCGTACTTGATCGTTCTGATGGGTCGGGGTCCGCGTTGGCGGAGCCGTGGCAGCTTTGGTCCGGGATCCATCCGGCACGGCGTCTCGGCACGCGCCGGATCGATGTCTCGTCGTCTGAAATACGGGCGCGCATTGCGTCCGGTCGCTCCATTTGTGGATTCGTCCCAGAGTCTGTCGCGAGCTATATCGCGTCGGCCGGACTGTACCTCTCGAGGAACGCATGCTGAAGGGTTTGATCAATCGCGTGTTCGGCACGCGGCATGAACGGGAACAGAAGCGCGTCAAGCCGATTGTCGATGAAATCACGGCGGTAGAGCAGAGCCTGAGCACGATGTCCGACGCCGATTTGCAGGCGCAGACGTCAGTGTTCCGGTCGCGCCTCGCCGAGCGTACGGGCGATCTCGAGCGCCGCATTGCCGAGCTCAAGGAAACCAAGCGGACGGCACAGGATGTGGCCGAGCGCGAGCGCATCGATGACGAACTGGGCGGTGCCGATGGGCGCGGCGGCCTCGAGGGCGAGCTGCGCCAGACAATTGCAGACACGCTGGACGAGTTGCTCCCGGAAGCGTTTGCGACCGTGCGTGAGGCCTGCCGCCGACTTGTGGGCACGAAGGTCATGGTGACCGGGCAGGAGCTTGCGTGGGACATGGTCCCGTACGATGTGCAGCTCGTGGGCGGCATTCAGTTGCATCTCGGTCGCATTGCCGAAATGGCCACCGGTGAAGGCAAGACGCTCGTGGCGACGTTGCCGGTGTATCTGAATGCATTGCCCGGTCGTGGTGTGCATCTGGTCACGGTGAACACGTACCTCGCGCGTCGTGACTCGCAATGGATGGGATTCCTGTATCAGTGGCTTGGGCTCACCGTCGCGTGTCTCGACGATACCGAGCCCGGCTCGGCGCAGCGTCGTGCGGCGTATGCGGCCGACATCACGTACGGCACCAACAACGAGTTCGGCTTCGACTATTTGCGCGACAACATGGTGGTGAGCACGGAGCAGCGCGTGCAGCGCCCGCACGTATTTGCGATCATCGACGAAGTGGACTCCATTCTCATCGACGAAGCGCGCACACCGCTCATTATTTCCGGCCCGGTCGGTAACGAAGGCGACGTGCAGTACGCGCACTACAACGCGGCCGTGGGCCGTCTCGTGCGGCGTCAGACTGATATTGCCAATCAGCTCGTGGCTGACGGTGAGCGCGCGCTGGAAGCGGGCGACACGTCTACGGCCGGCCTGCAGCTGTACAAGGCGCAGCAGGGCGCGCCCAAGAACAAGCGTTTGCAAAAGGTGCTCAACGAAACCGGCGTCAAAACGCTCGTGCAGAAGATGGAGCTCGAGCACATCGCCGATCGCAAGTTGCCCATGGCTCGGCGCAACTTCCCGGACATCGAGAGTGAACTGCTGTACGTGCTCGACGAAAAGGGACACACGGTGCATCTCACCGACGCGGGCGTCGATTTCATGTCGCCCGACGATCATGAGTCGATGGTGTTGCCCGATATCTCCACCACGATCCACAAGCTCGAGCGTAATACCGACTTGGAGCCGGCTGAACGTCTCACGCAGCGGCAGGCGATCGAACAGGAATACGCGCTCAAGAGCCAGACGCTCAACATCATTCACCAGTTGTTGCGCGCGCACGCGTTGTACGAGCGTGACGTGAACTACGTGGTGCAGGAAGGGCAGGTCCTTATCGTTGACGAGTTCACCGGACGTACCATGCCGGGGCGTCGTTGGTCGGAAGGCTTGCATCAGGCGGTGGAAGCGAAGGAAGCCGTGCAGGTGAAGGGCGAAACACAGACGCTCGCCACCATCACGATTCAGAACTACTTCCGCATGTACGAAAAGCTGGCGGGCATGACGGGTACTGCGGAGACGGAGGAGACCGAGTTCCACCAGATCTACGGTCTGGAAGTGTCGGTGATTCCCACCAACCGTCCGATCGTTCGTGACGATCGCGATGACTGGGTCTACAAAACGCGGCGCGAGAAGTACAACGCGATCGTTGAAGAAACCCGTCGGTTGCACGGGCTCGGTTTTCCGGTGCTGGTGGGTACGGCGAGCGTGGAAGCGTCAGAGACGCTGGCGCGCATGTTCGCGCGAGGTGGTCTCAAGCACAACGTGCTCAACGCCAAGTACCATCAGCGCGAAGCCGAGATTGTTGCGCTGGCCGGTCAGCCCGGTGCAATCACCATCGCCACCAACATGGCCGGTCGTGGAACCGACATCAAACTTGGCGGCGACGTGCGCGACGCCAAGCCCAGCATCATCAAGGATCTCGACGGCAAGGACGTGGAGATTGAAGAAATCGGCGGCCTGCACATCATTGGCTCCGAGCGTCATGAATCGCGTCGGATCGATCGCCAGTTGCGTGGTCGAGCGGGACGTCAGGGTGACTCGGGTTCGTCGCAGTTCTTCCTGTCGCTCGAAGATGATCTCATGCGTCTCTTCGGGACCGATCGCATTGCCAAGTTGATGGACCGCATGGGGGCGCAGGAAGGCGAGGTGCTCACGCATTCGCTCATCACGCGGTCGATTGAGCAAGCCCAGAAGCGGGTGGAGTTGCAGAACTTCCAGTCGCGCAAACGCTTGCTCGATTACGACGACGTGATGAATCAGCAGCGTGAAGTGATTTATTCGCAGCGTGCGTTCGCGCTTGAGGGCGGGGAAGAGCTCAAGGGTGAAGCGCGCAAGTTTATTCAGCGGGCCGTGCAGCGCCGGGTGGAAACGGCGTTGGCCGTTTATGATTCGCCGGAGCAATGGGACTTTGCGTTGTTGCAGCAGGACTTGTTGCTGCACTACATGCTCACCGTGCCGGCGTTCGAGGCGGAGCCGTATCCCACCACACTGGTCGAAGCGCAGGAGGCGGCGACCGAGGCCGTGCTGCACGCGTTCGACCGCAAGCTGGAGGCGCTCGACGCGGTACGTGATCAGGACGGTTCAGGGTTTGGCGATCGTCTGTTGGCGCTTGTTACGCTCAATGTGATCGACGAAAAGTGGAAGGACCACCTGTACGATCTCGATCAGCTGCGCGCGAGTATTCACTATCGCTCGTGGGGACAGAAGGATCCGCTCATCGAGTACAAGCACGAGGCCTTCACGATGTTTGAAGACCTCATGCACGATCTGTCGCACACGTTCACGGAGCGGTTGCTCAAGGCGCAGCTCGTCTTTGAGCAGCCGGCGCCGCCACCGGTGGTGATGTCTGCGCCGGAAGCCAGGCCGACGAAGCGTTTCAACGCGATGGGAATGCTGGAAGATGTGCCGGTCGATGAGCCGGTGCGGCCTACCGGCGATGCGGCGGCCGCTGCAACGTCATCGTCGCCAGCTGGCGACGCGTCGGTTCCGGAATCCGTTGCGGCGCCGGTGATGGCGGTGCCGCGCGTGGTTGGTGCGGGCGCGGTGCGCTCGCTCGATCCGCAGCAGAGCGGCTCGGTGGACTTCAGCACCGCCGGACGCAACGATCCGTGTCCGTGCGGGAGCGGCAAGAAGTTCAAGAAGTGTCACGGGGCGACGGCGTAGGGCAAACGATCGCGCGCCCGCCCCAGCGCACGACCCCGGCGCTATCGTCACGCGTAATCGTCGCATTCTGGATGCCGCTGGCGCTCCAGTGGATGATGATGGCGCTCGAAGTACCGTTTCTGGCGGCCGTCGTGGCTCAGCTGCCAGAGCCGGCGTTCAACCTCGCCGCTTTTGGTGTGGCCTACGCGTTTGCGATTTTGGTGGAATCGCCCGTGATCATGCTCATGAGCGCCGCCACGGCGCTCGTCGTGGACGCCGACAGCTACCGGAAACTCCAACGGTTTGCCTGGGCGCTCAACCTGGGTGCGACCGCGCTGTTGCTAATGGTGCTCGTGCCTCCTGTCTTCGACGCGCTGATGCGCACGGCGATGCGCCTTCCGGACGCGGTTGCGGACATCACCTACGGGGCGCTGTGGCTGCTGCTCCCCTGGCCGGCGGCCATCGGGTACCGACGGTTTTTGCACGGCGTGCTCATTGCCGCAGGGCACACCCGTCGCGTGGCGTACGGCACTGGCGTCCGCCTGATCACGATGGCTGGGACGGCGTTCCTGCTGTCGGCCAGCGACATCCCCGGCGTGTGGGTGGCGGCGTCATCGCTGTCGGCGGGAGTGCTCGCGGAAGCACTGGTGAGCGCCGTGATGGCCGCCGGCAGCGTGCGCGAGGTGAAGCAACGAGTGCAACCGGACACAAGGTTGCCGCTCCGGTACGGCAGCATTGCCCGCTTTTATTATCCACTGGCTCTGACGTCGTTCATCGGGTTCAGTACCAAACCGTTGCTCACGTTCTTCATGGGGCGATCACCGGCCCCGGTGGAATCGTTGGCGCTCTACCCCGTGGTCGTCGCGCTTGTCTTCCTGTTTGGTACGATGGGACTTTCGTTTCAGGAGGCCGCCATTGCACTCGTGGGGCGACATCTGGAGCATGTGCGGGCGATGCGTCAGTTTGCGATGTGGCTCGCGCTCGCGGCGTCCGGCTGCCTGGCCACGATTGCGTTCACGCCGTTGGCCGACGCGTGGTTCGGCCGTGTGTCCGGCCTTCCACCCGAACTGGTCGCACTCGCCCGGACGCCAGTGCGCATTGCGGTATTGATGCCACTGCTGTCCGTGGCGCTGTCCTTTCACCGCGCGCTGCTCGTGCAGGTGCGCCGCACGCGTCCGATCACCGTGGCCACCGTCATTGAGGTGGGCGGGATCGCCGTCCTCTTCCCGCTGTTCGGGTGGGGGCTGGGTATGATGGGGGTTACCGCCGCGATGGCCGCGCAACTGGGTGGGCGTGCGCTCGGGGTCGGGTTTCTGACGTGGCAGGTTCGGCGGACAGTGGCGGAACTGGCGGCGGAGCGGTGAGGAAGTGATGAGGGAGCGGTGAGGGAGCGGTCACAAACGGACGCGTTCCTAAAACTTCCAGTTGTACCCGGCGCGAATCACCTGCGTTTCGAGGTAGTCCGTGCTCACCACCGTGAAATCGGTGCCGCGGATGGTCCGACGAAGTTGCATCGTGTTGAGCAGGTCGGTGGCGTTCACCACAACTTCGCCGCGCCCCTGGTTCACGCTTTTTTTGGTGCCCACGTCGAGGGAGTATCGGCTCTCGATGCGACCCTGCGGCAGCAGGTCCGGTGCGAGATACACGCTCGAGATCTGCACCTGCCACAGGTGTGGCAGCGTGAGGAGGGCATTCAGCTTGACGTTGCCCGAAGTGAGTTGCTGGCGCTCTGCGGAATAGGCCACGGGTACCGGATACTGGTTCACCACCGAGAACGCATCGACCGTGGAGCGGAACACGTTGGCGTTGGCATTGAGCGACAGGGTGCGCGACACCGTCTGTTGCCACACGAGCTCCGATCCGGTGCTCCAGCTGCGCCCGCCGTTCTGGAACACGTTGTACAGCAGCACGCTGCCCGGCACCTGCGTTGCAATGCGCGTGATCGTGCCGTCGACGATGCGGTGATACGCTGCGGCATAGAAGCTGCCGCTCGTCCAGTTGGTTTTGTAGCCCAGCTCCGCCGAGGTTGA
>Ga0105045_10003632_pt1 | contig 13280 bp, 5 predicted proteins | sample MAT02_FD_78089 | JGI IMG/M metagenome (GOLD analysis project Ga0105045, IMG submission 78089) | Freshwater microbial communities from Lake Fryxell liftoff mats and glacier meltwater in Antarctica - MAT-02 (megahit assembly) | ecosystem: Environmental > Aquatic > Freshwater > Ice > Liftoff...
GAAATGACTGACTCCCACGGGGCAGCCCGCGCTGTGGCAATTTGTCGAAAAAATAATTGATAACAAAAGAGTGCGACATCGTTCTTCACGTACTATCGTGAATACCATTTTCTGGATCAACAACACGGGTTCGCGGTGGCGTAATATGGAGAGTAAATATCCGCCCTGGCAAACAGTTTACTACCATTTTCGTCAGTTTAAACTGCGTGGAATCTGGCCGGGCCACCGGTGCGGAAGAACTGCTTGATTACCTAGCCGTTGAAGAGCGAAATAGGAACGAAAGGGATGAAACACCTAGCCTTCTTGCCATTGATAGTCAAAGTGTTAAATGTGTTCAATTCGTTTCTGAGGATACTGGAATTGATGGGGGTAAGAAAGTAAACGCGGGGCGGCCCGTGCCGGCGCAAGAGGACAATTCTGGTTGACATACTGGAAATACCTTGGGCTGTCAAGGTGACGTCTGCCGGAATCTCCGATAACCAAGCTGGCATCCAAGCACTCGAAGAGTTGAAAGGCAAGGTGCCGCGCTTGCAAAAAATCATCGGCGACCAGGGCTACAAGACCACTTTTATTGAACACGCACAGCGAGAATACGACTGGAAAGTGGAACCGGGTCGCCGGAGCGATTGCACAAAAACCAGAATCGGCTCAGGGCTTTGTTCCTCAGAAGAACCGCTGGCAGCGGGGCGGCCCGTGCCGTCGAAAGATCATTCGGATGGCTGAATTTCAGGCGTCGGCTAGCCAAGGAATACGAGAAAACCGTAGAATCTTCGGAGGCGATGCTCCGAATCGCATACATAACCATATTTCTCAACAGAATGACCGAATTAGTTTCCAAACCATAATCTAAGATAAAAATAAGTATGCTTGCATACCATCTTATTAATCAGGCAATAATCTTATCATGATTGACGATAATCCTTATTTCTAAAAAAATTTAATTAGCTTTAAATTGAAGTTCTGTAAACAGAATTCTACAAAATCCCTGATTTTTACTATCTTTGCAGTTCGGATACTCAATTGGCACTGCCCATTTTGGGGCAAACCCGTTTGAGTTCCATGTAAAAATCTTTCTTAATCAATTACCAAAACCTATCTAATCCAAACTCTATGATGAACCTGTGCCTTCGAATGGCTGGTAACCGTCAGATTGACGATTCCAGCTCCTTTCCAACAGAAAAGCGAGCGATCCTCTTCGCCAAGAAAATCCTCTTGCTCCAGTTTATGTTCTTTTTCCTGGCGGCCACGGCCTTTGCCCAGGACAACACCGTGACGGGTAAAGTTACCGATGGCACGAGAGGCGGCCTGCCAGGTGTGACCGTGAAGGTCAAAGGCACTACACAGGGCACCAACACCGACATGGATGGCAACTACACCGTGACCGCCACCCCAACGGCCACGCTCGTTTTCAGCTACATTGGCTTTTCTACCCAGGAAATCCCCGTCGGTAACCAGTCCACCATCAACGTCACTATGTCGGACGACGTGAAGGCCCTCGAGGAAATAGTAGTAGTGGGCTACGGTACCGCAAAGCGCAAGGACGTAACGGGCTCCGTACAGTCCGTGACTTCCAAGGATTTTAACTCGGGAATCAACCCCAATCCCCTGCAGGCCATTCAAGGTAAGGTGGCGGGTTTGGTGATTACCCAGCCCAACGGCGACCCTAACACCAACCCTACCGTGCGGCTCCGGGGCTACACCTCACTGGCGGGCGGTAGCGATCCTTTGTACGTCGTAGACGGTGTCATTGGAGTACCGATCAACACGATCTCGCCTACGGATATCGAGACGATGGACGTGCTGAAAGATGCCTCAGCGGCGGCGATTTATGGTTCGCGGGCAGCCAATGGCGTTATCATCATCACGACTAAGCGTGGAAAATCGGGTCGCACTACCGTGACTTTCAACAATTTTGTAGGAGCCGACGTGATCTCTAACCGGCTCGACCTACTGGATGGCCCTGGCTATGTTTCCGAAGTTACGCGGATCAAGGGTGCTGCCTCGCTGGACGACAATATGCGCTTTCCCAAGCCAGCCGGTGGCGGCAACTACAACACTGATTGGTGGGACGAAATATCGCGGGTTGCCTATACCAACAGCCACGATTTGGCCGTTTCGGGTGGCGGACCTACTTTCTCGTACCGGGGATCACTCAACTACATCGACCGCCAGGGCATCGTTAAAAACACGGGCTTTGACCGACTTACGGGACGGATCAATATCGACCAGAAGGCCATGGATAACCGACTCAACATTCAGTATAGTCTTTCTTACACCAAGCTGAATTCCGATCTGACGGATGGCAGTATCCTCGGCAACGCAACTACTTTCCTGCCCACACTTCCGGTTCGTAATGCTGACGGCAGCTATTACGAAGTTCCCGGTTCGTTCGACCTGAACAACCCGGTAGCGATGCTGGAAAACGAGATTTTCAAGCGCGAGAAAAACACGCTTGTGGGCGGGGTGAATTTGAAGTACGAGCTTTTTAGCGGCTTCACGCTGGGAGTGAATGGTGCGCTTAAGAGCGATCAGGAAGTCGAGAGCCGTTCTCGGAATGGTGCCATTAAGGCTTTCCAGATCAACAATGGCGAGGCATCCCGTAACTTTGGTCAAACCAATGACAAACTGCTGGAACTTACCGCCAACTACCTCAAGGGATTTGGTGACCGTGGCAGCAACTTCTCATTGCTGGCGGGATACTCTTACCAAGACATTATCAATGATGGCTTCGGCGCCAACAACCGCCAATTCGTGGCTTCCGGCTTGGGATATGACAACCTGGGCTTGGGTGCTGGATCGTTGATTCTGCCCAGCAGTGGCTATACTAGCTCTTATAGGAACAGGACTTCGCTGGCCTCTTTCTTTGGTCGCGGTACGGTGAACCTGAATGATAAGTATAATGTAACGGCAACGTTGCGTTACGACGGCAGCTCCAAATTTGGTGCCAACAACAAATGGGGGCTATTCCCGTCGATTGCGGGCGGCTGGACAATTTCGGATGAAGACTTCTTTCCCAAGTCCGATGCGTTCAATTACCTCAAACTTCGAGCTAGCTGGGGCAAAACGGGTAACTCCGAAGGTCTTGCCCCCTACCAATCTTTGCAGCTTTACGGCCAAAGTCGCACCTACTACGACGGCGGGATCAACAACTTCCTGCCCGGCTATGCTATTACCCAAAACACCAACCCCAACTTGAAATGGGAGGTGGTAACGCAAGCCAACTTGGGACTGGACTTCCAGTTAGCGAATGGCCGCTTCTCGGGTGCGATCGACCTGTTCGACAAGAAAACCAGCGATATGCTCTACCGTTACTCGGTACCTGCTGATGGTGTGAAGTACTTTGCTAATTCCATCTACGCCAACGTAGGCGAAATGAGTAACAAGGGAATCGAACTTTCGTTTGGTGGCGATGTAGTCGAAGCCGGTGACTTCGTTTGGAACAGCCGATTGGTCGGTTCATTCATCAAAAACGAAATCGTTAACTTGAAAAGCGATGAGTTCGACTCGGGCATTGTTCGCTTCAATGCCTTCGGTGGTCGTGGTCTATCTAACGTATTCGCCTCGACGCTGACGCCCGGCCAAGCCCTGGGCACCTTCAATACCGTTGGTCGTTTTGTCGGATTTGATGAAAAAGGCCAGATGCAGTTACAGGGAGAGGATGGCAACCCTGTCACCGACCCCGCGAAAGCGCAGATTGGGTTCAACGATAACCCCCAACCTTTCCTAACAGGTGCGTGGGTGAACACCTTCACGTACAAGAACTTCGACCTCAACTTCCAGTTGCGGGGCGTGTTCGGCAATAAAATCCTGAACAACCTTCGTTCCAACTTGTCGATTCCGGGTTCGATCCTGGAAACGAACATGCTGAAAAGCGTGAGCGAACTACCCGCCGAGTTCAGCACCAATGCCCTGTCGAGCTACTGGCTGGAAAGTGGTACTTATGTGCGACTGGACAACTGGCAGGTGGGCTACAACCTGACGTTCGATGGCAAGTACTTCAGCAATGCCCGCGTTTATCTGGGCGGCAACAACCTGTTCGTGCTGACCAAGTACCGGGGCGTAGATCCCGAGCTGGAAGTAAAAGGCGATTTGGGTAACAATTCCCAGCAACCCAACAGCCTGGGACTGGATGCTAACGGTATTTATCCCAAAACCCGCACGGTACAGTTAGGAATCAATATTACCTTTTGATCCAAACCCATCATACTGACGTAATTAAACAAAATTATAAAGACATGAAAATCAATCTTAAACAAATACTCTTCATCGCAGCGGGACTATTGGTCTCGCAGTCGTGTACGAATCTCGAGGAGACGCCCTACGACGTCATCCCCACCGACCAGTTCGGTTCTACGCCCGACCAGCAAGCCGCCCTGCTGGGGCCGCTTTACGGTTCACTAGGCGATTACTTCGATCGCTACGCAAGCTTGAACACCGTGACCGACGAGCAGGTAGTGCCTACCCGGGGTGGCGACTGGAAGGACGGTGATGCCTGGAAGCGCTTGCAACAGCATAGCTGGGTACCTGCCATCGATGATGGCAATTTCAATGGTCTGTGGACGTGGATTTACAATAGTATCACCTCCATCAACCAACAGTTGGGCACGATCACCGACCCAGCCACCGTGGCCGAGTTGCGGACGCTCCGTGCTTTTTACCATTACGTTGCGCTGGACAATTTCCGCAATGTCATCATCGCCGACCGAGCAGGCAACACGTCAGCTACCCAAAAGACTCCCGCTGAGACTTTTGCTTTTATTGAAAAGGAAATCAAGGAATCGTACCCTAACCTGAGTGATAATGTCGGGGGTAAGTTCTACGGACGGATCAACAAGTTCGTAGCGAACATGATTTTGGCGAAATTGTACCTCAATGCTCAGGTATATACCGGAACGCCCAAGTGGGCCGAGGCTAGGGCCGAGAGTAGTATCATCATTGCGTCAGGAAAGTACTCGCTCGAATCTAATCTGTTCAACAACTTTACGACGAACAATACGGGTTCCAAGGAAAATATCTTTGTGGTACCTTTCGATGCCTCTAAGCGGGGTGGTTTCAATATGCAGATGCGCACCCTCCACTATCTGAGTCAGTTGACCTATAACCTACCCCAGGCTCCCTGGAATGGCTTCTGCACAATGACCGAGTTCTATAATTCATTCGATTCGACGGATACTCGTAAAACGATGTGGATCGTAGGGCAGCAATTCTCCTCGGGTGGACAGCCCCTTGTGGACGATGGCAGGCCGATGATTTTCACACCCGAGATTCCTGCCTTTGAAATGCCAGCAGGTCCGGCGGGTCGCCTGGCTGGTGCACGAAGCCGTAAGTATGAAATTCAGCGTAACGGTGCCTCCAACGACCAGGACAACGACTTTGCGATCTTCCGTCTGGGCGATGCCCACTTGATTCGGGCCGAAGCTAACCTGCGCTTGGGGAATACCGCCGACGCAATTAGTGATGTAAATATGATTCGTGCCCGTTCGGGTGCCAGGCGCATAACGGCCCTGACGCTGGATCGGATGCTGGCCGAGCGCGGCTGGGAAATGGCCTGGGAATATACCCGCCGCCAGGATTTGATTCGCTTTGGACAGTTCAATAAAGCATGGCAGTTCAAGGACGCTTCTCCTGCTTTCCGCAATATTTTCCCGATTCCCGCCACGCAGCTTGCTTTGAATCCGAATTTGAAGCAAAATCCGGGATATTGATTTAATTTTGACGGGGTTGCCCGCGCGGTGAGTGAATTTTGAATGAGTGAATAATTGACACCGCTTATTCAAGTCTCACTTTAAATAGAAGGGAGTGGACTTTTTATAAGTCCGCTCCCTTTATTTTTGATCAAGTGCACAAATTCTTGGTTGAACCTGTTTTAAAAGAAAATCTCTGAGAAACTCTGTGCGAACCTTGTGAAACTCCGTAGCCAAATAATGAATTACAAGTTAAAATTCTGGATTTGGGTGGCAAGCTGCATTCTGTTAGCAAGTTGCTCCGACAATCCCGAAGATGCCCCTACCCTGTTTGAAGCTTTACCTACTTCGCATACGGGCATCGACTTCCAAAATACCCTCACCAACAGTGAGGAATTCAATATCTTCAATTACCGCAATTTCTACAACGGCGGCGGCGTAGCTATTGGCGACATCAACAACGACAACCTACCCGATCTGTACGTAATCGCCAATCAGGGGCCCAATAAGTTGTATCTGAATAAGGGTGATCGCAACGGCGAACCGTTCACGTTCGAGGATATCACCGACCAGGCGGGCGTGGCAGGTACCAAGTCGTGGAGTACCGGAGCTACCTTTGCTGATGTCAACGGCGACGGCTTGCTCGATCTTTACGTCTGCAACGCCGGGCGGTCAGCGGAGCGCAGCAACGAACTTTTTATCAATCAGGGTAAGGGTCCAAACGGTCTGCCGGTTTTCCGAGAAAGCGCCAAAGAATACGGGCTGGCCGAGGAAGGCTACTCGATTCACGCCGCATTTTTCGATTACGACCGGGATGGTGATCTGGATATGTTTTTGTTGAACAACAGCTTTACGCCCGTAGGACAACTGGCCTACGCCAATCTGCGCGCCCGACGGGACAAAGACGGGGGGCAAAAACTATTTCGAAACGACGGCGGGCACTTCACCGATGTCAGCGAAGCGGCAGGCATTTACGGTAGCATCATCGGCTTCGGCCTGGGGATTACGATTGGCGATGTCAACAACGACAATTGGCTCGACATCTACATTTCCAATGATTTTTACGAACACGACTACCTCTACATCAACGACCGCAAGGGTGGATTCACCGAATCGCTGAAATCGGCGATGGGGCACACGAGCCTGTCTTCCATGGGGGCCGATATTGCCGACCTCAACAACGATGGCAAGCTGGATATCTACGTCACAGACATGCTTCCGGCCACCGATCGGCGGCTGAAACTGACCTCCACTTTCGAGGGCCACGACCTGCTTAAACTCAAAGAATCGCGTGATTTTCATTTTCAGTACATGCAGAACTCGCTGCAACTCAATCAGTCGGGTGGGCCGGATGGTAAAACTTGGTTCAGCGAAATAGCCCGCTTCACGGGTACCCACGCCACCGACTGGAGCTGGGGCGCCCTGATTTTCGACATGGATTCCGACGGTGAAAAAGATATTTTTGTGGCCAATGCCATCAACCGCGACCTGACCAACCAGGATTTTATGGCTTTTCTGGCCGATCCGGCCAATATTGCCGAAGCCAGCCGTACCCGATCCTTCGATTACCGCAAGTTTATCGATCAAATGCCTACGGAACCCTTGGCCAATTACGCCTTCAAAAACAATGGTAATTTAGCCTTCGCCAATAAAGCCGCTGACTGGGGATTAGCCAAACCGTCGTTCTCCAACGGAGCCGCTTATGGAGATTTGGACAATGACGGAGATCTCGATCTGGTCGTCAATAATGTCAATAGTCCGCTGTCGGTCTATCGCAACAATTCCAGCAAACAGCCGGATTTTCACTACATAAAATTCAGGTTGACGGGTGAAAAACAAAATCGCAACGCCATCGGTGCCGTCGTGTACGTGCATCAGGGCAACCGCACTCAGATGCTCCAGCAGATGCCCAACCGGGGTTTTCAATCATCGGTCGATTTGCAGCTCGTGTTCGGGCTGGGTAAAAACCCAAAGGTCGATTCCGTGACTGTGCTATGGCCCAACGACCGGCAGCAGATACTCCGGGGGCTTCGTGCCGACTCCACCTATGTGTTGATTCAACAAAGTGCCACCCAACTTTGGACACCTGCCCCTAGTAAAAATCAACAGCTTTTCACCGACGTCACGGCTTCTAGTGGCATCGATTTCGTGCACCTGGAAGCGGACTACGTGGACTACAACCAGAATCCTCTCTTGAAGCAAATGTACTCCCGGCTGGGCCCCGCTCTGGCGGTCGGCGATGTTAATGGCGACGGTCTGGATGATGTGTACATTGGGGGAGCTATCGGTCAGCAGGCCAAACTTTATATCCAAAAAAAGGATGGAAAGTTTAGCGATTTCACCCCAGAGCTATTCAAGCAGGAAACTGACGTGGAAGCCTCAGACGCCGTATTTTTTGACACCGACAATGATGGTGATCAGGATTTGCTCGTCGTTTCGGGCAGCAACGAGTTCCCCGATAACGACCCAACCCTGGTACCCCGGCTCTACCTCAACGATGGCCAGGGTACCTTCACCCGCAGCACCGCGTTCCCCAACCTAACCATCAACGCTTCCTGCGTGGTCGTGGCCGACTACGACAAAGACGGTGATGTAGACGTATTCATCGGCTCGCGGCTCAAATCGGGCCAGTACGGCATCGATCCGCCCAGCTATTTGCTCACCAACGATGGCACGGGCACCTTCAAGAACTTTACGAAGCGCTTTATTCCCCAAATCGGTGAACTCGGCATGGTGACGGACGCCTGCTGGGCCGACCTCGATGGCGATACCTACCCGGAATTGGTGGTAGTGGGCGACTGGATGCCGATCACGATTTTCAGCAATAAGCGTAAGAAACTTGAACTGCAATCGCCCGAAGTGATCAAAAATCAGGAAGGTAAACCCATGAAAACCAATGGCTGGTGGAATACCATCGTAGCCGTGGACATCGACAAGGATGGCGATCTTGACCTTGTAGCGGGCAATCTGGGCCTGAATTCTAATCTTAAAGCCAGTCAGCAAACGCCCGTCGAGTTATATGTAAAAGATTTTGATGCCAGCGGGCAAGTCAAGCAAATCATCACCTGCCCCGACGAAAGCGGGGTACCCTACCCCATGCTGATGAAGCCCGACCTGCTACGGGCCATGCCTTCCTTGAAGAAAAAATTTGTCCTCAATAAAGAATACGCGGGCAAAACTCTCAGCGAGATACTTAGTCCGGAGCAATTGGCCGGAGCTGTCCAGAAAAAGGTGTACACCGGCGAGTCGGCCATTCTGCGCAACGATTCGCGGACCGCGGCGGCCACGTTCACGTTTTTACCCTTTCCCCGGCTGGCCCAACTCGCCCCCATCTACACTATTCTTCCCTTCGACTACGACCATGACGGCCGCATGGATCTGGCCCTGGCGGGCAACAACTACGACGTACTTCCCGAACTCGGCCGGTACGACGCCCTGCGCGGTCTTATTCTGCGAAACGGTACCCGTGGGTTTGAAGTAAAAAATCCAACCGAAACGGGGTTGTGGGCCAACGATCAGGTACGGGTCATGAAGCAGCTCAAGCAGGGACAAATCGTGCTGGGTACCAACGACAGCAAGGTACAGGTGTACCGGGCGCGGTAAGATTCTGGACGCTGGACCTTGGATTCTGGACTTAGCTAAAATCCGACAGACAGATAAACAAGCGTAACCTGATCTTTATGAAAACCAGAAATGAGGTTTTGTACGCGTGAACAAATACCTGCGCCAAGTTAGTTTCTGCTTTGAAATATTCATACAATTCAATTATAAGCAATTGACCGTTAGATTTTTACGAAAATCTAGAATCCAATATCCACAATCTACCCACCTATGAATTCCCTAAAACTCATCATCATAGTATTCCTTTTTCTTAGTATCCAGGCTTGTAAAACGGATAAGAAAAGTCCGGAGAAAGTACTTTTTGAAGTAAAAGATTCCACCAGCACCGGGGTGGGTTTTGTCAACCAAGTGCTAGAAAATGAAAAAGTCAACCTGCTGGATTACCTGTATTTTTACAATGGCGGCGGGGTAGCGGCCGGGGACATCAACAACGACGGCCTTACGGACGTGTACTTTGTTTCCAATCAGGGCAAAAACAAGCTATATCTCAACAAGGGTAATCGCAACGGCGAACCGTTCAAATTCGAGGATGTTACCGAAAGCGCGGGCGTAGAAGGCTTTTCCGACTGGCAAACGGGCGTCACGATGGCCGATATCAACGGCGATGGCTTGCTTGATATGTACGTCTCAGCGGTCGGGAATTTTCGGGGTATGGAGGGAGCCAATGAACTTTATATCAACAACGGCGACTTGACTTTTACGGAAAAAGCCGCCGAGTACGGACTCGATTTTACCGGATTTTCTACTCAGGCGGTCTTCTTCGACTACGACCGCGACGGCGATCTGGATTGCTATTTGCTCAATCACGCCATCCATACCTCCCGCAGCTACGACCGCGTCACGACCCGCCAACTGCGTGACAATCAGGCTGGCGACTACCTCTACGAAAGTCAGGTGAGTGACACAAAAGCGCTACCTACCGCTCCCGTCAAATTTAAGGATGTCAGCGAGAAAGCCGGAATTTTCGGGGCCGCGATGGGCTACGGCCTGGGCGTAGCTGTGGGCGACTTGAACAACGACGGCTGGGACGACATTTACGTTTCCAACGATTTTCACGAAGACGATTATTGCTACCTCAACAATGGCAATGGTACTTTCACCAACCAAAGCCGCGAGCTGTTTCGGTACAGCAGCCGCTACTCCATGGGCAACGACATGGCCGATGTCAACAACGACGGCTACCCCGATCTGGTGACGCTGGATATGTACCCCGAGGATGAAACGGTTGAAAAATCATCCGTGGGGGAAGATTCTTTCGATATATTTCTGTTCAAATTATCTTACGGCTATATGCCCCAATTAAGCCGCAACTGCTTGCAAATCAATCAGTCGGGCAAAGGCTTCATGGAAATAGGCGCGATGGCGGGCGTGGCTGCTACGGATTGGAGCTGGTCGCCGCTGCTGGCCGACTACGACAATGATGGCATCAAAGATTTGTTCATCAGCAATGGCATCGCCCACCGACCCAACAACCTCGACTACGCCAAGTATGCCGCTGACGATTCGCTGCGCTACGCTCCCGAAACTTCCTATGAGCTCGACACGCGCGCGCTGGGTATGATGCCAGAAGGGAAAGTGCACAACTACCTGTTTCGGGGCAGCAAAGAGTTGGTGTTTGAAAATAAGTCCGAAGTCTGGGGTTTTAGCAAACCTACTATTTCTAACGGTGCCGCCTACGCCGATTTCGACAATGATGGTGATCTCGACTTAGTTACCAATAACCTGAACGAGCCGTCGCTTTTTTACCAAAATCAAACCAGTCAGATTCTGAAAACTGACAGCGCCGCGACTACCTACCTGCGCGTAAAATTGGAAGGGTTTCCGGGTAATACATTCGCTTTGGGAGCCAAAGTGATATTGAAACAAGGTACTTCCCTTCAAATGCAGCAATTGGGTACCACGCGCGGTTTCGAGTCGAGCAGCGAACCAATTGCGCATTTTGGACTGGGGAATAAAAGTACGGTAGACAGTCTTCTGATCGTCTGGCCCAACCAAACAATGCAGGTACTAACGGGCGTGAAAGCCAACCAACGGCTGGTGGTGAAGTACGAGGGTACCCCTCAGGCAGCGTCGAATGTGGCTTCTCGAATTGTCAGCCGCCCCGACCCAAAGCTTTTTGAGGACGTAACGGCAGCCATCACGCTTCCCTACCTCCACAAAGAAAACCTGTACTACGATTTTTACCGCGAAAGCCTGATGCCCTTCCTGATTTCGACCGAAGGGCCCAAGGTAGCTGTGGCGGATGTCAACGGCGACGGCCTCGACGATTTTTACGTAGGTGGCGCAAAGTGGCAAATCGGTTCGCTCTTTATTCAGCATGCCCAGGGTAGGTTCACGAGAAGTCTGCAACCGGATTTCCGAACTGACTCGACCTTTGAAGATACCGACGCGATTTTCTTCGATGCCAACCGCGACGGCCATCCTGATTTGTACGTAGTATCGGGCGGGAATGAATTTTACGATAAAATGCCGGAACAATTCGACCGCCTATACCTGAACGATGGCAAGGGAAATTTCCGCCGCGAGCCCAACGCCCTACCGCCCATGTACACCAACAAATCGTGTGTGCGGCCTTTCGATCTGGATGGTGATGGCGATCTGGATCTGTTTGTCGGTGGTCGGGTCGTGGGATTTTCCTATGGCGAAACCCCGGATTCCTATATCCTGATTAATGACGGCAAAGGTAATTTTACTGACAAAACCGATCAGCTTGCCCCCAAACTTCGCAAAGCGGGCATGATTACCGACGCCGTTTGGGCCGACATCGACGGCGACCGAATCCAGGATCTGGTGGTCGTGGGCGACTGGATGCCGGTGACGGTATTTCTTAATAAAAAAGGCAAACTTTCTCCCGATCAGGCCAAAAAGTATGGTACCCCTAACGGATTGTGGCAGTGCGTGGTAGCCGCCGATTTTGACGGGGACGGTGATACGGATCTTGTCGCGGGGAATTTGGGTGCCAACAATAAATTTCAGAAAACCCCTGTTTCCGGACTTGAAATGTGGGTGAAAGATTTTGACGGGAATAAAGGTCTGGAACAAATACTGGCCTACGGGGCGGGGGATCGCTGGTACCCGGTATCTTCCAAAGACGAGCTTGGCAAGCGCATTCCGTCGATTATTAACAAACGCTTTCCCGATTACAAATCCTTTGCCGGCAAAACCATCGGCGAGATTTTTAAACCCGAAGAATTGCGGGATGCCCAAAAACTGGTAGTTCAGAAATTCGAGTCGGTGTACCTCGAAAATCGGGATGGCGGCTTTGTGAGCCATGACCTACCCTGGCAGGCGCAGGTATCCAAACTTTTCGCGCTGGCGGTCGCTGATGTCAATGGCGATGGCCGACCCGATGTATTGGGTGGAGGAAATTATTCGGGCGTGAGTCCGTTTCAGGGTCGTTACGATTCCAGCTACGGGCTGGTGCTGATGAATAAAGGGAAAGGCGTTTTTCAATCGATTTCTCCGGTAGATGCAGGTTTCCGATTGGATGGAGAAATTCGGGATTTGAAACAAATTACGATTGGTGATCGGCCCATTTGGGTCGTAGTGAGGAATAGAGGGCCGCTGGACTTTTTTGAGCCGATTCTTGGAAAGAAGGACAACTTATTGTCAGCGCATTAAGTAAGTTCGGGGGCGGTTGGGCTTTATGTTTTTGTAAGAACCCAACCTTCCCCGCCCCATGCTCAACCGCCGCGACCTCATCAAGCACCTCTCCTCCCTTCCGCTCGTCGGCGGCTTTCTGGGAGGTACCACACTTGACATATCCGCTGCCGCTCTTCCAGCTAGAAATCTGGCCAAAGAGCTGGGCATCCGCACTTTCATCAACGCGGCTGGCACCTATACTGCCATGACGGGTTCGCTCATGCCCGACGAAGTGGTGGACACGATCCGCGAATCGTCGCACAGCTTTATGATGCTGGACGAGGTGCAGGACAAAGTGGGTGAGAAAATCGCGGCCATTACCCACGCCGAAGC
>Ga0105045_10003633_pt1 | contig 13277 bp, 5 predicted proteins | sample MAT02_FD_78089 | JGI IMG/M metagenome (GOLD analysis project Ga0105045, IMG submission 78089) | Freshwater microbial communities from Lake Fryxell liftoff mats and glacier meltwater in Antarctica - MAT-02 (megahit assembly) | ecosystem: Environmental > Aquatic > Freshwater > Ice > Liftoff...
ATTTCGTCTTCAAACGATACACCCAACAATTCGCAATCTTCACCAAAGAAGATAGGCTCACCATAGATGCCAGAACCGTCACAAACATTTACGATTGCGTCGTTCGGGAACTTCACAAAGTAGTCCTGCTCGTACGTTACGATTACGCGCTGAGTGCACTGGCTAGAGAAGCCATGGCAGTCGAATGCGCGGAATGTACGCGTGATGGTACCTCTGTTACAAACGGTGTCAAACAAAGCGTAGTTCGCGATATGGGTCAAACCACACTGGCCTTGATACACCCGTGATGTATCCAAGCAGCAGTTGTCAGCCACCTGAGCCTTACCATAAGCCCAAAGGCTTGGGTCAAACGATTCACAGTTTACATTCACTTGTGCAGGCGGCAAGCAGGAAGGTTTTACCTTATCCTGTACTTCCACCTGAATCATACATTCGTTTTTAATCGGTGAACCGTCTGTGCCAATAATGAAATCACCATTCACGTCCACTTGGTACACAGACAACATAATCGTCTGTGTAGTACCTACTTCACAGCAGTAGAACTTGATGGAATCTTGCTCGCCAATAGCCCGTTCAAACTCAGAGGGGAAATCTACTAATGCGTCATCGCAAGGCAAGAAACCATTCAATGGATTCAAACCAAGGATACAATCAGAATACGGCGCCATACGCTGGATGGTGAATTTCACCCCATTACAGTTGTCGTAAGAACCATCATCGAATGAAGTGGCTTTTACCCAGGTAACACCCGCAAACCGACATGCATCTAGGGCAGATGGCGTACCGTTGGGTCCAGCAGGGCCGTAGCAATCAAACGGATCGTCCACACCAATGGCAACCGTAGTGGTCTCATCGCAGGCCGCAACTGGCGGTACCAAGTCGCGTACTGTCAACCCAAAATCACAGAATGAAGTGTTTCCACAATCATCTTCTACGATGTAACGAACCGTGTGGTTACCAGCAGGCAAGCAAGGCGTCCAACCGAAGTTGGCCAAGGTATCACGATCCCAGAAGTTGTTGCCGGGGAATGTAGTCAAGTTTCCACCGATGGATACCATGTTGATGATATTCCCTGTATATTGATCCCGTACTGTTATCATGCCGCTGATGTTGTTGATGCGGCTACAGTTGTCGGTAACAATTACGTCTGGAAGATTGGTGGTTGCGCAGCAAGCGAAAGGATCGGTAGAAACCGTCAAGTTCGCTGGACAAGAGAATACTGGGCCTGTTTCATCTACTACTTTGATAATCTGGTTGTAGATAAATCCGTCACCGATGCACCAGTCAATGATGGTCCATTCACGACGATATTTAACCGAACCGTCGCAGATTTCGATGATAAAGTCGTGGAATTCCCAGTTGATAGAGCAGCCAGAAGGCAATCCAAAGATATAAGGATGCCCTTGCAAACCTTGGCTCTCAATCCAAGCAGGGGTGGGGTTGGGGCGACCATTCACCAATGGAATATTCAAGCCGCAGTCGAATGCCATTGCACCAAAGCCATCATAGTTTGGTGGCGGCACAACGTCGTTCAAGGTTGGACGAATGAAGCCAATTTCCTGAATACAGGTGGTCGTATTGCCGCTCACATCCGTAGCCGTCCATTTACGGAAGGTAATACTACTCAAGCCGGTGGCACAAGCCTGTGGTGTTTCTGAATCAATATAAGTCCAAGTCACCGTGGCGCAATCCGTGGCCGTAGGTTGGGCCAAGGGAATACCCAAGGTGTTTACTAGGAAGCCGGGTGTCAGGTTGGTGGTATTGCAAGGAATATTGAAATTCTGGCAATTCACTTCTGGAGCGAGTTTGTCTTCTACTTTTAACTCACCCCAACATTTGTTACCACTTACCAGGTGTGTAACACGCACTTGGTATGTTTTACCAATATCAGACGCATTGAATACACCCGGCACCCAAGGGCCATTGCCATAAGGAATCGTTTTATCTACATCTACGATGTAGTCATCGTAGCAGAGGAATGAGCCTTCCAGTACACCATCCGCCGAGATATCTTCTATGCAATCTGGGCCTAGTGAAACATGCACTAAGTCGTTGCAAACCAGATTGGTAGGCGTAGCCACCACATTTACGATGGTGCTAACGGATTGAATACAACCCGGGTCATTCGGGCCAAACGCTTTGGGCGTGCCACCATTGACGGTATAAACAATATTGTAAGCACCCACCCCCAGCGAAGGGTCAAAGGTGTTCGATATTACACCATTCACCCGGAAAGTCTGGCTCACAATATTCGCATCGCCCGGATTACCAGCCAATGGAATTGGATCTGTGAACAAGCAAATTTCTGCTGGGAAAGCCGTTGTGATGCTTGGGTTGGGGTACTGACAAGAGTTACTGATGGACAAAGTAGTACCACGACCATTATTGAAGGTTACGGAATAACCAATCGCATCCACGTGTACGCCCCGTAGTTCATACATATTCATCCCCAACAAGGCCATCATATTCGTACCCACTGTGATGGGGAATGGGTTAGAAGGAGGCAGCGGACTGAACTGAGAGAACAAGCCATTTACAGCCGTTACCGTCCAAGTTTGCCCATTGGGTGCATTTACTTTGATTGTTTCGTCGAATTGACCGTTAAGCAACGTAGTGGAGTTGTTTTTACAAACACAGGGGTCAGAAATTACCACATTACACACCGTGGTTGCGATGGTCACTGAGCCAGTCATGTTGGCCGTGCAAGCCCCTTGTGTGTGGGTAGCCACTACCGTATAGGTGCCAACTGCAAGTTGTGGGCCGAAGGTAATGGCCGCACCGGTACCTGCTACTGGCGCACCCACTGGGTTGCCATTCAGGCGTAATTGGTAATTTACGTTGGTTTGTGAGCCACTTAAGCCCACTGGAACCCCAATATTGTCTGTATTACAAGTCACACCGCCACCAGTTACGGTAAATGCTGCGGGTGTTGGATTCACCGTTACTGCAGCCATAATCGGAGCACCTGGGCAGTTATTCGCCGTAGGGTTGATGGTAAAGGTTACGGTAATCGGTGCATTGGTTGTGTTCACCAAAGTGCCGCTGATATTCCCCGCACCCATAGCCGCGATGCCCGTTACGTTTACGACATTGTTGCGTGTCCAGTTATAAATTGTACCGGGAACAGCCCCAGTCAAAACAATGGTTGTAATCGCATTGCCGGAGCAAACTGCTTGCATCGCGGGTGTTGCGGTAGCCGTAACCGTTGGATTCACCAATACGGTAGCCGTAATCGGAGCACCTGGGCAGTTATTCGCCGTAGGCGTAATGGTAAAGGTTACGGTAATGGGTGCAGCCGTGTTATTAGTTAGGGTGCCCATGATGTTGCCAGCGCCGAGAGCAGCGATGCCGGGTGCAGTTGCGTTATTATCCCGTACCCAGTTGAAAGTAGTATTAACCACATTACCTGTCAACACAATGGTGGTGATGGGCGTACCGGAGCAAACCGTTTGCATAGGAGGTGCAGCCACCGCATCCGGTGTCGGATTCACTACTACAGTAGCCATAATTGGCGTACCCGGGCAGTTATTCGCCGTGGGGGTAATGGTAAACGTGACCGTGATGGGCGCGTTGGTTAGGTTAGTTAGCGTACCGCTAATATTACCCGTACCCATTGCAGGGATTCCTGTTACGTTGACGTTATTGTCGCGTGTCCAACTATAGGTGGTGTTAGGCACACCTCCTGTGAGAACAATGGTTGTAATGGCAACACCAGAGCATGCATTTTGTGCTGCTGGAGCAGCGATTGCATTGGGAGTCGGGTTAACAACAATGGTGGTTGTTGCTCTAGGCCGGCATGTTGGGTCTGTCGGCGTTGCATCCAGAATAGCGTAAATAAAATAGGTATTCGCAGCGGCAAAAGAAGTAATCGCAGTGGCCGAAGCACCACCGCCACCTAAGTTTGCATTGGCGATGGTCGCAAGAATAGTTCCACCAATGTAAGGGTCAGCGGGAACTACTGTAAAGGATTTGAATGTAATACCGTAGGTATTTCCCATACCCACAAGACCTGTAGCATTCAACGTAACTAACTGTTGAATACAATAAGGACTAGCCGGTGTTGCACTCAACAGACCAATTATTGGGCAAACATCGCAGCCGCCTGGGCCATTTAATGTGTATGAACCCGTCACTGTACAACCATTTGCTCCGGTCACCGTAACGTTATAAGTGCCAACACTTAAGGCCAATTGATCTTTCGCATTTGGAACCAACCCTGAGCCATTTGCGGTAGCCCAGAAAAAGGTTGCGCCATTGCTGGTTAGCGTAATGGAGCCGTTATTGGAAGTGCAGGTTATAGGCTGTACTATATTGACACTTAACGTCGGTGCAGGATTCACCACTATTTGGGTAAAGGCCGTACCTGAGCACCCAATATTATCAGAAACTATCACGGAATATGTCCCCGCTGTAGTTACCGTAATAGTTTGGTTAGTTGCACTTGTTGACCACACGTATGTAGCATAACCAGCACCAGCATCAAGGGTAACCACCGTCCCTGAACAAACTGTGTCATTCGGTGATATAGAAATAGTAGGCATGGGTAATGGGTTAACAATCACTACTACAGACCCATTCATCAGTCCAGAACATCCGCTCATGGCATGGGTAGCAAAAACAGTATAAGTGCCCCCCAACAATTGTAAACCAAAAGAAATAGCAGCCCCCGTACCATTAATGGGCGCACCTTGATCCACGCCATTACGACGTAGTTGGTAGGAAACCCCTACTTGTGAGCCACTCACTCCAACAGGAACACCTGGGCCACCAGCACAGTAAGCACCCCCTCCAGTTACATTAAAAGCCTGTGCATTTACCGTTACCGTAGCCGTAGCAGTAGCCGTACAGCCATTCAAAGCCGTAGCCGTCACGGTATAAACCGTTGTTGCCGTTACAGCGCTTGCCAATGGATTTGGAATCGCTGGGTCGTTTAAGAAGGTTGCGGGCAACCAAGCATACGTTAAAGTAGGCGGATTGAAGGTGTAAATCGTACCGCTAACGGGTGAAATCGTATTGGTATTATTCGCAACGCTGTTGCTAGTGGTGTTGGTCGAAAAGGTCAAACTATTGAAGTTTGTAGAAACAACCCCTGTAATACCACCAGAACTTGAGGTAGCGTTACCGATAGCCCCGTAGCGAAATTCAATTTTTCCAGTTCCCTCGTAAAGCCAAGCCTGAAAAGTAGCATTCGCAGCGCCTCCTAGATTGGCGGGTACCGTCACAAACCACTGAACGATAAAAACTTGATTGGGTGAAACACCTGAAATCAAAACTTGTACATTTCCATTTGTACCAGTAGTCAAATCATCCCAAAGCGGGTAAATTTTGGGCACATTTATCCCACTAATAACGGAATTCGTAAACTGGCTAACCGCCACACCACCACCCAACAACAACCAACCATCAGGCGAAACTGAATATTGCGTGTAATTAACACCTTCATATGGGAAGGTAAACCCGATGGCAGCAGGAGCAGCCGTAGGGGCGTCGTCATTGCTAGCACCCAGTACTTGCGTAGCACCAGCCATTGGATCTAATGCAGCACCCACTCCTGCAGTGAAAAGATAGTCTCTAGCCGTCGTAGTAGAAAGGTTTGTCGCTTGCAACTGGCTATTTTGTCCGCTGCAAATGGAAGTAGGAGTAGCGGTTGCTGAGATGGATGGAGACGGATTTACCGTTACGGTTACCGTTGCGGTACCCGTACAGCCTATACCATCCGTTCCTGTTACCGTATAAGTCGTGGTAGCCGCAGGAGAGGCCGTTACCATCGCTCCCATGTTGGTATTCAAACCAGTACCAGGTGTCCACGCGTATGTGCTTGCTCCAGAAGCGGTTAGGGCAACAGACTTGCCCGCACAAATAGTAGGGGCGGCCGGCGTAACCATAATAACCGGAGAACCATTCACGGTTACGGTTACTTCATTTGAATTGGCCGATAGGCCAGAAGCCTCGCAAGTAACTACTGCTCTGTAATAATAAGTGCCTGGCGTCAATAGACCAGTTTCGTAGCAATTGCCACCCGCGCAGCTAATGTCCATGTAAGGGCCTCCTGAAACAGCCGATGATTGCCATTTGACACTAATACCAGAAGCCGCTGATTGGCCAGTCAGGCAAACAGTTGTAGATTGCCCCGAACAAATAATAGCGTTCGCAGCCGTTGCTGTGCCAGAAACAGGTACGCCCCCGCAAACCGTCACAATAATTCCCACAAATTCATCCGCGCCGATATCGGGGGTGGCACCATTGCGGACATCTGCATCAAAATCATCCGTAATACCTGCCACAACAACACCGCCACTTTCTATTTGAGTAGCAATAGTCGTATTGATATGTAGGAAATTTGCCGACGAGCCCACTAAACTGGTGAAGTAAGGGTCTTCTGTAACAGAAACGGCATCGCGAGGAGTAACACGTGTTTTGTATGCCGCTAAAGTTTGGTCTGAATTTGTTCCATCGAAAAAGATGAAATTATTGGCACAAGGTGCGCTCGCAAAAAACAAGTTGTTATTGGAGGCCGCGGCGTATGTAGTCAACGTTGTAGAAGAACGACGGTAAGAAACCGTAACACCCGTACCTTTAAACTTGGAGTTGTTGACAAAAATATTATTCCGAAGTGTCAACGTAGGAGTAGAAGAAGAAAAAATAGCCGAAGAACCAAAAAGTGCCCCAGTACTATTGCCATTTAGATATACCGTGTTATAGGTAGCATTAATCGTTGTGCCTCCAGAAATATTTAAACCAATCAAAGGATTGACAGCATTTGCATTAGGTGTACGAATGTTACCAATAATATTATTATTCAAGGTAATCGTAGTACCGGAACTAACTGTAATACCAGCAGCAGTACCGCCAGCATTCGAGTTTTCAATGTTATAGACTTTGTTTCTGAAAAAATTTCGGGTGGTTCCGCCCGAGCAAAGAATACCGGTTACGGCACTTGTACCTACACCTGTTAAGGTATGAACTACGTTCAGGCTAGCATTGGTTGTACCAGCACCTACGGAGCCAAATTGAATACCAGTAGTAATACCGCCATTGGTCATATTATTTACGACATTGCTCAAAACCGTGGTAGTCCCCCCATCAAAGTTGATGCTGATACCAATAAACGTGCTTGCTCCACTCGATACATTGGTAATATTGGAAACTACATTGTTCTGTACCGTTTTAGTTGGAGAGCCGCCGTTGGTATTAGAAATACCTGTAAAAGTGGTGGCTCCTGTCAGGGTTACGTTGGAACAGTTATTATCATTGGCGTTATTAATAGCACCCAAAGGATCACTACCATTATCCGTAAAAAACTGAACCGTTCCACCCGCACCAGATTTATTAAAGCCAGTCACAACAGCGTTATTATTAACATTTTTGACACCCGCTGCTGGGCTGGTGACAGAGTTTGAAATAAATGTAACAGAACCTGTTGTATTTACATTCAAATTTGTAAATGTATTATTGGTAATGGTAGCATTCAAGAAAGCCATTGTATTAATCAAAAATGTAATAGCGCCTGTGGATCCTGCAACCGTATGCGTGGAAGTATAGAAGTTGTTGTTGTTCAGATTCAGGCTTGATGTGGCCGTTCCGGTGGTTGATTCCACCACTATCCCTTGTAATGTACCGGTTGTAGCACCGCTTCGAACAGAAATCTGATTATGGTTGATATTGTTGGTAAAAGTACCTGTTGGTAGTATCGAGAAAGCAGGTACAAAAATGCCCCGCAACGTGCCAGCAATAGTGCCACCATTCGAACTTTCAACCGTGTTTCTAGAAACATTGTACCCTACGGAGTTCCGAACCAAAATACCATTTACGGTACCGGATACATTCGCATAAGCAGAAAAAGTACCGGTGGTGCCATAATTGGTAATCATATTACCATCTAAGGCCAAATTTCCACCAATTACAATCCCAGTATTATGATCAGCGGCTGCCGTTGGGCCAACAACCAGCACACCAATATTGACATTGGAAATGTTATTCGACCGAACTACTAGATTACTATTCCCTCCTGCCAAGCCGGTAGCCGTGGCAGAGGTTGTAACCACCGCTGCAGAGTGGGTAGAGTTGCTGTAAACACCAAAAGTATTTTGATAAATACGGTTAAGCGAAATGGTATTGTTTTGAATTGTACAGTTCTGCGCTCCATCTATGGTAGTTGTGTACAACAATGCGACACCCCATTCGGTCATATTATTGGTAGCAGCAGCAGTAGTCAAATTCGCTGCATTCTCCTGCATAATAAAGTTCTGAATGGTGACCCAATCAGCCCCGATGATTTTAAAAATGGCATCATTTAGGGCACCCGCTGCCAAAGCCGCTGAAGCCGTTATGGTGTTGCCATTGCCCGTTAATGTGATTGGGTTCGCAGCACTACCCGTTAATGTGGTTATGCTAAATCCTCCAATGGGAGCGGTCTGCGGGTTTCCAGCCAAGAGATTTAAGGTCACCCCGCCTGCCCCTACCCCTTGGGTATTGAGGTCGTTCACGGCAGTGACCAAATCTGCATAATCGCCCGGAATGTTTTTCACCCCAGAAATTTGTGCATGTAGCATGTTAAGCGAACAAGCAAAAACTGCAACGCTCATCAAGAGCCAGTTTTTTGCCTTAAAAGATGGAGATGTAAAAGTTCTTTTCATGAGAAAGAAAAAAAAGCAAGTAAAGATTAAGCAAAATACTGAAAGCCATCTACTCAGGAGACTGAGAAGACGGGTTGAAGAAAAAAAGTGTAAACCTTTGCAGAAAAAGGAAACGTAGAAAACCGCCTGAGGGCTCGAAAAAATGCCAGTCGGCTGCATAATCAATTACTTTCCCATGAGATTTGAACCGGATTAAAAAGAAATAGAACGAGCAAAAGTACACCTATTTACCAATCTTGTATCTGCTCTTTATTTTTTATTTTGAAGTATCTAAATTTTTCCACATTTTAAGATGCGGAATACCCACCTCCTCAAATAAACCCGCTTCAAATTCGTAGCCCAAGCGACGATAAAATGGCACTGCCGTTTCGCGTGCATGCAGGGCTATTTTGTTAAAATTCTGCGACTTAGCAAACGCCTCCGAGTATTCCACCAATGCAGCGCCCACGCCCCTACCCTGCCATTCGGGCGCAACGGCTACCTGCCGCATCTTCAGCACGCCTTCCGCCTGCGGTGTCAGTAATAATATTGCCCGCATCTGTCCCGAAGCATCCAGTGCCGCCAAATGATAATCCGACCACTCCAACGCCAGTTGCTCCTCCGTAAACGAACGCCCCAATGGCTTTCGCAACACCTCGTAGCGCAGGGCCACCGACTCATCGTACAAAGGGCTGGCGAATTCGATGGATAACAGCGTCATACTGGAAGGGGGAATAAGGGCGATTTATCGAGAAAAAAGTTCAAAAAGCAAGGCTTTCTCTTGGGCCAAACGCGGACATTTTTGGGGAAGAACAGACTCTACTGAGATTTGATCTGCAGGGCTGATACCAATTTTCAGCACACATTTTTTGGACTGCTCAAAGGCAAGGGCAATTTTTCTAAACAACAAACTATCGGGGCTTTTTTGCGCCCCTTCATTTAGATTTAATAAGTTTTCAGTACAGTTACACAAAGAATTGGCCAGTTTTTCAGTCGGCGTTTCGGGTATCGGTGGATTTTCGCAAGCCACCCAAAACAGCAAACAACACAAGGCGACTAAAATGCCATTCAAATATTTAAAAATGATATTTTTATACATGAATATAATTTAATCTTTTTTCTCTTTTTTGAACTTGCCGTCTTTCCACGCTTTGATAAATTGCCCCCAAGCCAGCGGACTAAAGATATTCATCGGCGGCGTTTGGCCGATGTAGTAGTACTCGCGGGCTTGTTTGCGGAGGTAAAAATTGGCACTCTCCCGACCACCGTACGGCACCATGTCGGGATTTTTTCGGGCCTCAGCCATGTATTCGTTGGCCAAATTTTCGGTAGCCCGACGCTGCAACTCGGTCGAAACATCCATTTTCAAAAATTCAATTTTAAAATGCTCCTTCGAAGGCCAAGGAAAAATAACCACCTCAGGCAACAAAAGGGTGTCTTGCCCCATCAACTGCACCACCGCGTACCGATTTTGGGTCAGCGTGTCTGGAATAGTAATCGTAACAGGCTCCAAGCCAATGCAATTGAACTTGACTTTATCCCCTTTTTCAACGACAATCGTGAAAAAACCGCGATAATCCGCATACGTACCACGCCTTTTGAGCGGGAGGGAAATAGTTGCGTACGGGACGGGAACCAAACGCCCGTCCGACTCAGTCACGACCAAACCAGAAAACTGAATCAATGATTCGGATTGTGCTTGTGCATCCATCGCTAGGATGCCGAAAAGTAAAAATAGGAGTAATTTTTTCATGTTATGAGTCAAAGGTACAACACCAGAACGTTTAAATCCTTGGTTTTGTCTTAGAACGAAAGAATACGTTAACCGAATTTTAACAGTCATATTCCATTACCTTTGCGGCGCTTATCGTTAACAGTGTACAAAAACATACGATCCATGTTCAAAAAAGCACCCATTTTTCTTTTCGCACTCTTAACAAGTGCCCTCCTCAGCGCTCAAACTGCGCCCAAATACGGTCACATGAATCTCGGCAACTTGCTGGAATTATTGCCCGATACCAAAAAGGCCAACGACGATTTGAAAATCTTTGCCGATCAATTGTCTGCTAAAGATGATTCTATGGTACAAACCTTCCAAGCAAAGGTTCAATTATTCCAAAAAGAATACGAAGCGGGCGGTTTAACACCCGTTCAGGGCCAACAAAAAGAGGCAGAACTTCAAAAAGAGCAAGAAGCCTTGCAAAAATTTGAAGCAGATGCCAATGATATGGTCAGTACCAAGCGCGAAGAACTCCTACGCCCTATCCTCACCAAAATTGACGAAGCCATCAAAGGTGTAGCCAAAGAAAACGGATATGCTATGATTTTCGACACCAGTTCTGGCAGTATGCTATTCGCCAACGAAACCGATGATGTGACCCCATTGGTCAAAGCCAGACTGGGCTTAAACTAGCAATATGATCGCCCCCATTGGGCTAATGACGTTATTAGCCCAATAGGGGCGATCATATTACTAGCTCCATTAGGGGCGATCATATTTGAAGCCCATTAGGGCTGATCATATTTATGAAGAGTACCCGCCTGCATAAAGTCCAATATTTTGCCTACTTTTGGGGTTTGCCTATCCATAAACAATGCAAAAACTCTCCCTAAAAGATTTTGAACACCACATCAGCCCAGTCACCTGGGAGGCTGCCGACGACTTAGTTCAAGGCGGTCAGGTAAAAAAATTGCAGGAAATTGAAAAGCATTTTTGGGTAGGACGCCTCGAAACAGACCTGGGTGATTTCGAAGCAGAAGTCATCATCACCCCGCACAAAATTAAGGCCTACGCCTGCGAATGCTTTACAGAAGGGCGACGTTTGATGTGTCCCCATATAGCGGCTACTTTATTGAAAATCAGGCAGTTCTACGCCCAAAAAGAAGACGATCGCCAACTCAGAGCCCAACGAAAATCCTCTCAAGAACTCACCCGACTCACCGTCCAAACCGCCTTAGAGAATGCCAGCCCAGAAGCACTCGCTGATTTTGTGCGCGAGTACGCGCGCCGCGACCGCGATTTTTCTCTTGCCCTCAAAACCCGCTTCGCAGCCTTGGTGTCTGAATCTGAAAATCCGTATGCGCTGCTATTAGATTCTGTATTGCCCAAACCCAAACCCGCCCAAAAAGTCACGGAGGCCGATTTTCGTCGCCTCCGCAAAGCACTCGACGGACTAGAAGCCCAATTGAATTTAGCCACAAACGCCGAAGATTTTCGAGGAAGGTTTCAAATATCTTCGGCTATCTTGTTGAAAATCAATTATTTAATAGAGAAACTAGAAGGAAATCGACGGGAAGCCTTGCTTTATTTTAGCCGATTATCCTTCGAAACGCTCTTACAACTGCACGACCAAGCCCCCTCCCCCGAACTGCGGCAATCCGTCTGGGATTTGTTGTTTGAATTTTCAAACAAACAAATATATCCCCTTGAATTACAACGGGAGGCCCTTCAATTTCTCAGCCAAACAGCCAGCGAAAATAGCAAATTCACCATCATTCAAACGCAGTTTATACAAGTCCCCTACCCCGCTCCAGCATTTTTACTACACCTGTATTTGGCCGCTTTGGCCGTTCGAAAACTCCCCGAAGGCTGTATTCGGGTACTCGAAGAATACAGCAGCCAAGCCGCTCAAGTTAAAGCCGCTTTTTTACAACTGTATTACCTCAAACAGTGGGACGCCGCCACCTTGGTCGGGGAGCATTTTTTACAAAATAAAGTCTTCGACACCAGCAGCCAACGGGAAGTAGAAGACGTACTCCTCTTCATCGCCGAAACCACCCGAGATACCACCCGTCAACTTAAATGGACACAACATCGCTTCTTGTTGTCTGGCAATATTGACACATTCGGAAAACTAAAAAATGTGGCTCAAAAAAAGTGGCCAAAAGTACTGAAACAGGTAGTCAAAACCCTACAAACCAAACCCGACATCCCCAAACTGGCTACCGTTTTTTTCCTAGAAGATGATAAAGTAAAATTAGCCGAACTAATTGAAAATCAAGATAATATAGTGCTTTTACAACGATATGAATCGAGTTTTTTGACCGATGATAAAGCGTTTATCAAACGCATGTACCTACATTTTCTAGGTCGCTACTTGACCAATCATTTCGGGGCACCCGCCGCCCAACAAGTACGCCTCTACCTCTCCGAATTATTGCAAAAAGGGGAACGAGACCTGACCATTGAAATCATTAAAGCCTTGGGCCAACAATTCCCCGAACGAACCAGCCTGCCCAGCGAATTGGCCGAATTGTTCCCGCGCTCCAAACGTAAATCATTTTAAATACGGCTACGCTACCGCATCTCGAAAATATCATCGTCGGTCGTTTGGATTTTATCCGCGCCGCCACTTCTATTTGAACTCAGAAAATAACCCGAGCCATCTTTTTTGAGCACAAAAAAATAATCGTCTGCGGGCGAATTTATCAGCCGGCCTGGATTTCTCGGTTTTGTCCAATCCCGGCCCCGGCCGGTACTCACAAACACATCCATGCCGCCCATCGAAATATGCCCGACGCTGCTAAACCACAGCGTCTCGGTGCTAGGCAAATAAAAAGGGGTCACTTCATCCCCGCCTGTATTGATGGAAACACCCAAGTTTTGTGGAAACGAAAAATCCAGCTCCTCCGCTCCAATGGGCCGCTCACTGACATACAAAT
>Ga0105045_10003634_pt1 | contig 13277 bp, 10 predicted proteins | sample MAT02_FD_78089 | JGI IMG/M metagenome (GOLD analysis project Ga0105045, IMG submission 78089) | Freshwater microbial communities from Lake Fryxell liftoff mats and glacier meltwater in Antarctica - MAT-02 (megahit assembly) | ecosystem: Environmental > Aquatic > Freshwater > Ice > Liftoff...
GTGTTTTTCACCGCAATGCACGATACATTCACGCAGGTACTGAATCTGAGATTCATGGTTTTCGAGCAATTCTTGAATCATTTGCGCGGTGCTCGGGTATTTACCTGGGTCTTCTTTCACAATGGACATTTTGCCGAATTCTTGCAAAGTACCGACGGTTTTATGCCCTAATTTTGAAATTCGCTCGGCAACTACATCAATGGAGGCTTCTGCTTTTTTATATTGCTCTTCAAATAGTTTGTGCAGTTCCATAAAGCTTGGCCCCCCCACGTTCCAGTGAAAATTTCTGGTTTTTTGATACAAAACGGCCTCGGTAGATAGCACAACGCTCAAACTATCTACGATTTCGTCAAGACTTTTTTGTGGGATTCCAATATTTACTTTTATCTGGCTCATGTCAATTTTTTTAGAAATTGGTTTAAAACCCGAAAGCAACGCCCAAATTGAGGTTCACCAGTCGGTTTTGGGAATCATTGTTATTGTTATCACTAACAATGTCTATGAAACCATGGGTATAGGCAGCATTGAAGTTAAGCCAAATAGATTCTGACAACCTGTAGTTGAAGCCAACGCCACCTTGCAAACCAAAATCAAAGGGTTCATAGACATCTTTGGCATCTACCACAACGGTTGTTTCGCCCACTTGGGTTTTTGTTTCGCCGCCTACTAATAAACCAAAGGATGGGCCTACAAAGAATTTCGGGCGAAAATCATTTTCCAAACTACCGAAATAGTACACGAAAGAGATTGGAACCCGCACATAACTCACCTTGTTTACCACCGAAACTCCACCCAAGTTGGTCTTTGAACCTTCTTGAGAGTAGCGCGCTTCCGCGCTCAAGCCGAATCGCTCAAAAATACTGTGGTTGTAAATTATCCCCAGGTTAAAAGAAGGGCGTGGGTCGCTGCGGTCGGCGTCTGAAATCCAGGCGTGGTTGTAGCCAACGGTTGGACCAATCGAACTTACTTGCGCGCGCAAAGCAATGCTTGCGCATAGAAACGCGATGGTTAGAAGAATCTTAGTCATAATAGAGTGATTTTAAAGCATTAAAGGTTGGTTCTGAGGGGTTCAGTTCCTATCGTTGTGCGTTGGTTAAGTCGCTCGAGTTGTGCTGGTATTGAATTAACAGGGTAGTGACCGATGTCGCGTCATCCGTGTGCAGGTTGTTCCCTAAAATAATCCTGTAGATACCCGATTTGGTGAATACAGGTTGGTTCTCCATTACCCCGTAGGTATAAGGGTCAGCTTTGAGGGTATGGGGGTCGAGCGTCAAGCTGTCTAAGTGCACAAACAACTCACTTGTAATGAGCGGTTGTAGTTTCTCGACCGCATCTAGCGCCGGAAACACCAAATAGAAGAAATGCCCATCCGCATCAATTACGCCCAGGAACCGGCCGTGTGGACGCCTAAAATGGAGCGTAATGGTTTCTCCTCGCCCGATTACATTTTTATCACACCACATTTTATCACCCGGAGATTGAGGGGTAGCCAAGGGTATGGAGGTGTTCGAGGCCTGTTGTGTGTCAACGGGTTGGTTGGAGCCAAAAGGGCCGGAAATCATAACTCCGACCGCGGAAAAAATAAGGAATAATTTCATAATCGGATCGGTTATCGGTTTTTAAGATGACCTCTAGGTGTGTCTAAACTGCTCGTGAATATGACAGTGCCTTTCGCATGTACTCCCGCCAAGACAAACTGTCATTTTGTCCGTCTAAAACGTTCAAAATGTGTGTGCAGGTGATTTTCAAAATTTGTGCTTTAGTCAGGGTTTGTCGCGCACTCTGCTCCATGGCCGACTTTAATTGGACAAAAGTGCCTGCTAGTATTTGTTTGGCTACCGCTTCATCCGTTGTGAAAGAACAGACCATGCCATATACCATCGGCGCGTGTTGGTCGTATAAAATCACCCAATCTGGAGTAAGTGCAGCATTTTCCATGACTTAAGTTAGCTGCATTGGCCTAGGGCTAGGTAAATGATGACAAATACAACTATGGTACCCAAGCATCCGCCCCCCAATTTGGAGGCCCCGTATCCTGCTATGAGCGTTTTAAAGATATTATTCATGTGCGTGGTTTTTGTTTATCCAATGAATTGATCAAAATAGATTGAACGCGTTTTACATGGACGCAAAGAAAACAATGCCATGCGAAATTTAGCACTTTTGGCATATTGTGTGGCAGCGATTGGGGAAGAATGCCCCAAGACGGGGTACTGGAATACCCAAGGATGCCCTACACGAAAAAAGGCGTCCCCGTGATTTCACGAGAACGCCTTTTCGATTTTTTACAAAAAAACGAGCAAACATGGTTTTTTACTCTACTTTCAACACTTTTTTAAGCAAAATACCCGCATTTTCACCCGGAATCTCCAACGAGAGGGTGTACATTCCTACGGGCAATTGTCCGGTAGTGAGGCGCATGGTTTGGGCACCAGCCTGCAGGGAAACATTTTGGGTCAATACCCGAATACCCATCAAATCGTGCATGATCAAACGGCCCTCAAAAGCCGCTTTGCTCTCTAATTCGACCGTCATATAATCTCGAAAGGGCACGGGCGAAACCAGCACTCCCTGTACTTGTTCGAGTGCAGAAACCGACACAAGCTCTGGGCAGGAATACCCTCTGCGTACTTGTCCGCGAATTTCTCCATTGGGATTACCCATGGTTGCAATTTGCACATAAGAGCCGCTTGCTTCAATAATGGGGCCTTGAACCGCCATGATTTCATGCGATCCTGCGATGATTGGAGCGGTGTTGGGCAGTCCGTGAAATGCAATGCCGTTGGCACCCAAATTTGCCATCGCAAAGTATCCATCTACCGGTACGCTTGCCAGTCCGTCAGCAATCATTTTGTAATTCAAATAGCAATTGGATTGGTCCACAGAGGCCACGGCGATGCCGAGCGCGTCGCTGTTGGTGGGAGGCACCATTTGTACGCCACAAAGGTCGAATGCGTAGGCTTTTCGCAAGGTATTTTTCATAAACCCGCGAATTTCGCCATTGGGAAATGCAGCGGTGGTGACGTTTATGTACAGCCGATTTTGGGCAAAATTGGTGAGTTGGGCAGGTGCAATCGGGTATTTTTTGGAATACAAACCTGGAATGGGCGTTGGGTCGAGACTAGTCAATTCGGCACCCACCATGCCCGGGTCTCCGATGTGGATTTTGACCGACGTAGGTGTTATTTTGTTGATAAACACCGTGGTTGTTAATGAATCCAAGGCTTCATTGTGCACGGTAGAACTAAATCCGAATCCCTGCGTTGGCGGAATTGGGGGGGGCACCTGTTGAATGCCATTGACAGGAGCCACTGAACCAAAATAGCCGACATGTGTCAAAGGGCCTTTGATTTCTCCGTTTGGGAAGTTCACCGTTTTGATGATAACATCAAAGCGGTTTTCGGTGGCTTTGCGCAAAAATTCAGGCTCTAGTGTATCTACTTCCAGTAGCCCCTGAACCAATCCGGCGGCCATATTATTCATATAAGTGGAAGTCGCGTTGCCTTCTACGATGACTACATCCGTAATGGCACTGCTCAACCCACGTACTGTAAAAGCGTACACCAAATCTAATGAGCCGAGTGGAAAGTGTAATCCGCCAAAGGCAATCGCATCCGAGTTGGTGGGAGGATTCATTTGCCCACCAGTGAGCAAACTCTCATAATCCAAATCCGTTTCGCAAACAAATTGACCGCGAATTTCTCCGTTCAAGTGAGCACTGGTGCGCACTTCTGCATATACGCCATTTAATAATAGGTTTTGCAGCAATGCAGGAGGGGCATCTAAATCGCCGCGGATATGGCGGCCACTAATTAAGGGAAAAAAATCGAGCAAAACACCGCCCGTTTCACCCGTAATACCCAGTCGGATAGTAGCCGAAGTAACGGGGCCGTCCAGATTGACCAGCATGCCACTTACGGTAACTTTGGAACGGTCAGGCGTGAAAATAAAGGAAATAAGCCCTTTTCCGTCGGTATTAACGGAAGGTAGCACCTCTGAGCCGCTCATTTCGGCGTGAAAAACCAAATGGGGGATTTGTGCTTGCAGGGGCGTGGCGAGAAAAGCAAAAAGTAGTAGTGTGTAAAGCTTGGATGGGTATTTTTCCATGGGAAAAGAATTTGAAAATGGTGATGAGTATATGAGTCTGATAAGTCTAGAGCAGGTTATTCGGTAAAACGCTGCCAAAGCGTTGACGAATCTTTGCTATGATACTTACAGCAAATCTACGGTTTTTCTCCAATTATATTCGAACTAAAATGATTTGAGACTTTCTTACTCGTCCTCGATGCTCCCGGCTACTGAGTTACGAATACATTTGGTTTTTTTTCGGGCCAAGAAATGTCTCCGAGTCTTTTTTGGATTACTTTAGTTTTAGCGTGTGATATACTGCAAACCTTAAAATGTTCCGATTGAAAAAATCACCCCTTGGTCTTTGTTGAAACCAATTCAAATAGCCAATATTACAGGTTAAGTTTTGTAAAATATTATAACTTATTCCACCATATATTCTATTTTGGTCAAATGTATTTGTTAGAATTTTATTTCCTGCATTAATGTGTACTTCGTTACTAATGATTAGCCTGAAAAACTTTTTTTTAGGCGACTCGAATAGTGTTATAGTTGCTTGAATCTTGTAGCGAAATCGGAAATTGCCAAAGTCAAAACCTTCTTCAAGTTCTGTTCGAGGGGTATTTGTGTTATGAAAAAATCGAGCTTCTGCTCTATACCCATGATCAATAATTAATTTATTCAACCGCTGTTTGTATGCAAATTCTATGTGGGGTCTGAGTTCGGGAACTGTTAATTTATTGGCCGCTTTTGGGTCGTTGGGATTTTGAAGAAAAAAGCACATCCCTAAAGACGTTTCCCATCCACTTTTACCGAGCCGACGATGCAAGTGGTTTCTGAGGAGAAATTGATGTTGTGAAGTTGGATTCACATAATGTCTTTCTTGAATTTCATTCTGAAAATACCATTTTTCATTGATATTAATAGTTGTAAAAAGGCCATACCAAATTAAATTTTGGTTCGTAATGTTTTTTTGTCCAAAACTGATGTTTGTTGACAAACACAGCAGGAAAATGATAATCCCTCTATTCATTTTTGTTTGGCATCAAATATTGAATCGTTGGTAGCATTATAAACGAATATTCAAACTAAAAACTAGTTTGGGATTTCACTTTGGAACAAAGGTAGAAATCAAAAGATGATTACTCATCCAAAAATATTTCCAAATCAACATAAACTCAGGTCTAAAATAGCCTCCTAATCGTATCTTGCGCCCATTGTGACCATCGCTTTCGACGCCAAACGCTATTTTAACAATGCCTCCGGACTCGGATTTTACAGCCGAACCCTCCTGGATGGCCTCCGCTATTATTACCCCGAACACCATTATTTGCTCTACACACCTTATAATAAGGGCCGACTGCAAGTACCCACCGATGGCATGCGGCTGCCCAATACTTGGCTGGGCCGACAATTTCACCCGCTTTGGCGCAGTCGGGCCATGACCGCGCAAGTAAAACGCGACGGTGTGACGATTTTTCACGGTCTGAGCCACGAACTTCCCATTGGACTCAAACGCGCTGGCATACCCAGCGTGGTGAGTATGCACGATTTGATTTTTTTGCGTTTTCCGGCACTTTATCCGGCATTTGACCGCTTTTTTTACGAAAAAAAATATCGCCGGGCCGCCCACACCGCCGATGTAGTGGTGGCCATCAGTACCCAAACCCGCGATGATTTGAGGGACTTTTTTCAAGTACCGGCCGATAAAATCAAGATAATCGGCCAATCCTGCGATGCCGTATTCGAACGTTTGAGTCTGCGCTATTTACCCGATCGAGAGGCCCTGCCCCTGCCGGAATACCCGAATTTGCCTGTCAAAGATTATTTGATGTCGGTGGGAAGCCTCACGCCTCGAAAAAACTGGCATACCCTTTTGCAAGCCTTATCCATCCTCCAAAAACAAGGAATAGACGTACCGCTGGTGGCAGTGGGGGCTGGGAATAGTCGGTATGCCCAGCAAATTCGCCAGCAAGCCGTCCAAAACCGACTGCGTGTCCATTGGTTAGATCATCATGTGTCAACGGCTGCGTTGGCAGGTTTGTACCGTCGAGCGGCCACGATGGTCTATCCTTCTATTTTTGAAGGTTTTGGCATCCCTATTTTGGAGGCACTTACGGTAGGCGTACCGGTAGTGACTACCCGTGGCGGTTGTTTTGAAGAAGTGGCAGGCCCTGCTGCCCTATACGCCGCCGCCGATGATGCAGTAGAACTGGCCGCACAAATTGAGCGCAGTTTCGACAACGCAGTGCGGCAACAACTCTTGGCCCAAATTCCCGAACAAATTCGGCCTTATTCGCCGGAGCATATTTGTGCGGAATGGATGGGGGTGTATGAGGGGTTGACCTATGGTTGATTTAGAGATTGTTTGGATTTGAACGCGCCCTAAAAACCCATACAAGTTCTTAATAATTCACAATCATTCCCACACCGAAGCCCATATCACTGTCGTAATGTGTCCGAACGCCTACATTTTTTGCCAAAATATAGTGTAACTCAACATTGTATTCTTTATCTGTATTGAGCATAAAACCAGCCCTTAATCTTTTGGACACCGGAATATCGTTTCGCATTATTTGCAATCGAGCGTTGCCATTGTGAAAAACTTCGGCTTGTAAAACCAGCAGCAGGGGTAAAGTATAGTTAAAGCCAGCGCTAAACAAAGACCGATTATCTTTTGAATTGGTTTGTCCGAATAGATTGGTTTCTGTTTCGTTTTTTCCAAATTTTCTGTAGCGCCAATCGAATCCGACAAACGGCATAAACCATTGCATTCTACCGATATACCGACCAATATGGGTTTCTGTTTCGTAACCATCCCGATCATTATATCCCAAACGCCACTCCGTACCAAAACTCCAACGTGTATTCTGAAACATAGCCATTCCGTCGTTCCCATTCGTCGCAAAGTCATTTGCAGCCATAAAATGAATCTGGTTGCTTTCGTGTTGTAATTTTTTATAGGCCCATTTTTTGTCGGGCAACAACGGATTGGGTGCCTGATTTTCATAACTAAACACCCGGCTCATACCAGCCATCATGTGGTACAAAATATGGCAATGAAAAAACCAATCGCCTTCCGAATTGGCTTCAAACTCGATTGTGTCGGTTTCCATCGGCATGATATCCAACACATTTTTGAGTGGCGCATAAGCACCTTGCCCATTGATTACCCTAAAATCGTGACCGTGTAAGTGCATCGGGTGACGCATCATAGAATTATTGTACAGGGTAATTCTTACAATTTCGCCCTTTTTTATTCGTATTTTATCCGTTTCAGAGAGCACCTTATTATCCATACTCCATACATATCTGTCCATGTTACCCGTTAGGTCAAACTGTAAGGTTCTAATGGGCGCGTTGGTAGGCAGGTCTGTTATGGTAGGCGATTTTAGCATTGTGTAGTTCAGGGTTACAATATCACGGTTCATAGCACCCATGTCATGGGGCTTCTCTTTTGGGGTGGAATCATTCTCATGATTCATACCGCTCATGTCGTTCGATTTCTCTTTCTTATGCCCTTTATGATTCATACCTTGATGGTTTATTTTCTTGGGTTTATCCGAACGGCTGCCTATTATTTCGGGGTACATCACTGTATTCATATCCATTTTTTGCAAACTCATATCCATATTCATTGGATTCATATCCCCGTTCATTTTCATCATTGCATTCATCATCTTCATTCCTTCAAAATATTTCAATTTTGGCAACGGATCGGCCCGTTGCTTAACACCTGCGCCGAAGAAAATGGAAGCAGACTGGGTGCGATCTTCCGGAGTGGCCAAAAATTATAGGAGATATTGTTTTCAGGCAAGGTGATTATTACATCGTATGTTTCGGAAACGCCTATGATCAACCGATCAACATCTACCGGTACCACATCGTTGCCGTCGTTGGCTATTACCGTGATTTTTCCACCTGCATAACTTAGCCAGAAATAGGAAGAAGCCCCTCCATTTGAAATACGCAATCGTACTTTATCTCCCGCTTTAAATTGCGACAATTGACGCCCGCTTTCCCCGTTTATTAAGAATTTATCGTAATACACATCACTCACGTCCATGGCTTGCATCCTTTTCCATTCGTTTTTGAGTTTGGTTCCGGCGTGTCCTGCCCGGATGGCTTCGGCATAACTTTGCGTAGTCCCTTTTTTTATTGAAAACCAGTCGCTGGCATTGTGCAGCATTCGGTGGATGTTTTCCGGATTATAATCCGTCCACTCGCTTAATACAATGGGAATACTAGGAAGATTATCTATCCCTTTTCGATGGTTTGAGTCCGTCGGTTTTTTATATAAAATCAAAGACCCATACATCCCGATTTGTTCTTGCAGACCCGAATGTGAGTGATACCAATGGGTGCCATTTTGAATAATCGGAAAACGATAGATATGGGTTGTTTGAGGCAAAATAGGTTTTTGGGTTAAATAAGGTACGCCATCTTCTTTATTGGGTAGATACACACCATGCCAGTGCATAGAAGTACCTTCTTTAAGCTGGTTATGCACATGAATTTCTGCAGTATCTCCTTCAGTGAAATATAAAGTAGGCATCGGTATTTGGCCATTCACGGCAATGGCGCGCCTGTTCTTGCCCGTGAAATTAACGGTGGTATCGGCAACGTAAAGGTCGTATCGCACTACCTTTTGGGCCCAAATGTTGATGCTTCCCAATAGTATAACCATTAAAAGAAGGTGCTTAGAGAAATATAAAGGGTAATGCATAAGAATGATTTTCAGTTCAATAAAATTTAAACACACTGTAAAATACGAAGGCATTTTCATACCTACTTTAACTTCTTTGGGTTTTCGCTTTCGCTCCAAAATGGAATCCCCAACAATTTTTAACTCTTTCAGGATCTACAGACTAGTAGATTTTAATCGCAAAGCATTCACGATAACAGAAACAGAACTAAAACTCATAGCCAAGGCCGCAATCATAGGTGATAATAATATCCCGAAAATTGGATACAATACTCCGGCTGCGATGGGAATACCCAAGGTGTTGTAAATCAAGGCAAAAAATAAATTTTGTCGGATATTGCTCATCACGGCGTCGCCTAATTTTTTTGCTTTCACAATCCCCTGTAAATCGCCTTTTACCAGCGTAATCGTAGCGCTTTCTATCGCCACATCGGTTCCGGTTCCCATAGCAATCCCGACATCACTTTTAGCAAGTGCAGGCGCATCATTGATACCATCGCCTGCCATGGCTACTACCTTATTGCTTTTTTGTAAGGATTCGACTACTTTCAACTTATCCTCAGGCAGCATACTGGCCTTAAAGTCAGTCAGATTAAGTGCTTTTGCCACCGCTTGCGCCGTGTTATGGTTATCGCCAGTGAGCATAATTACGTCCACGCCCATCGCTTTTAGGGAGTTTATGGCCTGAATACTGGTTTCTTTTATTTTATCCTCAATGACAACGTATCCGCTCACTTGTGTACCTATGGCTAAAAACGACACCGTTTTGCCTTGTTTTTGATATGATTTTGCTACTTCCTCCATTTCCAGAGTGATGGTCGCACGGGCATGCTCCATCATTTTCGGATTGCCCAATGCCACTTTGTGACCCTGAAGAACGCCTTCTACCCCTTTTCCCGTTACGGCCCGGAATTCGTCCGATTTTAATCGCGTTATCTGTTTTAATTCGCCGTACCGAACGGTTGCCTCGGCCAAGGGGTGTTCACTTTTACTATTTAAAGAAGCGATGTATTGTGTTACCTGCTGTTCGCTCAAATCATCGCTGAATGAGCCCATCTTTTCTACCGATGGTTTCCCTTCCGTAATGGTGCCGGTTTTGTCAATGATAAGCGTATTGACTTTACTCATTTTTTCTAGTGCCTCGGCATTTTTTATTAACACACCATTCTGAGCACCTTTACCCACCCCAACCATTACAGACATAGGAGTGGCTAAGCCCAACGCACAAGGACAAGCAATAATCAGCACCGCAATGGCATTGACCATCGCATATACATACGCGGGCGCAGGGCCCCAAATGGCCCAAGCGGCGAACGTAATCAGCGCAATCACCACCACAACGGGCACAAAATACCCGGCTACCTTATCGGCTAAGTTTTGAATAGGAGCACGACTTCTACTGGCATCGTTCACCAGCTGAATAATTTGAGCAAGTAAGGTGTCACTCCCCACCTTTTCTGCCCTCATCAAAAAAGATTGATTGCCGTTGATGGTTCCACTACTGACTTTATCTCCGAGGGATTTGCTGACGGGAATCGGCTCTCCAGTAATCATTGATTCGTCAATATTCGTTTCCCCTTCTGTTATCACGCCATCTACCGGAATTTTATCGCCGGGCTTTACTTTCAAGATATCATTTAATACGATTTCGCTCAAACTTACTTCAGTCTCGGTATCACCGACTATTTTTAGGGCTTTATTAGGTACTAATTTCAACAGTTCTTTAATAGCAGAATTGGTTTTGCTGTGTGCACGGGCTTCTAATAGTTGGCCTAGTAATACGAGCGTTAGTATTACGGTGGCGGCTTCAAAGTAAACATGCACCGTACCAGAGGCTGTTTTGAACTGGCTGGGGAAAAAATCTGGAAAAACCATTCCAAATACACTAAACACCCACGCAACCCCCGCTCCAATGCCTATCAGGGTAAACATGTTCAGATTCCAAGTCTTTATACTCTTGTAGGCCCGCTCAAAAAACATCCAAGTAGCATAAAAAACGACTGGAATAGACAAGGCGAATTGCACCCAATTCCAATATTTTTGCGACATTAAGTCGAACAGGGGATTTTGGGGGAGCATTTCGCTCATAGCAATTAAGAAAACAGGAAGGGTGAAAATGCCTGCTATCCAAAATTTTCTCAGCAGCCTATGATACGTTTTCTCTTCAGCCGAAAGATTCACGCCCATGGGAACCAACGGCATCCCACAGATAGGGCAGGCGCCTGCTTCCGCTTTTATTACTTCTGGGTGCATCGGACAAGTCCATTGTTCGGCGGTGTTCGACGACCCGTTTTGCTCCTCCACCAAGTCCATTCCACACACGGGGCAATCGCCCGGTTTATCGTACGTTTTGTCGCCTTCGCAGTGCATGGGACAGTAAAAAACACCCAAACCAGGGCCGGATTGTTTCTTTTCCTTTTTTTCTAAATCCGTTGGTTGCTTTCCTGGCAAGTGAATACTATACCTTCCGCCGTCTTTTTTGAGGGCATCTTGAAAGGTCTCTAATGGAATATGCGCCGCCATTTCAATCATGGCTTGCCCATTTTCTAAATCAACCAAGGCGTTAGAAACTCCCTTCACACTTGATAAGGTTTCTCTTACATGATTTTGGCAACCTTTGCAGGTCATGCCTTCAATGTGGTAAGTATGTGTCATAAATTTGGAAAGAGATGTGCGGTAGCCGCAATGGAGTAATACAAATTGGGGATTTTTGGATATTTTTTACCCAAAAGTCCCCAAAAGATTCTTGCATTCAAAGCGTATTGGGGCAAAGTAGACCCTTGAATCGCGAAAAAAGCCGATTAGTAAGTGCCGAAAGGGGGTATCACACCTTATGGGGGGTTTGCTGGTTCGCTCCAAAATGGAATCCCCAATAAGTTCCAAGAGAACCTACCTATTTAAACGTATAAAATTCTGATGCCAGACGCATTCACGCGGGCCGCGCTGTTATGTACTTAAATGAATAATCATAAAGTACAAGGGCATCCCTATTGTAATATTGAATGGGAAAGTTACGCCGAGAGCCATTGGAATATAAAGCCCAGGATCAGATTTTGGAGCAGCCAGCCGCATGGCTGCCGGAACCGCAATATAAGAAGCGCTGGCGGCAAGTATTGCAAAAATAAACCGGTTGCCAACCTCATGTGTTATAAATTGACTTATAAACGCGACAAGACATCCGTTAACAGCTGGAATAACGACTGCAAAAAGCGATACAAACAAACCATACTTCGTAAATGCTGAAAATCTTTTTGCGGTTACCATACCCATTTCTAATAAGAAAATAGCAAGAAACCCTTTGAAGATGTCGGTAGTAAAGGGTTTGATCCCTTCTGCTTGCTTGGAATCAGCAATCAGCCCAATGACCAAACTACCCAAAATAATCAAGACGCTTCCATTCGTAAATGAATGGTGGATAATAGACTTTAGGCTAACGCTGTTTTCTCGCTCTTTATCATAACGCATGATCAATACCACGCCTAGAATGATGGCAGGTGCTTCCATCAGGGCCATTACGGCAACCATGTGTCCACCAAAAGGTATTTGTTGTGCCTCCAGAAAAGACACCGCCGCAACAAAAGTTACAGCACTTACAGAACCATAAGCAGCCGCTATGGCACCCGCATCACTAATACTTAATTTTCTTTTTAATATAAAAAAAGTATATAGTGGAATCAACGAAGCCGCTAACAACCCGAAAAGAAGAGAATAAATAATCTCACTATTAAATTCGCTGTGGGCTAACTCTTGTCCACCTTTAAATCCAATGGAAAACAACAGATAAATAGAAATGAATTTGGTAGATGAAGCGGGAATCTCGAGGTCACTCTTAACCAAACTTGCAATAATACCCAACAGAAAAAAAAGCAAAGTTGGGTTAGTTAGGTTTGAAACCAGAATATTAAAGTCCATTTATTCGTCAAGTTTGGAGGTAGGAAGCATAACCATTCCCGTCATGTTAGAGGAAGCCATTCCCGTATTTATGCTTACCGTGAAGGCGCAAAGTTACGCTTTTAAGCCATTCCCATACAGGTGATTTACCTGATCCGTTTTTGGTGCACGCGGTATTCTTTGTCAATCCCGCCAAGATAAGTGTTATTGGGTCTCTGCTCGCTGCGGAGGCGGGGCGGCTGGGAATCATACTGTGCGCAACGAAGTTCTCACGGGACATTACAATCTCCGCTTCGACACTATTTTTCTGCCTAAACTTCCCCATCACTTACTTTTCATAAACGCCCCAATTACACATACAATGCAGGTCTGAATTTCCGCCCTGCCCGAAATGCCAATGCAAATACACCTACCTCAGCGAAGGCCTAATGCTATGTTCCGAATGTTTTCATGAATGGAATCCGGACGAAGCACCCGCCGCTTCAGAAGACGAAGCCACTCTGGTGCTAAATGCCAATGGAAATGCGCTGTAAAACGGCGACAGCGTGATTGTTATCAAAGACCTGCCCGTAAAAGGAATGCCAAGGCCAATGAAAGCGGGCACCAAGGTGAA
>Ga0105045_10003636_pt1 | contig 13276 bp, 10 predicted proteins | sample MAT02_FD_78089 | JGI IMG/M metagenome (GOLD analysis project Ga0105045, IMG submission 78089) | Freshwater microbial communities from Lake Fryxell liftoff mats and glacier meltwater in Antarctica - MAT-02 (megahit assembly) | ecosystem: Environmental > Aquatic > Freshwater > Ice > Liftoff...
AGGTTTTGGTTTGGCAAACTCGTCGATGCAGGTTTTTCGCGCTTTCTTGGCACCCATCGCAGCTTGAATCGCCAAGTAAATCGGCGGAAATTTGAGCAGCGATTTCATGACGCGTCGGAGATTTGAGAGAGAAGAGCCCGTTATCGGCAATTCAAAAGAGGTTTGCACGGCTGAGTGTAGCAACACGACGTCCCGACTTGACTCTGACCGATAGGAAATTTTCGACGGTTTTTCGCTGGGTTCCCCTCCCCATTGCTTCACCGCTAATATCTACCTGCCTCGCAACCGCATCATGCCGTCATATGGGAGTTGCAGTGACGCCGGAGCCGAAAGCTCGTAAGCCCGCTCGACTACGAACACTCGCTGACCTTCCCGCCCTGGTTGAAGCGAGCGCGGCGATCGCTGCGCAAGTTCGAAGTTGGACACCGTCAAGCGTGATCGCATTTGACGGCGTGTTTGGTGGCGTTCGGTCACTCTTGGCAGCGACTTTGGCTCGCCATTCATCCAACGTGTTGGTGATCGTTCCGCAAGCAGTGGACGCAGATATCGTCAGCGGCGACTGCATCGCTTTTGGCTGCAGCGATTCGATCTCGCTACCTTTGAGCGCGACCGATGGGGCACCGGACTCCATTCGCGATGCCGACTACGCCGAGCGACTACAGGTTCTTCAGCGTCTTCGTACGCGTCGCAGCGATGATCCGTCACCGCTCATTGTCACTGCTTATGTCGGTGCAGCGATGCAGTCTGTCCCCACGCCCAACGCCGTCGCCAACGCCACTCGCCGTATTGCGGTCGGCGATCGAATCGATGACGTCGCTCTTCGTCGCTGGCTCGCAGAGGCGGGCTTTCATGCAACCACGGCAGTTCAATTGCCTGGGGAGTTCAGCCAGCGCGGCGGCATTCTTGATGTTTACTCACCTGATCAACCATCACCGATCCGGATTGAGTTGTTCGATGATGAGATAGAGTCGATCCGCCGGTTCGATCCCGCAAATCAACGCAGCATTGAAACGTTAACTGCGGTCGATCTTGCTGCGGTCGGTGGCGGACGTGACGCAACCGGACCTCTTTCGGATTATCTTTCCGATGACACGATCGTCATCATCGTCGACCCGGGCGAATGCAAGAAATCTGCGGACAGTCTACTGGCACGCATCGCAGATACTTCACAGTTTATTGACTACGAGGGACTGGTACGTTCTTTCGCGGGTAAACGAATCGCAACCGCCGCGACCCTGGGTGAAGCGACCGGTGACGCGAGCATTCATCTTCGCACAACGACCGTCGAAAGCTTCGCGGGTGCGATCGATCAAACTCGTAGTCGCGTCGATTCGATCGCCGCTGGTCATGACGTGTTTGTCGTCGGCGATACGCCTGCCGACGGTGAACGGCTTACTGAACTGCTCGCCGATACCGATGCCGCACGAAGCGGAAGGCTGCATCTGGTTGTCGCCGGACTCAGTGGCGGCTTTCGCTTAGTCGATGGTGAAGTGCTCGTGCTCACGGGCGCCGAGCTTTTCCATCGAAGCCCGATTCGACGTGGCCGAAGTCGATCACGTGGTAAACCGATCGACAGCCTAACTCAGCTCGAAGCCGGTGATCTCGTCGTCCATCTATCCTATGGAATTGGTCTGTATCGCGGCCTGAAGCACATCGAGAAAAACGGACAACAACAAGAACATCTCGCGATCGAGTTCGATGAGGGCACAACGATTTATGTGCCCGCTTCGCGGATCGGTTTGGTTCAGCGCTACGTCGGTGGTGGCAGTAGTCGTCCACGGTTGGCGAAAATCGGTGGGCAAACATGGGGAAAAACTCGCAAGGCCGTCGAGTCTGCTGTCGTTGACATGGCGGAAGAGTTGCTCGAGCTTCAAGCGGCTCGGGCGAGCAAAGTCGGAATCGTGTTCGACGCCGATAATCATTGGCAGCATCAATTCGATGCGAGCTTTCCCTATGTCCCGACGACTGATCAAGTCATCGCGATTGACGCTTGCAAAGACGACATGGAACGCCCTCGCCCCATGGATCGACTCATCTGCGGCGACGTCGGTTATGGTAAAACCGAAGTCGCCATGAGAGCGGCGTTCAAGGCGGTCGTGAGCGGCTATCAGGTCGCGGTGCTTGTTCCAACCACCGTACTCGCAGAACAACACTTTCACAGCTTCACGCAGCGAATGGCAGAGTTCCCTGTGGAGATCGCAAAGCTAAGTCGCTTTGCCACTGCAGCAGAACAAAAAGAAACCGTCCAACAACTTCGCCGCGGTAAAATCGATATCGTCGTCGGCACACATCGCCTGGCAAGTAAAGATGTCGACTTCTCTAACCTCGGACTCGTGATCGTCGACGAAGAGCAGCGATTCGGTGTCGAAGTCAAGGAAAGGTTGAAGTCGTTGCATCGTAATGTTGATGTGCTAACGCTATCCGCTACCCCGATCCCGCGAACACTGCATATGGCTCTCGTTGGTGTTCGCGACATCAGTAACTTGGAAACTCCACCCGAAGAACGGATGGCCGTTGAAACTCGCGTTGGTCGTTGGGATGACAAGATCATTCGCTCCTCGATCGTACGTGAACTCAATCGCGGAGGACAGATTTTCTTCGTTCACAATCGGATCAGCGACATGCATACGATTGCTGAAAAGATCAAACGCATTGTCCCCGAAGTTCGACTCGAAATCGGTCATGGCCAGATGAACGAAGGGGAACTGGAACGCGTGATGGTCGACTTTGTTGAACACAAGTTCGATCTTTTGCTTGCGACGACCATCATCGAGAGTGGTCTCGATATTCCCAACGCGAACACCATATTCATCAATGACGCCGATCATTATGGGCTTAGCGAACTGCATCAGTTACGAGGTCGCGTTGGCCGTTACAAACATCAGGCCTATTGTTATCTGATGGTCGCGCCACATAAACATCTTACCCCCGAGGCGTCAAAACGACTTCGCGCAATCGAAGAGTTCAGCCAAATGGGCGCGGGTTTCGCAATCTCGATGCGAGATCTCGAAATCCGCGGCGCCGGCAATCTACTTGGGACTCAGCAAAGCGGTCATATCGCTTCGATCGGTTATGAGCTGTACTGCCAATTGCTTGAAGACGCTGTGCGGCGTGCCCAGAATTTACCCCCCAAAATCTCTGCCAATGTTGACATCGATCTTCCTATCGAGGCCTTCTTGCCACCCGATTATGTTGCCGACTTAAGGCACAAAATCGACTTGTATCGCCGCATTGCAAAGATTGATCATGCGGATCAAATCCTTGAGATCAAGAGCGAACTTGTCGACCGGTTCGGTGCATTGCCGTTGCCAGCGATTCGGATGCTGAAGATCGCCGAGCTTCGACTTGATGCCGCACTTTGGCAAATCGCTGCAATCACTAATGATCAACGATTCATTGTTTTTCACTACAGCGATCGCCGTCGAATTGAACAACTTGCAAAACGTTCGCCCGTCCCGGTACGAATCGTAGACGAGAAAAAAGCCTACGTTCCTATTCACGCGAAGGCCGAAGCAGGCGGCAGCTCACAACTGCCCATTCACCCGAGTTTAAATTTTAATGACCCAAGTGGCCAAGCTTGGCTTGAACTTGCCGATATGGTTTTTACTGGCGCGATGACGCCAGCGGTTGAAACGCCCAAAGCGAACGAGCCGATAGGCATCAAAGCGAATAAGCCAAACTCGACTGAAGCCATCGCAACCGGACAAGGCAAGCAAACGCAGAAGCCGTTGCCAGCGCCTCCAAAACCTGGCTTCCGCCATGAAAAGAAGAAAACCGAGAAACCGCCGCTCGCATCGTTGATTCGAGGAATCACCAATCGGTCAACGGACCCACCGGATGCGTCGTGAAATAGAGATGTTGCGCATCGCAGAAACGATCGGTCATCCCTGCCAAGTAATCTCCAACACTTCGTGGAGTCCCTACTTCGGTACCGCGAGTTCGGAATCGCAGGGGCAAGCGATCGGGTCGCTCAATTAAGCCCTCCAACAACTCACCAAGCCGGCTTCTTGCCGCTTCTCGGATCGCTACCAAGCGGGGATGACGATAGACCGATTCAAAAAGGTAAGCTTCTAGCTCGGCTCGCTCTTGGGCGACCTCGGTGGAATGACCGAGCCTCAATCCTGCACCACGGATTTCGTCCGAGGATTGACCTTCGATACAGTGCAGCAGTTCGGTCGAAGCACTGAGCAAATCTCCGATCTGCAAGTCGACCAGTTCATGGACAAGCGCCTGGCGACGACGATTGAGCGGCAGATTTCCGTAACGACGCTGCACTTGCTCCGATGTACGAGCAATGATGTTCAACTTCGCAAGTTCACCAAACTCGATCATTCCCATTTGTAACGCATCGTCGACATCGTGCGCATCGTAAGTGATCGAATCGGCGAGATCGACGATTTGAACTTCAAGCAGTGCCGAACGACCCACGGTCGCGGCAGCCTTATGAGCTCGCGTATCCTGGCCTGACAAAACTTCCATCGTCAGGTTTAAGCCAGGGAAATCGGTGTAACGCTGTTCGAGTTCCGTCACGATCGTGATCGCGAACTGATTGTGTGAGAAACCACCCCAAGGCCCAAGCACTTCGGCCAGCACATCTTCGCCACAGTGCCCGTACGGCGGATGGCCGATGTCATGAAGCAGTGCAAGCGTCTCGGTCAGGTCTTCGTTCAAACGCAGCGTTCGCGCGATCGTCCTTGCGACGGATGCGACTTCGAGAGTATGCGTCAGCCGCGTCCTGTGATATTCACCCATTTCTCCCGTAAAGACTTGCATCTTTCCTGACAGCCGACGAAACGCCGACGAATGCAAAACACGATCGCGGTCACGCGCGTACGGCCCACGGTATCCGTGCGCAAGCTCCGGTCGCATCCGCCCTGCGGTGTCACGACTGTGCATCGCATAGCTGGCGAGCAACAAGTGCTCACGGTCGTCAACGCGGCGTAGGTCTATCATCATCGACAAAGTAGCAACGTCTCTCGTAACTGGCTCGGTGGTTCCCGATCCGATACCAGGCTTTCTCCGTCCGTAAGTTTCTCCGTCCGTGAGTTTCTCATACACCGAGCAAAAACAGAAGGCGATCATTGATTTGGAGCCGTCACAACACCGTGCTATCAGAATTCACTACAACGGAGAAGCCAAACCCGATTCGATGTCACGAACTTCCAATTCAGTGCGTAAATATGTCGAAAGAATCAAATCCACTCCAGCTCAATCCCAATGGTCTAGGTGCCATCAATCCGTACGCACCGACTATGTTTTCCGCTGACATGGCAGCCGCGCCGGAGGACGTTGAGCAATATCGGAAGGCACACTTGAGCCATGAGGCTTCCGTCAAATCGATTGGCGTTCTTTATCTGCTCGGAGCCATCTTTCTGGTACCGTTTGGTGCATTTACTATCATTGCCGCACTTCGCGACCCCAATCAAGCCAACAATGTTACCGAAGTGAATGCCGTCGTGGGCATTTTTTACTTAGGACTAGGCCTGTTCCAAGGATTTGTTGGCTACGGACTACGCAAGCTCCGAGGATGGACCCGAATTGCAGCGTCGGTGTATAGCGGGATCGGCCTGCTTGGGTTTCCCGTGGGTACGTTAATTTCCGGATACTTCCTGTATCTTCTGCTTAGCGAAAAAGGCCGGATTGTTTTTTCCGAGTCATACAAAAAAGTGATCGAGCAAACGCCCCATATCAGGTACAAGACGTCGATCATTGTCTGGATTGCTCTCGGATTGCTTGTGACATTGATCTTGGTCGGAATCATCGCATTCCTTACAGCCCGAAATGTTTGAGCGACCAACAAAAAAACCGCGCCTTGGGAGCGCGGTTTTGCTCGAAGTGATCCAATGAAAACGGAGCCAGACAAGCTGCCCAGATTTGCTTCCAGCGATCTTGCTTCGATTCAGAGGCTAGCCGTTCTTCTGGCCCAAGCCTGGACGAACTCGCTTGTTGATGTCGGTCTCGAGAACACCGAAAACGGCTTCGTGACGAGCGACTGACATTTGGAGAGCGGCCAAAAGTCGCTTCGCCGTGAAGAAGTTCACGATGATACGCTGCTTGACTTGAATGGGGTCCTTGGGAACACCGATCGGCTGTGGGTTCAGACCAAAATCGATGATCAATTCTTCAGGCGAACCGGTCACGCGGCAGAAATTAGCGTAGAGCGCTAGCGCGTTTTCATCATTTACTTGAACTTGAACAGGCTGCTGAGGTTGTGCTTCGGCAGCAGGTGACGCGACAGGCGGCATTGCAGGGGTTTCACTACTTGTTTCGGACATGGGAATAAGTCTCCGGGGAACAGGGGGGAAGTCTAAACATCTATGTCAATCACCGAAGACAACGCATCTTTCGGCTTGATCGATCACTACCAACTTCAAGGGCAACAAACTTTTCTTTTGGGGAACTTTTGCTACCAATTGTATGGGAAAACGCGATAGGGCATTCGTACTTTAAAACTCAAAATTAAACGTTTGTGCAACCAGTCTCCAGAATCGCTGGCCCAATGACATTGGCTTCACGTGTACTTTCGCCGAGCCACGGTAACCGGGACGCAGCGGCAAGTCGGTATTCTCAATCGGTACACGAGCTTGATACGAAACGCTGCGCGGTTTGACCTGCCCGGTCGTCGGGTCAATTTCAGTCTGTAAGTCGCCGCCGGATTGGCTTGCCATCGAAGACGAAGTGTTCTTGAGTTCAGCCTGGGACTTCTCAAAAATCTTTCCTTGAAAGCTTCCCATGCGATTGGCATCTAACTTCAAATCAACTTCCTGTCCGATATCGACCATCTGCACGTCACCCTGATCGACGACCAAAACGGCTTCAAGTTCCCTCGCCGAACCGATTTCGCAGATTAAATCTTCAGCGGTCAACAAAGCCCCTCGATTCATTTCATCCAAAGGAGAGCCTTTCCACCCTGGTAACCGACCATCACCTTCGGGTTCGGCTTGCTTATCTGGCGGTGGCATGATGACGCCTTCTCGCTTGGCGCGAACCGTCAACCGATCGACCTCTTCTTGCGTTTTCTTGCGCATCTGCTTGATCGATTCGATCAACTCGTATTGCGTTTCCAATTGCGCCTTGATGGCCTCATCGCCTCGCGACCGAAGTGAAAGATTCCGCATCTTGACTTCGGCTTGAAGGTACTCGCCTTCCAGTTCAACCAAGCGAATATCAAGCTCTGGATTCATCAGTAACGCAAGTTCATCGCCTGGCTTTACCAACGTCCCCGCCTTCACGGTGCGCACGATTTGGCCTGGCGTACCTGCGTAAACAGCTCCTGCACGAGCGGGTCGAATCTCAAATGCGCAATCAACATGATGCGGCAACGGGATGTAACAGACCGCAATGATGACGGCCCCAAGGATCGCTAACGATCCCAACAATCGGCCTCGTTTCACTTTTTGCAATCTCCCCGGGGTGCGTACGAACTTATACGTTTGAATGACAGGTTGGGCAATCATGCCTGCGAAACCCGCGATCGCGATCATTCGGCCAAGCATTTGCAAGCCGTGCATATCAAGAACTTTGATGATAAACCAGCAGATTGAGAACACCACAACCCACCGATAAATCACACTTGCGATGGTGAACAATGCGAACAGGAATCGATGTCGCTGAGGTAAAAACGGGTCATCCTGTAGCTCAAGTCCAAGACATGTCTTCTGGAACCAACGCTTCAAGACCTCGGTGCTCTTTTGGCGAAGGTTGGGAATCTCCAACCAATCCATCAAAATGTAATAACCGTCAAATCGAAGCAACGGATTTCCATTAACGACGACCGTACTGACTAAATTCAAAAACATCATGTTAAGCGACAAATCGTTCAGCAGTCCCGGCTCGGTAAAGTACCAAATGAATGCCGCGAACGATGCCAAAATCAGCTCAACATAGATTCCGCCAGCTCCGATCCAAACTCTTTGCCACTTATTGGGAAGCATCCACGAGTCGGATACGTTGCAATACAAGCAAGGGGTAAACACGAGCAGCATAAACCCTAATTCATGACACTCGCCGCCAAACTTTTTGCAACTAAGCCCGTGCCCGAACTCGTGCAGTACTTTCACCAACGCCATCGTTCCGGCAAGATAAATCCAACGATCGGCTGCAAAAAACTGTTGGAACGTAGGTAGACGCGTGTAAACGGTCTCGTACTGAGAGCCTAACAGCATCGCCGCTGCAAAAAAGAAGAAGGTAAAGCAAATGAGAGCTGGTACGGTGAAGACCCAGCCGAACACGGGCAACATTCCATTGAGCAATCGCTCTGGATCAAACCCACGAAACCGAATGGCGAATAGATTGGCAAACTTGCCGAGCAATTCCTTCCGTTTCTTCGTCACTCCTCGCGTACGCAGGGCCTTCCCCTGACCAGGTGCGTTACTAATGACTAGCCCGCTGCGGTGCAACATTCCAATGAATTGTTGCAAATCGCCAAACGTGATTTTTTGTGGTGCGAAACGAGCTTCAAAGCCGTCTTTGACCTGCTGAAGGCTAACATGACCGTCGAGCATCCCAAGGATGTAATACTCTTCGTCATGGAAACGAAAATATTGAAGCCCCACTGGCTCTTTCACCACCCAGTACCCGGTGCCCTGATAACGATGCCGACTCGCCGTCAGGTCTGGGCGTTTGCGCACCGTCAGCGGTCGCGATGAACTGCTGACAAGTGATTCGGCTAGCGTGGCCATGGGCTGGTTTCCGGATGTTCTGGCTGCGACGGCTCAGTTAACACTACTGACTGGGTGAATCGTCACATCCGCTTCCATACCTGGTTTGATCAACCAATCTTGGCCGCGCCGTTCATTCTTGACTTCAACCCAAATGCGATATCGATTGTTGAGATCGATCTCGCTGCTAACGAAGCCGATCGTTGCATCGAGCTTGATCGCTTGCTCAGGGTTGGCAAGCTTTCGGTCGGCGTTGGCGTAGATCCGCACCTGCGCGGGCGTCCCTACCGTGACTTGACCTGGGTAACGAAGCGCATCGACGTCACCCTCGATACGGAGCGTATCAAGCTGAACAAGTTGAAGCACCGGTGAGCCGGGCTGAACCCATTCACCCAACTGTGCAATTCGGGCTTCGATAAAGCCGCCGAAGGGCGCGACCACGCGGCGTTGAGTCAACTCATGCTCGGCCAGCTCACGTTCGGTGCGTTTAGCGACGTACTGAACCTTGGCAATGTCTTGCTGTGATTGAGCCAACTCGATTCTCAGTTCAGCGCGATCCGCTTCCAAAATTTTCTTTTCCATTTCCCAGTACGGGGTAGCGCCTTGCTTTCTGAGTTCTTTATAGGCTTCGGCCTCGGCCTTCGCAGACTCGGCGCTGTTTTTGGCATCCCGAAGGTTTACATCGTTCGAGGCGTTTAGCTCGGCCTCTCTCTCTTCGGCCTTCTTGAATTCCAACGTAAGCTTCGCTTGAGTGTCGTCGATGACGACCAATAAGTCACCGGCTTGGACGTTTGCGCCTTCGACGATTTGCATATCGGTGATTCGTCCATTCACTTCGGCAGGGACACGAACATTGCGAATCATTTTCACCATGCAATTTTCGGCACGCAGCTCCGGCGGGCCAGTAACGCTGGACGACGTAGCGCGTCCACTTGCGCCAAAGGCGTCCTGTGAATAGACGGTTTCGTCACTGAAAACCATCGACGCAATCATCGCCATGCCGATCGTGATTGCTTGGGTTCGCCGCCAAATTTCAGAGGTCATCGCAAAGGGTCCTAGAAGAAGAATTTGCACAGCCATTCATAGATTTCATGAAACAATACGAAGCCACTTGCTCTGGGCCCACATCGCACGTCAGCAATCACCTTCGCGCCGGGACGCGGATTCATGGTTGCAAGCGACTCGCGATCCGGGATTGCTCGCATTTTTACGATCGAACCGTTCTCCTGATCGCCTTGAGCGCGAAGCTGAATCTCGTCACGAGGAAGCTTTGCCTCCAGCGGCGAATCCGGATCAGTGGCAAGGATGTAGGTAACGGGAATATCCGGTTGATCTAACTCAAGAATCCGTCGGTCGAGATGACTCATTCGCTTGTCGGGCATCTTCAGTTCCAAGTGCATCGGTTGAGTCAAGTCAGCAATCTCCATTAGCACTTGGCCCGTCATCACCGGGCGACTTCGAAGCGTCTTCTCAACGTCCCAAGTCACAACGCTTCCTCTGATCGGAGCACGAATGATTAGCTGTTCCATGCGAGCCTGCTGAAGCTTCAATTTTTCTCGCAATGACTCCAGACGAACCTTGAACTCAAGCTCCTCTCCCTGCAATTGCTGCCGCTCGTTTGCCTCCAAGCCCCGACGCTCGGTCATCACTCCACGTACGCGGCTCAACTCCGCAGTGGACGTTTGGATTTGCCCAAGTAGTTCGGTCAGTTCGAGTTCGAGTTTGGGATTTCGCAAGTTAACAATTGGCTGGCCAGCCTCGATCATCGCACCGTGATCGACAAGCACGTCAATGACTTCGCCATCGATCGGCGCAAACACCTCGCGACGAGCATCCGATTCAATGGTGCCTTCGGCCTCAAGCTCAAGTTCAAGCGGCACAAAAACAAGCGCCGCCATAATTGCGGCGACTAAAGCCATGACCGCAAGCGTCTTCGGAAGTGTCCGCGAGCGGAACAACCACATCATTTTACCAAGCGTCCGCCAGACTGGCATCATGAACAGGCTGCTATATGTCAACGAGTTCGCGATCGCGCGAGTTCCGTGTTCATAGACCAAGTCGACACGCGCTCGAAAGATTTCAGGCGGAATATCGCTTTCGATTTGCTCAACAATCAACGCCCCGATCACTTCGCCACGGTGTGAGCCATCCCGATCGATTTGGCCGGCAGCGCCCTGAGCGTCATTGCCCTGTCGTTGCGGCTGGCGAAGAGGCAGTACTGCAATATTGCGGCCGTAAGACTGATCAACATAATCTTCCAAAGCCTCTTCAATCTGAGGAGGCAAGTCTTCGGTGGTCCCGTCGTGCCACAACGGCTCACCTGCAGCAACAACGCGAGTCGCAAGCTTGTTCAGCGCAGCGACAATGTTCGAACGGTTTTCGATCGTATCCTGACCGCTGATTGCTTGCACACGACACTTACCTCCGCGCTTGATCGCAACGCTGACACGGTCGCAACCGATCAACCGTCGACCTTCGTTGGCAACAATGTAGGCGGTCTCCGCCAAATCGAGCGATTCATGGGAAGCTCGAGCGAATGAATCTGCTTGCTGCCATAACACTTGCCGATCGCTAAAGACTCGCAGCTTCTGACTGCGCAACCACTCGGCCGCCAGTTCACACATCTGCTGCAAGAAACGCAGGTAGCCTTTCTGTGTCTCCGGCGCCGTATCGGGTCGCTGGAAAACTTCGATCAAACCATCGGCATGGCCGTCGTGCTTCAGCGGTGCAAGAACCAACAGGTAACGCGTCGGATTGCCCTCTGCATCGCCATCCGTCGTACCAGAGTAAGGCGGCACAAGAAGAGACTGTCCCGACTGAGCGACACGACGAATCAGCCGCTTGTGCCGCTGCGCATCGTCACTATCTTCCTGAAGAATCGTCGGCTCTGCATTGATTTGGTACTGCAGACGCATCTGCCGATCCTCATCGAGCAACCAAACCGCGCCACCAGGCGCAGCCAGTGCTGTGACGATACGTTGCAACAGCTCGGGGTAAAACTCCTCAGCCGTCGCGCCGCTTTTGGCAAGCGCCGCAATTTCGTTCACCAAACCGCGTATCTGCTGTTTGGTTTCTTCGACCGTTTGCTGGTTGACTGACATGAGTAGACCGCGACTAAACGACTTGAAAACGAACCTACAACCAAACGGATCCGTCGCTGGGTTGCTTTACGGGTCACCGTACAAAACATCTCGCAAACGAAGCCACTTCAATTGCGAGCCAGCTTTCGCATTCTCGACCTGCCAGAATTTGCCCCAAAAATCGAAACTTAGACTAGCTTTCCCTATAGTTATACTTAATGTATAACCTAGAAGACAAGCACCAGTTTGACTTTTTATCTACATTTTTGTTCGATCGGCCAATTGAGATCTGAGTTTTGTCTACCGACCGCGAAACAGAATCTCGTCCGTTGACGACCTCGCCGGGGCCAAACACGCCCGGTGCGACGACATCAGTCGATGACGACACGATGGCACAGATGTCTGTAGTTGGAGCCCAGTTATCCAATCTACAGCAACAGATGAATCGACTGCATCGGACCGTTCGGTTGACGATTGAGGCCGAGCTTTCATTGCTCACGGGGCGACAATTCGGAAGCTTGGTTGCCAATGAAGAAGTGGTCGGCCTGATTCAGAATGTGCTCGAGACTCACGGGCTTCGAATTCAATGCCCGGAGTGCGGTCATCCCGCGATTCTTCGTTGCAGCGGGCGACCAGGCCTGCCCAACGGTGCTTTCGTGCTGGATCATACGATCGAGGGACGACGGACATTTCATGGCGGCTACTCGATCCTGCCCGCATTGCGATTGATGGCAAAGCCACGGCGCAAGACAAAAAAGAAAGCTTCCTAGCGGCACGCTTCTGGGTTGTCTAACGCGAGTAACCTTTGCAATTTTTGTCCCTGAGACGTGGCAACGATCCAACGGCGTGTAATCTATCGGTATGCGTCGTTGATCCGTCGCCTATCTCCTTCTCTACTCCACTTCAAGGTTAAAAAAATGAAATCGATTTCTCGCCTCGCTATTCGTACCATTGCAATGCTGATCGCCGTGCCCCTGTTTGCCGCTGATGAAGCGGAAGAAAGGTAAAGACCTTGCTGCCGACGTAGTTGCTTCGCTGGACATAACGGACGAGCAAAAAGTAATGCTTACCAAGGCTGGTGAAGCACAAGTCGCGTTTCAAAAAGGGATTGCCGAAACACTGACCCAAAAGCAGATGGGGCAACTTCCCGAAGACGTGAAGAAAACGCTTAGCACTACGAAGGGCGGACAAGGCAAGAAGAAAGAGAAAGCTGCTGAGTAGTTGAATGTACCGTCGCTACCCGGGGCAGGTGAAAACTGGCCCTGACGCAGCGACGATTGGATTAAGACCGACCGGGAAGGACACCTTCAAACAATCGCGATCCAATCCGTACCATCGTTGAACCTTCCCGAATTGCTTCTTCGAAATCGCCGCTCATCCCCATCGACAGTTCCGGTAAGCACGTGCCGTGTTTGGCAGTGATCTTGTCTCGCAATGAACGTAATGCCGCGAACTGTCGTCGTGCGTCATCCCCTTTTGCCTCAAGTCCGGCCATTCCCATCAATCCAACAACGGGTACCGTCGAAACTCGCATCA
>Ga0105045_10003637_pt1 | contig 13275 bp, 10 predicted proteins | sample MAT02_FD_78089 | JGI IMG/M metagenome (GOLD analysis project Ga0105045, IMG submission 78089) | Freshwater microbial communities from Lake Fryxell liftoff mats and glacier meltwater in Antarctica - MAT-02 (megahit assembly) | ecosystem: Environmental > Aquatic > Freshwater > Ice > Liftoff...
CACCCCTCCAGCCAACACCGCTCCAGCCAACGCCCCCGCAGGTCAGTTGCCTGGCGCTCCGAGCGCACTGCCGGCCCAGCCCGCGGGCGACGAGCTGCTGTCGTTCACGTGCCCGCGTTGTTCTCTGGAGGTGACCGAGGAGCTCTACGGCCCGTGTGGCTCATGTCGCGCCACCCTTCGTGCGGTCATCGGCGGCGAGGCGCGCCAGGTGGAGCAGCAGGACTACGTCCCCAAGATGAACGTCACGCCCAACGCCGTTGCGTCCAAGGACTGATCACGACGGCGACTGACTGCGCTCGCCACGACGCGAACAGTGGCGGCGCGGAACGTGGCGAACAGTGCCGGCCTCCCTCACCACGACGCGATCGGCGGCAGCGCGGAACGTGGCGAACAGTGCCGTCCTCCCTCACCACGACGCGATCGGCAGCGGCGTGTAGCGGGGTCCACGGCGGGGTGCACGGCGGCCCGACCGCCCCACCAGCCGCACCACCCGGGCACGGTGCCCTCGCCAGGGCTCCAGCAGCTCCAGCATGCGCTCATCGGATCCCCGCGGCTCGCCGGCCAGGGCGAAACAGACGTGGTGCGGAGCGTGCAGGTCGCCGAGCAGCACCGCGTCGGCGTCTCCCAGCACGTTGGCCGCGAGCGAGGTTGCGGTCCACGGGCCGATCCCCGGCACCGCGCACAGGCGCTGCTGCAGCTCTGCACTGCTCAGCTGTGCAGCGCTCTCGAGCGAACCGAGCACCGCATGGGTCCGACGGATGGCATCAGCCCGTTGCCGTTCCACACCCATCCGATGCCAGTCGCCGTCGGTGAGACGCACGATGCGTGCGGGTTCGGGCGGGGTCAGCAGGTCATGGGATCCGGGAGCCGGATCGCCCAGGCGTCGCACGAGCATCCACCAGGTCCTGCGCGCCTCCCGGGCGGTCACACGCTGGCCGAGGATGGTCGGGACCAGCACGTCGCGCAGCCGCAGCGACGCTCCGAAGCGTGTGCCGGCGAAGCGACGGTGCAGTTGGTCGACCAGCGGGTGCAGCGACGCGTCGAACGACGGGGGAGCGGGATCGCCGACCAGTTCACCGAGGCGCGGCGTCACCCAACCCGTACCCGGACCCCACATGATGGCGGTGACTCCGTGGGAGTCGCTGCGCAACTCGACGGTGACCGCGCCGTCGGGAGTGCTCATGGCGTGCACCACCGAGCCCGCCCCGAAGATCCACGTCGGGTCCGACCCGCCGTCGGCCATGGGGCGACACGTGCCCTCCAGGTCGATCCCGGCGGTGCCGGGTAGCACGACGACGGCGTCGGGAGCGACAGGTGCACTCACGTCGTCACCTGCTGGCGGGCCCATCGGTAGTCGGCCTTGCCGGAAGGGGCTCGCAGGACCTCCTCCACACGATGGATCGCACGCGGCAGCTTGAAGCGGGCGATGTGTTCGCCCGCAGCCGCCACCAGTTCCTCGTCGCTGGGGGCCACCCCGGGTCGCAGCGCGACGATCGCAACGACCTCTTCGCCCCAGCGGGGCGACGGTCGACCGCAGACCACGGCGTCGAGCACGGCGGGATGCGACTTGATCGCGGTCTCCACCTCCTCGGCGAAGACCTTCTCGCCACCGGTGTTGATGCACACCGAGTCCCGGCCGTGCAGTTCGATGCGGTTGTCGGAACACAGCCGGGCACGATCGCCGGCGACGGCGTAGCGCATCCGGTCCACCATGGGGAAGGTGACAGCGGTCTTCTCCGGGTCACCCAGATAGCCGAGAGGAACACGCCCGGACTGGGCCAGCCAGCCGAGTTCGGCAGCGCCGGACTCGAGCCGGCGGGTCAGATCCTCACTCAGCACCGCGGCACTGTCCGACGGCACGAACGTGGCTCGCGTGTCATCACCGGCGCGGACCCGGGCGACGCCCTGGCGGCCCGACTCGGTGGAGCCCAGCACGTCGACGATCGTCAGGTCCGGCATCAGCTCCAACAGCTCGGCCTTGGACCGCGGCGACAGGACCGCGCCGCCGGACAGCACGTGACGCAGCGAGGTCAGGTCGCGCCGGCGGCCGGCGGGGGCATCGGCGCGGAGCGCATCGATGAGCGGTCGTGCCATCGGATCGCCCACGACCAACAGCGAGGTGGCTGCATGTGCCTCCACGGTGTCGAGCACGTCGCAGGGGTCGAACCGGTCGACAACCGACTGGATGATGACCGTGCCGCCCGCGAGCCATGACGAGAGGGCGTTCCAGTGCGCTGCACCGTGCATGAGCGGAGGTGCGGGGAGCGCGCGCACCCGACCGTGCGCGTCCGCGACCAGTTCGTCGAGCGAGACGTACTCGCTGCGGTCACGCCGACGCACCCCGAGTGCCGACACCACGAAATCGGCCTGGCGCCACATGGTGCCCTTGGGCATACCCGTGGTCCCGCCGGTGTAGCAGAGGTACAGATCGTCGCCACTCCAGCTCTGCACCAGATCCTCGGGCAGCTCGGGGATCGCTGCGGCCAGTGCGGCCTCGTACTCCAGCGCCCCCGGCAGCAGCTCGTTGCCCGATCCGTCGCTCACCTGCAGCAACAGCTCGGGAGGTCGCCGCAAGGTGGGCAGCACGTCGGCCAGCACCGGGGCGAAGCAGTCGGCGACCACCACCGCCCGGGCATCCGCGTCATCGAGCAGGTAGCGCAACTCCTCGGCCACATAGCGGTAGTTGACGTTGAACGATGCGGCGCGCGCCGACCACGCCCCGAGCATCCCCTCGAGGTACTCCGAGCCGTTGTGCAGGTAGAGCGCGACGTGGTCGTGCGGAGAGGACCACCTGGGATCCCCGCCGGCCGCCGGGCGCCGGCCCAGTCCGGCGTCGTGGAGGACCCGCGCAAGGCGACGGCTCCGGTCCTGGACCTGTGCCCAGGTCCAGGACCCGCGCGATGTCACCAGCGCCTGGCGATCCGGATGGGCCTCGGCGATCGCCGCGCAAGCGGCGGCGATGTTCAGCTCCACGTGCGCACCCCGGAGATTGCCCGGAGCACCTCAGGCTTTGGGTGAGAAGGGCTCCGTGGCAGCAGCAGCCCTGGGGTCGGGCACGGCGACGGGCACGAGCGGGAAGTGACACGCCACCCAGTGGTCACCCTCGACCTGCTGCATCTGCGGTTCGACCTTGGCGCACAGCTCCTGGGCACGGTCACATCGCGTTCGGAAGCGGCACCCGCTGGGAGGATCGATCGGGGAGGGGAGTTCACCACCCAGATGTTGCCCCACGTCCACCGAGGCCGTGGGATCGGGCAGCGGGATCGCCGAGAGCAGAGCCTTGGTGTAGGGATGCGCCGGCGCCGCGTAGAGGAGGTCCGGCGGGCTGATCTCGCACATCTTGCCCAGGTACATCACCGCCACCCGGTCAGAGACGTTCTTCACCACCGCCAGATCGTGGGCGACGAACACCAGGGTCAACCCGTAGCGCTCCTTCATCTCCTCGAGCAGGTTCAGGATCTGCGCCTGGACCGACACGTCGAGCGCCGAGACGGGTTCGTCGCAGATGATGACCGACGGGTCAGTGATCACCGCCCGGGCGATGGAGATGCGCTGGCACTGTCCGCCGGAGAACTCGTGCGGCTTGCGCTCGGCGGCGGCCCGGGGGTCGATGCCGACCGAGGTCAGCACCTCGTCGACCTTGGCCAGACGCTCGGCCTCGGTACCCAGGTTCCAGATCTTGAGCGGTTCCTCGACGATCTGGGTGACCGTCCGCCGGGGATTCAGCGACGAGATCGGATCCTGGAAGATCATCTGCAGCTGGGGACGGGTGCGGCGCAGTTCCTCGCCCTTGAGCGCGACCAGGTCGGTGCCGTCGAGTCGCACCGAACCGCGGGTCGGGCGCGGCAACTGCATGATCGCCTTGCCGGTGGTCGACTTGCCACAGCCGGACTCGCCCACGAGCCCGAGCGTCTCGCCCCGGACGATGTCGAACGAGATGTTCGCGACCGCGGAGACCTTGCGCTTGCGGCCGACGGGAAAGTCGACCACCAGGTTCTCGACGCTCAACACGACGTCGTCGGTGCCACGCAGGTGCCCCGATCCGCTGCCCGCCATCAGTGCTGCTCCTCGGTCGGTGTGGCACTGCCCGACGGTGTGGCACTGCCCGACGGTGTGGCACTGCCCGACGGTGTGGCACTGCCGGGCGCGGTCCGCATGAGGCGGCGTGCTTCGATCTGCACCCGGATCTCCTCGGACTCGGGTGAGCCGACCGGGTAGAAACAGGCGAAGGAGTGCTCGGGATCGGCCGGGCTGGGTGTCAGCTCGGGGCGTTCCTCGTGGCACCGCTGCTGGGCATACGGGCAGCGGGGGCTGAATGAACAGCCCTTGGGCGGATCGACCAGGTCCGGCGGACGACCACCGATGGCCACGAGACGCGTGTGCGAGGGATCCTCGAGCTTCGGGATGGCTGCGAGCAGCGCCTCGGTGTAGGGGTGGCGCATCCGGGCGAACAGCGTGGCGGTGGGCGCCTGTTCGACGATACGCCCGGCGTACATGACCGCAATCTCATCTGCGCGGCCGGCGACGACACCCAGGTCGTGGGTGACCAGGATCATCGCCATGTAGCGCTCGCGCTGCTGTTCGGCGAGCAGGTCCAGGATCTGGGCCTGCACGGTGACGTCCAGCGCCGTGGTGGGCTCGTCCGCGAACAGCAGCTTCGGGCCGCACGCCAGCGCCACCGCGATCACCACACGTTGGCGCATGCCACCCGACATCTCGTGGGGGTAGCTCGAGAACCGCTTCTCGGCCGACGGGATCTTGACCGCGTCCAGGAGCGCTATCGCGGTCTCGCGTGCTTCTGACTTGCTCATGTCCAGGTGGAACCGCAGCGACTCGGTGATCTGCCGGCCGATCTTCATGACGGGGTTCAGCGCCGTCATCGGATCCTGGAAGATCATCGCCATCTCGTCGCCCCACAGGGCACGCATCTCATCCGCCGGCAGACTCGAGACCTCCCTGCCCTCGAAATGGACCGACCCGGAACGCTCCGCGGTGCTCGGCAACAACCCCATGATCGACCGCGACAGGACCGACTTGCCAGAGCCAGACTCGCCGACGATACCGAGCGTGCGTCCTCGTTCCAGACGCAACGACACGCCGTCGACAGCGTTGAGCACGCCGCGTGGCGTGCGGAACTGCGTCACGATGTCGCGTACCTCGAGCAGTGTGGCGGCCCCGGGGATGCCACTCGGCGTTGGTCCGTCGAGGACGTTCTGAGGACTCACAGCACCGACTCCCGCACGTTCAGACGCTGGCTCACCACGTCGCCCAGGTAGTTGAGGGCGAGCACCGTGATGAACAGCACCGTGGAGGTGATGATGACGATCTGCGGCGCCCGTCGCAGCTGATCCCGGTTCTCGGCGATGATGTTGCCCCACGACGGTGTGGGCAGCTGCACCCCGACGCCGAACAGGCTCAGCCCGCCCTCGGCCACGATCGCGACGCCGACACCGAGCAGGGCGATCGACAACATGGCGGGGATCACGTTGGGCAGCACCTCGCGGAGCATGATCCGCCAGCTCTTCGCCCCCATCGCCCGGGCGGCGAGGACGAACTCGCGCTCGGACCAGGTCAGGGTGTTGGCGCGGGTGATGCGACCCAGGATCGGGATCGACACGATGCCCAGACCGAACACCACCACGGCGATACGTCGGGTGGTCGTCACGGCGTCGCCCGAGGCGAGCACCGTCACCAGCGACAGCGCCAGCACGAACTGCGGGATGGCCAGCAGCACGTTCATCAACGGCGTGATGATGCTGTCGACCTTGCCGCGGAAGAACCCGGTGACGAGTCCGAGGATCCCGCCGAGCAGCAGGCCGAGCGCCACGGCGCCGAATCCGACGGCGAACGACGCACGGGTGCCGTAGATGATGCGCGACAGCAGATCCCGCCCGTTGGAGTCGCCCCCGAACCAATGCCCGGCGGACGGGCCCTGGCGGGCGATCTCGGGGAACGACTCGGACGGGTCGGGCAGTCCGATCCACGGGGCGATGACCGCCAGGATCGCCAGTCCGCCCAGCCATGCGATCGCGAGCCAGGCACCGACACCGAGCTTCTGGGAGCGCGTTCCCGGCGGCGGATCGGCCTCGATCGCCTCGACCAGCACGGACGCGGATGGGTCCAGGTGGGTCACCGCCAGGTCGTCGCGGCGGTCCGGTTCCTCAGCGGGCATTGCGGATCCTCGGGTCCAGGGCGGCGTAGAGCAGGTCGACCGCGAAATTCACCAACACGTAGAGGATCGCCACGATCGCCACGATCGACTGGAACGCGACGATCTGACGGGTGGAGATCGCCTCGAACAACAGGAATCCCATGCCGGGCACCGAGAAGACCACCTCGATGATGAGCGTCCCGCCGATCAGGGTGCCGACGTTCAGGCCGGCCACCGTGAGCAGCGTCAACGAGGACGGCCGCAACGCGTGACGGAACAGGATGCGACGGGTCCGCAGCCCCTTGGCCTTGGCCATGAGGATGAAGTCCTGTTGCAGCGTGGCGATCATGTCGCTGCGCAGCAGTCGCATGTAGACCGCGATCTGCCCGACGGCGAGAGTGACCGAGGGCAGCACCCACCACTGGCCCGCGTTGTTGCCACTGGTGGGGAACCACCCGGCCTGGACCCCCAGGTAGTACTGCAGCACGAACCCCAGCGCGAAGTTGGGTATGGCCAGCATCGCGAACGCCGTGGTGTTCGACATCCGGTCGAAGAAGGTGCCCTTTCGGTGGGCGGTCAGCACACCCATCGGGATGGCGATGACCAGCCCGATCAACTGGGCGTACACCATGAGCTGCAACGACACAGGGAAGGCGTCCGTGACGCGGTCGAGCACCGGTCGATTCGAACTCACGGTGTAGTAGCTGCCCAGATCACACTCCGCGACACCGGCCCACGCCACGGCGCACCCGGCAAAACCGCCGAGCCAGTTGGCGTACCGGGACACGAACGAATTGTCCAGGCCCAGGTCCTCGCGCACCATCTCACGGCTCTCGTCGCTACCGAAGGGGACGAGCACCTCGACGGGATCGCCAGGGAGCAGTTCGAGCAGGATCGAGGCGAACAGCGTCACCAGGATCACCGTGGCGAACAGCTGGGCGACCTTCTTCAGGATCTGCACGTTTCCCCGATTCGTGGCTGCGCAGCCGGTCCGACGCGCTCGGCGTCGATGGACAGCGACGGGGCCCGCACCGAGGTGCGGGCCCCGTCGGTCACTGCTGGACCCACATGCCGCTCACGGAGTGACCCGTGGCGAGGCCGGGGAAGGGCTCGCTGCCGTCGGGCAGCACGGGGCCGTACACGCCGAACACGTCATCGGCAGTGGCGACATCCCACTGCGTCCAGTTCAGCCACAAGTTGTAGACCTTCTCGCCGAACAACTTGTTGATGTTCTCGTACACCTGGGCCCGGGCCTCGGGATCGCCTTCGGAGCGCCCTTCGTCCAGGAGTGCATCGAGCTCGGGGTCGTTGATCTTGCCGAAGTTGGTCGGCAGACCACTCTTCCACCACACGTACTGTGCGTCGGGGTTACCGCCTGGATGGTTGCGCCACGAGATGGCCTGCCAATCCCCACCGAGGGCAGTGCTGATCAGCGCCGCCTGCTCGACACCCTTCAGGTTGACCTTGACGTCGACCTTGCTCGCCTGCTCCTGGATGAACTGGGCGGTCTTGGTCGTGCTGGCGTCGTTCGCGTGGCTCAGCGTGAACTCGAGCGGCTGACCGGTCTCCGCTGTGTACTCGGCGACCAACTGCTTGGCCTTCTCGGGGTCGTACTCGGGGAAGCCGGCGTCCTCGAGATAGCCGGTCTCGCCAGGCCCGAACGGCCCGGAAGCCATGGTCAGCAGATCTAGGTTGCGCACCTGGTTGAAGGTGTCACGGTCGATCGCGTGGGCGGCCGCCTGACGGGCCTTGATGTTGTCGAACGGCGGCAGGCTGGTGTTGAACATGCCGTAGTTGACCTCGGCGAAGTCGTCCGACTCGACCAGGTTGATCGCGCCGTTCTCGGCCTCGACCTGGAGTGCATCGATCTGTTCGGCACCCGAGGTGTGCAGGGCGTTGATGTCGCCGCCGAGCAGCGCGTTCACACGGGCGTCACCCTCGACGATGGGACGGAACTCGATCCCGTCGAGGTAGGGGAGCTGGTTGCCCTGAGCGTCGGTCTGCCAGTAGTCGGGGTTCTTCGTCGCGACGAACTTGTCGTTGACCTTCCACTCCTCCTTCATGAAGGGGCCGGTTCCGATCATGTTCGTGTCGCAGGTCTCGGCGTCGTCGAGCTGGGCCTGGGCCATGATGCCCAGTCGACCGGAGCTGAACAGGTAGGCGTCGAAGGACGGCCAGGGAACGGTGGTCGTCACGGTCACGGTCGTCGGGTCGGTGACCACCACGTCCGCGATGTTCGACAGCACGAAGGTGAACAGCAGCGAGGAACGTCCCTCGTACTGGCCGCGGTAGGCGTCCAGGTTGTTCTTGACGACCTCGGCGGTCAGGTCGGTGCCGTCGTGGAACTTCACGCCCTCGCGGATCGTGATGGTCCACTCGGTGAACTCGGCGTTCGGCTCGACCGATTCGGCCAGGAATGGCACGTACTCGGCGTCCGCGTTCGGCACCGTGAGCGTGTCGTAGACCGCGCGGGCGACCTGGATGCCCGAGATGGCGAGCTGCCCTTCGGGCAGGCACCAGCCGTTGGAGTTCTCGGCCTCGAGGGCGTAGACGACGTTGCCGCCGGGCGTGGGCTCGCCGGCTGCCTCGTCGGGGGCTGTGGGTTCGGCGGAAGGGTCGGGGTCACCCCCGCCGCAGGCAGCGGCGACGAGTGAGAGCGACAGCACCAGTGCGAGGAGCACCGACCACCGTTGGCGAATGGATGAGAGCTGCACGTCGTGATCCCCCTGGTCTGGCTCGCACCCCGACCCATGACGGGCGGTGATGACAAGGCCGCTGATCTGACACCTGTCGGCCCCACAGTAGCTGTGACGGCCATCACAAGTGGGGGCACTCTAGCCCTGCGCGCCCACCTGTCAACGACATCCCCGCGCCGGCGCGGCGGGGGCATGGCGCCACCATTCGCAGTGACCCGGTCAGCCCAACGGAACCGCTGCCGCGTAGCCCCTGGCGCGCTCGTCGACCACCCGTACGTACTCTCGACTCCGGTTGTAACTGAGGTACGCGTCATTCAGTCGTTCGGGGTCCTGCAGACCCGGACCCCTCCTGCACAGGTAGATGCCGGCCGAGGCCGCAGCGTCGAACAGGTTGTGCGGGTCGGCGGTTCCGTCGCCGGTGGCATCGGTGCCGACCGCACCCCAGGTCCCCGGCAGGAACTGCATCGGGCCGACCGCGCGGTCGGTGCGGCTGGTGCCATCGAGACGACCGCCGTCGGAGTCGCGTATCACAGCGAAGCGGTTCGAACCGTCGAGGTCCGGACCGAAGATCGGTGGATCCACGGCGCCGTCGACCCCGAGTCGCGCGCCGCGGTAGGTGCCATGGAGGCTCTCGGTCCGACCGATGCCCGCCAACGCCCACCAACTGACACCGCAGTCGGGTTGTGCGAGCGCGACGAACCGTTCAGCCCGCCAATAGGCGTCCAGTGCGGTTGCGGACAGATCGGTGCCGTCGATCGTCGCGGACATGGCTGCGACGTCACGACGTCGCCGGGCATCGACGATCCGGGGTTCGATCGACCCGAGCGAGGCCCGCAGTTCGTCGACGCGTCCACTCAGCCGGGTCGCACGGGCCTCGAACTCGCCGACGCGGGCCTGCAGACCCTCCAGCTCGACGGTCAGGGCGTCCACCCGAACGCTCACGTGACGCAGCTGGGCGAGGAGCCGGTCGGCGCCGACCTGTGCCAGCACCATCTGTCGGCCCATCTGGTCCCGCTGTTGTGCGCTCAACGCTGGATCGAGCCCCTCGAACAGGTGGTCGCCCTCGACGAATCGGTCCACGGTCAGTCCCCGCAGGGCCGTTCGGGTCCGCTCGGCCACCTGGGCTGCCTTGTCGCGCTGCTCCGCACGACGGGCGGCGAGCGATCGCACCGGGACGAGTTCCGCGCGCACCACCTCGAGCTCGGACGAATCGTCGACGAGCTCGATGGTCTCGACGCGCTGTCGGCGCTCCAACCCATCGAGCGCATCGACCGCCACCCCCAGATCGGCCGACGAAGCCGGCACTGCGGCCACCTCGGGCGACAACCCGACGCCGGGTGGGGGAGTTCCGGAGAGGACACCCGGTGGTTCGGTCTGTGCAACCGGACTGGCGCCGACCGACCCAACTGCAACCGGCCCGGCGCCGACCGTCCCACCCGCGACCGTCCCACCCGCGACCGTCCCACCCGCGACCGTGCCGTCGAGGACCATCACCAGCATCACGACCACGGCGGGCGCGAGCAGGCGGAGCTGCGGCACGTCAGTGCCACTCCCCTCGGCGCTCGAGCACCCCACGCAGCACCGAGGGTCGGTCCGTCATGATGCCGTCGACGCCCATGTCGAGCAGGCGATGCATCTCGGCAGGTTCGTCGATGGTCCACACATGGACGTGGAGGCCTCGGTCGTGCGCGGCCGAGATCAGTTGTGGGGTGACGATCTCGACCTTGCGGTGACGGACCGGCACCTGGACGCACCGGTAGGGCGTGGTGGTCCCACGCCCGGTCACCGTCCTGCCGATGCGTGCCGATCCGATCAGCCCGGTCATCTCGAGGGGGCCCGCAGCGGTGCAGAGATCAGGTCCGACGAGCGTGCGCAGACGGCGGAGTCGGTCGTCGGAGAACGCCCCCACGCACACCCGTGCCAGCGCGTCGTGGCGGCGCAACGTCGCCACGAGCGCCAACACCGCATCATCGGACTTGGGATCGATGTTGAAGTTCGTGTCGGGGAACGTCTCGAGCAGCTCGTCGAGTGTCGGGATCGGTTCGGTGCCTCCGATACGAGCCTGGCCCACCTCGGCCCACGTGAGCGTTGCGAGGCGGCCCTCGCCATCGGTCACGCGGTCCAACTCGTCGTCGTGGAACGCCACCAGGACCCCGTCGGCGGTGAGGTGCACATCGGTCTCCAGGTGACGGAAACCGACCTCGGTGGCCGCGCGGAACGCGGCCACGGTGTTCTCCGGAGCCGATTCGGTGCCACCACGGTGGGCGATGGCCAGCGGCGCCGGATGATCGAGATACGGGTGCGTCGGCACGGCGTCAGGGTACCGGCGCACGACATGGGAGAGTGGACCGGTGCGACCTCAGATCACCGGGGCCGGGTCCGGAGCTGCGCCGGGACCCCGCCGCAGCATCGCAGGTCTGGGCCCCGTGGCGTTCGGGATCGTCACCGCGATCCTGCCGGTGTTCCTGCTCGGTTCGTTGTCGATCGAGATCCGCTCCGAGCTCGGCTACGGCGAGGCGACCGGCGGACTGATCCTTGCGGCGTTCTTCGCCGCGAGCGCGGTGGTGTCCTCCCGGGTCGGGAGCGCGATCGACCGGATCGGGCCCCGGCGCGGCCTGCTGGCAGCGTTGAGCGGCATCGTGGTGCTCCAACTGCTCATCGCCGGTGTGGGGCGACAGCCCTGGGTGCTGGCGTCGCTGGCTGCCGCGTCGGGAATCTGCAACGCCACCGCCCAGCTGTCGGCGAACGTCTTCATCGCCCGCGACCTCCCGCTGCACCGACAAGGTGTCGGGTTCGCGGTGAAGCAGTCCGCGATGCCTGGCGCGTCGCTCGTAGCTGGGCTCACGTTGCCGGCGATCGCATTGACGCTCGGGTGGCGGTGGGTGTTCGTGCTGGGCGCGGCACTGGCGGCCGGCGCCATGAGCCTGGTCGCACTCCGGCTGCCTGACGATGCCCGACGGTTGCCCGAACCGGCGACGGGTGACACCACGAGCACCGTCACACCGGACGGATCAGCGCCGCCGAGGGGGGCGCTGGCTGCGCTGGCGGTCGCAGCGGCGTTCTCGACCGCGGCAGCGATCACCTTGGGCGGGTTCTTCGTCGAATCCGCGATCGATGCGGGAATCTCGGCCGCCACGGCGGGGCTCGCGTTCGCCGCTGGCAGCTCGGTGTCGATCGTGGTGCGACTCACCGTCGGTGCCATCGCTGACCGACGACCGGGCAACCAGCTGGGAGTGGTCGCGGTGATGATCGCGCTGGGCGCACTGGCCTCGGTGTGGTTCACCTGGCGCTCGCCAGCGGTGCAGCTGATCGGCGTCCCACTGGCGTTCGGCGCAGGGTGGGCCTGGCCGGGGTTGTTCAACCTCTCGGTGGTCCGGGCGTCGCCGGGCTTCCCCGGGCGGGCCACGGGCATCACCCAGACCGGGACCTACATCGGCGGGGCGGTCGGACCGGTGTTGTTCGGCACGGTCGCGCAGTCCGCCGGGTACGGCGCGGCGTGGTGGTTGGCGGCGGGTCTGGGGCTCGCCGCATCGGCTGCGGTGCTCGTCGGCCGGGCGGTGCTGATGCGCGTGCCGGCCCAGGAGCACACGGCAGGCCCTGCCTGAACGTGGAGCCTCGGCCGGGCGACGGGCCGCTGACCCACTGATGGGGCCGTGCGGCGTTACGGTGCTGCGGTGGAGGTCGTGACACGTTTCGCGGAATTGGTGGCAGCGCCAGATCCGCGACTGGATGTGGCGCTGGCGCTCATCGCCGCCATCGGGCGACCCGAGGTCGACCCCGACACTCTCGTCGGTGCGCTGGACACCCTCGCTCGCCAGGTCGAGCCTGGGGACCCCGCACAGGTCTGTGCGCAGCTGTTCTCCCAGGAAGGCACGGGTCTGGGGGGCGACCGGTCCGACTACTACGACCCGCGCAACAGCCTGCTCGACCAGGTGCTCGAGCGGCGCGTCGGCGTTCCGATCACGTTGTCGGTGATCGGCATCGAGGTCGCCCGCCGCCACGGACTGACGCTGCGGGGCGTCGGCATGCCCGGCCACTTCCTGTTGGCCGAGGAACGCCCGGGCAGGTACTTCGACGCGTTCGACGGAGGTCGAGCGCTCGACGCGAACGGTGCACGGGAGCTGTTCCGGTCCCTGCACGGCCCCGGGCAGACCTTCGACACGTCCTTCCTGTCGCCGGTGTCGTCCACGATGATCATCATCCGGGTGCTCAACAACCTTCGTGGCGCACATCTGCGTCGGGGCGACCGCAGTGGTCTTGCTGCTGCGTTGGCGTTGCAGGGAACACTCCCAGGTGTCGGACTCGCCGCCCGCCAGGACCTCGCTGGTGTGCTCGCCGCCGACGGACGTTTCCTGGACGCAGCGGCGGTGCACGACACACTCGCGTCGGATCTCCCGCAGTCGGCCGCCGAGCACCGCACGGCGGCCC
>Ga0105045_10003638_pt1 | contig 13274 bp, 11 predicted proteins | sample MAT02_FD_78089 | JGI IMG/M metagenome (GOLD analysis project Ga0105045, IMG submission 78089) | Freshwater microbial communities from Lake Fryxell liftoff mats and glacier meltwater in Antarctica - MAT-02 (megahit assembly) | ecosystem: Environmental > Aquatic > Freshwater > Ice > Liftoff...
ACGGACAGGCAAATAATGGGGTAGAACTGCCCCGAATAAGTGGACCAGCGGATAGGCGAGCAGTGCTAAAATCACGCCGGAGGAAATCATGCCGAGGATGAAACTTCCCGCATTCAGCAGGCCGACGCCCGGCACATCGAATTCCACATTTGTCATGAACTCCGGCATCGGCACATACAAGAAATCCCGCAGCCATTGGCCAAGGTGGAATTGACCATAGAGGGCAGGCGCCACCGTGAGTGGATTTGTAATCCAACAAGCCGCCATTGCGATTGGCACATTCGCCTTCAATCGCATCGCGATGAGCGCGGCAGGCAGCATCTGGAATGGCATGAACATCATTGAGAAAAACAAACCGATGGCCAAGCCGGAAGCCACACTGTCCCGGCATGGCACCCAGAGAGCCCTTTGAAACAATGGCTTGGAAAGCATCTGCCACCACGGCTGGTGCCGCAGCTTGGGATGCCGCAGCGTTCGGAAGGAACGGCGGACGATTCTAAGGTATTGAATTTTCATAAACGACGGCCCTGCGCCCGAAGCTCTGCCGGAAGCAGGAACGAATCAACTTCAAATCACTTGCCCCTGCGAGTCTTGCCCCGCATGGTCCGCAGATATTCATCATGGAACCTTGGCAAGCATTCATCTTAGGCATCATCGAGGGCATCACCGAGTATTTACCCGTGAGCTCCACAGGCCACCTCCTAGTGGCGCAACACCTGATGGGCATCGGCACCAGCGGCGCGGAATCCAAGGCCGCAGCAGATACCTTCGCCGTTTGCATCCAAGGCGGCGCCATTCTCGCCGTGCTCGGCCTTTACTCCAAGCGCGTTCTTCAGATGATCCGCGGTGTCATGGGCCGTGATGCCGAGGGCCTGCGGCTCGCCCTTGCGATCCTCATCGGATTTCTCCCTGCCGCCGTGCTTGGCCTGCTTTTGAATCGCTGGATCGAGGCGAAGCTTTTCGGCATGTGGCCCATCATCATCGCTTGGATTCTAGGCGGCATCGGCATTCTCGTCGTCGTGGCTTGGCAAAAAAAACGCCCCAAACTCGCAAGCGGCAAAGAGCTTGGAGAAATGACGCTGAAAATGGCATTCATCATCGGCTTGATGCAATGCGTCGCCATGTGTCCCGGCACCAGCCGCAGCCTCATGACCATCGCGGGCGGATTGCTCGTAGGCCTCACCATCCGCGCGGCGGTCGAGTTTTCTTTTCTCCTTGGCGTACTCACGCTCACGGCCGCCACTGCCAAGAAAGCCGTTGAAAAAGTCGAAGGGCTCGATCCGGTTTACAATACTCTTTTCGGCGGCACCAAGCTCATGCTTCACACCTACGATGTCCTGCCCTTGGTCATCGGCCTCATGGCGGCAGCAGTGTCTGCGGCAATCTCCGTGAAGTGGCTGGTAAACTATCTTCAAAGCCATGGCCTCTCCATCTTCGGCTGGTACCGCATCGCCATCGGTCTGATCGTCGGCAGCTTGATTCTCAGCGGAGTTTTAAATGCGTAATTCAAGAACGCCAATGAATGAAAATAGAGAAAATCAAGCGACTCGCCATGGTGATGGCCAAGTGAAGGATCCTTTCGCGGCCCTCACCGGCCTCGGGAACCTGCCCGCAGGTCCCGAGATTTCTCAGAGTCTCACACCCAGCATTCCAGAAAAAACATCCCGGCGCGGGCAAAAAAAAACCAACCGCGGGCGGGTGGATATTGTCCGCCAAACAGCCCACCGCGGCGGCAAAGGAGTCACGCTGGCGAAAAATTTCGTCGGAATCGGGCTGCCGGAAAAGCAAGCCCTCGCCAAGCTGATGCAGAAAGCCTGCGGCGTGGGTGGCACCGTCAAGGACGGCTGCATTGAGATCCAAGGTGACAAACGTGAGGAAATGAAGCGCATCCTCATCGAAGCCGGTTTCAAACCTGTATTCGCTGGTGGGTAAGTTTACACCTTCGCTGGAACGGCTGCATCGTTCTTGAATTTTACGCTTAGCGCAGCAGAATTCAGTGCGCCGAAGCGCCATGGCAGCTCCTGTGCCCGAGAAATTCCGATTCTTGGCCCTGCTACGATCCCTCTCGTCTCATTGCCCCTGAAAATCCCCGTCTCCTCCCGATCAAGGAACAAAGACCCATGGCCCGTGCCATCAATTCCGAACATCTTCGTCAGCTTGCCCGGGCCCGCCCCCAATCTGGGATGCGGCTCGGCCTCGACCGCGCGAATCAACACGAAGCCGTCGGTTTCCCCACCTTTCACCAGGATATTGAACATCCAATGCACCCCATAGTTCAAATAGATGTATGCCGCCCCCGCAGAATGCTCGGCGACGAACTTCCGCGTCTTCGGCCGGAACCACATGTGGCATGCCTCATCACCCACGGCGGCGTAGGCCTCAGTCTCTACGATCGTTCCGCGCTGGCCTTTCCAGAATAACACACAGCCGACGAGCTCCCGGGCGCACAGCGTGGGATCGCGTCTGAAAAAATCTGCATTGAGCCGTTCCATATTTTTAAACTACCTCATCCCGTGCTGACACGCACGCATTGGATGCCTCTGCTACTCCACCTGCGTTGGTTCGCGTTTTTCAGGATCCGCCAGCTTATATACTTCCCCGTCCAACTCGCGGGTGAGCGAGCCGGTGCCACCATTTGTGATGCTCCATTTAAAGTCCATCCCGCCAATGGTGGCAGTGCCCGAGAATGAATCACTTCCCACGCTATGGTAATCATGGATCTCCCTTCCGGAGACAATCTGTGCGGAGTTGAGGAAATCCGCGGCCTGCTGATTGGTCAGAATGAATGCATTTTTCTCATCCGGATTGCGGGTCAGTGTATCGACGATCACCACATTTTCCACCATTGCCAGCGCGGGTCCGCGTGTCTCGATGGATTTTGAACAAGCGCAAAGGAGTGGAATTCCAGCGAGTCGAAAGAGCGCGTTCATCATCATTTCATTGGTTGTTAGAAGTAGGCTGATATCAAGGCTGTGGAATCGGCAGCGCGGCATCTTGCCACACTTCAGCCCGAATCCAAAGCAGCGATTCGGGAAATTTCCCGTGAATGAAGTTTGCCTAGCTCTCGCGAAAACTTTGTAACCGGGCTGTCGTTTGATGCGGATTACGTTGTATGATCCATCCCGCATATTTTTTCATTCTCCTGCTATTGCCTGCACAGGTGCATGGCGCGACTCCGGGATCTTTGCTGGAATCAAATTTCCCGACTTTTTCCTCGCAAGCAGAGGTCAGTGCGGCGGCGGTGGCTGACGATGGCTCGGTCTTCATCGCCGGCGGATTTTCTGCCGTCGATGGGGTGGCGCGGGCCGGATTGGCAAAATTATCATCGACTGGGACGCTGGATCCCACGTTCAGCGGGACCTTGCTGGATGATCTTGAAGAACCATGGGTCGCTCTTGGCGATGATGTAATCGCCACGCCCGAACTTTTCCCGTTACCCAACGGACGCTTGATCCAGCTCGCCCGTAGCCCATCTATGTTTTCATTTCCTGCTCCCTCAGAAGCCAATTCTAAACCATAACCCCTGTCGCAAAACCCAAACCTCAAATTGTAATCAGTCAGATTTTTGCCTGCGGATTTCGCCCGGGGTGCTTCCGCGAAAGCGGCGAAAGTCATAGATCATGCGTTGTGGTCTCTCAAAGCCACAGGTGTATGCGATTTCCTTGATTTGGAGTACGGTGGAAGTGAGGAGACGTTCCGCACGGACTAATCTTTCCTCAATGATTCTACGACCAACGCATTCCAGTCCCGCTCTCTGGAAGTGCCGCTCCAGCGTCCGGCGCTCAATTCCGCAATGCAAGGCAACGTCCTGCACATGGATCGGCCTGTGAGCGTTTTCCAAAATATAGCGGATTGCTTCAGCAGTAATCGGATTGCCTGCCGGCGCAGGCTGGGCCATGGGTTGAGGTTTTTCAAAACCCTCCAAAAGCAAGGCCAGCGCGCGTCCGCCCCACAAAGCGCGGTTGCCAGTGGGAGCGGCAAGAACATCCCGCACCAAACCGTCGAGTTGTGCCTCCATACCCTCGCGGGTTCCGCGGGGAACCAGAATGCAGTGGTCTGGCAGAATACCCTCGGAGACGAATCCATGAACTACGGATCCGGAAAGACAGCACCATTTTTCCTGCCACCCCGTATTGGCTGCCGCCCGGTAACGATGCCACCCGCCAGGCACCAAATAAATTAAATCGCCGGCGCTGACATGCTGCTTCTGCCCGCGAGGACTCTCCCACTCTCCCGTGCCATCGACAATCATGACGATTGCAAAATCCGAGATCACCCGGCCGCGTGACCATTCGAATGCAAACGCTTTTTGATGGCCCTTCACTGGATATTGCTGGCCCTTTTGGTAGGACTGGGTTCCCACCGAAGTGAGATAGCAACCGCCGCGCTGAAGTCTGGAATTTACCGGCGGATAATGAAAAGCCATGGAAGTATCATTTCCCACAAGTGTCGAAATTCAAGAACCAATTGTCGTAATATCGATAGTGGAAACGATGGACTAAACCCAGTGCCGTGCCATTGATTCATGATAACCATTTTCCAAAACCCCATGAACGCAAACTCTGGCACCTTTCAGATTCCGGTGAAACTCGATTACAGCCTTGTTGGCGAGAACGCTACAAGGGCCATTGAAATGGGTTTGGCCGAAGCCGACTGGTATCAAACCCCTGTGCCACGAAAGGGTTTACGGCGTTTGCTCGAGCGCAGGAACGGCCCTGCCATCCGCGACACAATGATATGGTTCGCACTGCTGGGCTTGACCGGCTGGGCCACCGTGGCACTCTGGGGCACCTGGTGGGTGGTGCTGCCATACGCGCTCTACGCGGTCCTTTACGCCACTGCCTCAGACTCGCGCTGGCACGAGGCGGGGCACGGCACGGCGTTCAAGACCGACTGGATGAACAACGCGCTCTATGAATTGGCATCCTTCATGGTCTTGCGGGAGTCCGTGGTTTGGCGCTGGAGCCACACGCGCCACCACTCGGACACCGTCATCGTGGGTCGTGATCCGGAAATCCAGGTATCGCGCCCGCCGGATATCCGGTCGCACATCCTGAGCATTTTCGCCATCGGGGTGTATCGCGGCTATTTACCAGGAGTGATCCGGCATGCGCTGGGCCGGGTGAGTCCCGAAGAGCGAACGTTTATCCCCGAGACTGAGTTCCCGAAAATCTACCGCAATGCAAGGATTATCCTAGTCCTCTACGTAGCGACATTCGCCCTGGCGCTCGCGCTGCAATCATGGATTCCCGTGTTTTTAATTATCCTGCCGCATTTTTTCGGTACGTGGTTGATGATCGTGCACAACACCACCCAGCACGCGGGCCTCGCGGAAAACGTGCTCGACCACCGCCTTAACTGTAGAACCGTTTTCATGAATCCGTTCAGCCGGTTTATTTACTGGAACATGAATTACCATTTGGAGCATCACATGTTCCCGTTGGTGCCCTATCACAACCTTCCAAAGATGCACGAGCTGATCAAGGACGATTGCCCGCAGCCTTATCCTTCGCTCGTGGCGGCATGGCGCGAGATTCTTCCGGCCGTGCTGCGGCAGGTGAAGGAGCCCTCGTATCACGTCAAGCGCAAGCTGCCGCCGCCGCGCCCGGCGCTGGTCGAGGGGGTGAAATCCGGCGATGCCCGGCCGGACGTGGATGGCTGGATCGAGGTGTGTGCGGGCGCGGACTTGGGCAAGGAGGACGTGATGCGATTTGATCACGGTCGCCGCACCTTTGCTCTCATCCGTGATAAGGAGGGAAAACTGTTTGCCACGGATGGTATCTGCACCCATGGCAACACACATCTGGCGGGCGGTCTGGTGAAGGACGGCATCATCGAGTGTCCGAAGCACAACGGGCGGTTCCACTTGGCCGATGGCTCTCCGGCCCGCGCCCCGGTCTGCCGTGGGCTCGCGACCTATCCGATCGAGGAGCGTGCGGGGCGCATCTGGCTCAATACAGTGCGCGCGGGCGGATGCGGGGCGCGGTTGCAAAAAACCTATAACCTCCGCGTGGTGTCGAACCGCAGCGTCTCGACCTTCATCAAGGAACTCGTGCTCGAGCCATTGAGCGACGCCGACAAGGTCGCATTCACGCCCGGCGACTATCTACAGATTGACATTCCTGCCTACGCTGAAATCCGGTTCGCCGACTTCGATGTTCCTGCGCCATTTGCAGAGGTCTGGCGGCATCAGCATGTGTTCGATCTCGTCTCCCGCAATCCCGGGGGGGAGCCACGGCGTAACAATTATTCGATCGCGAGCAACGCAACCACCGACCGCACGCTTGCGTTCAATGTGCGCATCGCCACGCCGCCGCCCGGCCAGGATTGCCCGCCGGGCGTCGGGTCAAGCTATGCATTCTCGCTCAAGCCGGGCGACGAGGTGACAGCCATCGGGCCATTCGGCGATTTTCATATCAAGCCAACGAAACATGAGATGATCTACATCGGCGGCGGTGCGGGAATGGCACCGTTGCGGGCGCACCTCACCCACTTGCTTGAGACGGAAGGAACCGCGCGGCGGGTCAGTTACTGGTATGGAGCTAGATCGGGGCAAGAACTTTACTATGCGGACGTTTTCCAGCGACTGGCCCGGGAACACGCCAATTTTTCCTTCCATCCCGCCCTGTCGGCGCCGCTGCCGGATGATCATTGGCAAGGGCCGACTGGCTTCATTCATGAGGTTGTGCTTGAGCAGTATCTCGCAACCCACCCGGACCCAAAAGCTGTGGAATTTTATCTATGCGGGCCGCCCATGATGATCAAGGCTTGCACGAAGATGCTGGCGACGCTTGGCGTTTCCACAGAGCGTATCAATTACGACGAATTTTGACGCGATTTTACAATCCATGAAATTTTTAAACGATGGCAGCACGGATCCGCCCAAGTTGAGCGTGTATCTGAACATGGAGAACCTTGAGGGGCTTCCCGAATGGTCGGCATGGGGAGAACGCGTGGGAAAGCCGTGCTTTGAGCGGCTTGCGGCGGATGGCTTCGAGGGCGTCCAACTCACCAACCGCGACGCGCCGCCTGCCGACTGCCCGTCCTTTTGCGGGCTCGACCGAATCAGCGTCCCGACAGACGCATTCGAGATTGCGGAGCTTCACAAGCAGCGGGGAGATTCCTGCATCACGGTGCACGTAGGCTGGGGCATTGAAGACGACGCGGAAACCGACCGCCTGATTGAGGCCACGCTGGCGGCTTCATCGCAGTTCAGCTTGCCGATTTTCATCGAGACCCATCGCGCCACCGTCACCCAGGATATGTGGCGCACTGTTCAGATTGCCAAACGCTTTCCCGAAGTACGGTTCAATGGCGACTTCAGCCACTACTACTGCGGCCAGGAAATGGTGTATGGAGGAATGGACATGAAGCTAGCTTTCATGGAGCCCATCTTTTCACGGATCGGATTTCTCCACGGGCGAATTGCCAGCCCCGGCAACATGCAGGTGCCGATCAACGGCATCGTGCAACGTCCGCTACAGGCACATGGAGAGGCCGATTACCTCGCGCATTTCCGACAGATGTGGAAGCTCGCCATGCTCGGCTTCCTCCGCGCCGCTGGGCCGGGTGACGTTTTGATTTTCGCTCCCGAGATTTTGTCCGGTCAATACTACTATGCCCGGCTTTTTCCCGATGAAGGCGGCGACCTCGTCGAGGAAAGCGACCGCTATGCCCAAGCTCTGATCTACCGGGAACTTGCGCTTGCGTGTTTTGCCGAGGCAAAACGGGACATGGCTTCCACTTAATATTGTGGTTGACTGCCCCAGCCCAAGTCATTATCAATTCTACCATAATTTGCCATATGATCATTTCAAAAAGTCTGAATTTCACGCGGGTGAGCTGCCGCACCATCGCGCATGGTGTGCTCGCTGCTTTCCTCACCGTTCACGCCTTGGCCACCGATCCGTTGGAGGCGGGATTTGCCAACCCACCCGAGGAGACCAAGCCGTGGTGTTATTGGTATTGGATCAGCGATCACATTTCCAAAGAGGGCATCACGAAAGACCTTGAAGCGATGAAGCGCGTCGGCATCGGCGAGGCGCTGATTGGAAATATTTTTGTGGAAGAGGTCGCGCCCGGTAACGTGAAAGTCCTTAGCGAAGAATGGTGGCAACTCGTCGCCCACGCCGTCCGCGAGGGCGGGCGCGTGGGCGTGGATATCGGCCTCTTCAACTGCCCGGGCTGGAGCCAATCGGGCGGGCCGTGGATCAAGCCAGACCAGACGATGCGCTATCTGACCTCGTCCGAAGTACGAGTGAGCGGGCCGGGGAAATTCGCGCAAAAGCTGCCGATTCCGAAGTTGCCATTTCAAGATGTGGCGGTGCTTGCGTTCCCAGCACCGGAAAATGATGCGGATGCGCTCGCTGCGATGTCGCCGCAGATCACCTGCACGCCCGCTGTGGATGGCGCCGAAAAGCTGGTGGATGGTAAGCTCGATACTGCCGTCAGCTTCGCCAGCGGCGCACCATTCACAATCGAGATCGCGCTCACGGCACCACTCACCGCCCGCTCGTTGCAGCTTAGGCCAGCAGATTTCCCGTTCAGCGCCGAGGTCGAGTTGCAGGCGGAGGACGCGGCCGGCGTTTTCCAGACGGTGCGGCGCTTTACCTGTGATTGGTCGAATCTCAGTCCTGCGGTGGGTTTCATTTCCCAAGCGCCCATCGCCATTTCATTTCCCGCGACGACTGCGCAGCGATTTCGACTGGTTTTAACAGACGTGACTCCAGGCCACCGGAATTTCGTCCCGAGTCAGGGCGCGGCGTTGGCGGAAATTGAATTGTCCGGCGCGGCGCGGCTTGAGGGATTTATCGAGAAACAACTTGGGAAAATGAACCCCAAACCGTTGCCGACCGCGAACATCTACATCTGGCCCACGCCGCCCGAGCCCGACTCCACTGCGCTCGTCGTGCCAGTGGGCGAGGTGCGTGATCTCACCAAGAATCTCAGCGCGGATGGCACACTCGAGTGGGACATTCCGCCGGGCGAATGGGTCATCCAGCGTACCGGCATGACGCCGACCGGGATTCACAATACACCCGCCTCACCAGAAGGGCGCGGCCTCGAAGTGGACAAAATGAATCGAAAACTCGCGCAGCATCACTTCGATGCATTCGTCGGCGAGCTGCTCCGCCGCATTCCCGCTGACGAGCGTAAAGCACTGAAGCGGGTGGTGGCCGATAGCTACGAAACGGGCGCACAGAATTGGACCGACGGTTTCGATACCCAGTTCCAAGCCCGCTACGGCTACGATCCGCATCCGTGGCTGCCCGTGCTGACCGGGCGGCTGGTCGGCAGCGCGGATCAAAGCGAGCGCTTTCTCTGGGATTTACGTCGCCTCGTGGCAGATCGGATCGCAACCGATTACGTCGGTGGCATGCGCGATGCCAGCAAGGCGAACGGGCTTGGGCTGTGGTTGGAAAATTACGGTCACTGGGGATATCCCGGTGAGTTTTTAAAATACGGTGGCGAGGGCGACCGCATCAGCGGTGAATACTGGGTCACAGGCGATTTAGGCTCGTTCGAGTGCCGGGCTGCGTCGTCATGTGCGAGCATTTACGGCAAAAAGTTTGTTTCTGCAGAATCATTCACAGGCGGGCCACCGTTTCAAAGCACACCGGCCAGCCTCAAAGCCCGCGGCGACTGGGCGTTCTGTGAAGGGATAAATCACGTGGTGCTGCATGTTTACATTCACCAACCATGGGACGATAAACGGCCTGGCGTGAATGCCCCATGGGGCACCGAGTTCAATCGGCACAATACCTGGTTCGAGAAAAGTAAATCGTGGATGGAATATCTCCGGCGCTCATCCTGGATGCTTCAACAAGGCAATCGTGTCGCAGATGTCGCCTACTTCATCGGCGACGATGCACCGAAAATAAGTGGCACCCAACACCTCGAACTACCGCCCGGGCGTGACTTCGACTACATCAACGGCGAAGTCATCGAGAACTCCCTGAGCGTCAAGGACGGCGCGCTCACCTTGCCGCACGGGACGAGCTATCGCGTGCTCGTACTGCCTGAGTTGACCACCATGCGGCCACAGTTGCTGAAGAAAATCCGCGACTTGGTGCACGCCGGTGCCACCGTGATAGGCCCGCCGCCTGTGCAATCGCCCAGTTTGGAAAATTTTCCCGATTGCGATACGCAAGTCAAGCAGTTGGCCGCCGAGTTGTGGGGAAATGCCGATACCCGCCAACCAGGTGAGCACGCGCTCGGCCTAGGTCGTGTCATCTGGGGCAAGGGTCTGGCAGAAGTGTTGGCAGGTCTGGGCTCGCCAGCGGATTTTCAAAGCTCCGAGTTTTTACGCTTCACCCACCGTCGCAGTGCCGATGCCGAGATTTATTTCGTGGCAAATCCCGAGCCGACGGCACTCACCACCACTGCGACCTTCCGCGCGGGCGATCTCGCGCCGGAATTGTGGTGGCCGGACAGCGGTCGCATCGAGCGACCCGCAGTCTTTGAGGTAAAAGACGGCATGGTGCGGCTGCCGCTAAAACTCGGCCCGGAAGGCTCGGTATTCGTGGTTTTCCGCGAAAAATCGCCCTCACCATCACGCCAAATTGTCGCTGTAACGCGCAACGGTGGACCCTCGCCAGCCGTTGGGGAAAAACAACCCGCCACTCCTCTGGCAGATCCCGGCTTGGAATTAATGACTGATCCGCAGGGTGGATTTTATGGGCGGGCATCGCAAGCGGGCGACTATCAGCTCAAGACCGCAGCGGGGCAGACACTTGCCATCCAGGTGCCAGCGGTGCCGGCGCCGGTGGAGATTTCAGGCGCGTGGGACGTTAGCTTTGACTTGGGCGGAAGTGCGCCGGAAAATCGTGTTTTCCAGTCCCTCAGCGACTGGGCGCAACACCCCGAGTCAGCCATCCGCCACTACTCCGGCAAGGCGACGTATCGCAAATCCTTCGCACTTCCAGAAGCCCAACTCTCAATCAAGGATTTGCAACTCACGCTCGATCTCGGGGCGGTTCGCGACCTTGCGAGCGTGCGGCTCAACGGCAAAGATCTCGGCACCCTCTGGCTCGAGCCATGGCAAGTGGACGTCACCAGCCTCGTCAAGCCCGGCGAAAACATTCTCGAAGTGGAGGTTACCAATGTTTGGAATAACCGCCTCGCTGGCGATGCCGCGCTCCCCGTCGAGCAACGCCGGACCTTCATCACTCTACCATCTGTCACCCAAGCGACACCGCTGCTGCCAGCCGGCTTGCTCGGACCAGTGACTCTCCGCTCTACTATAAACGTCGTAGCCAAGCCATAGCCCAGCCACTGTGATTCCTCAGACGGACTTTGATTGAACAAACTGGACACTTGGCGCAGGATGCTGCATCGGCCTATTTCCGGTGGCGCCGGAAGCCGATGAGGCTGCTCGTCGCCGCCTTATACCAATTACCTGCGAGGAGAGATAGAGCAAACCCATATCATAGGTGGTGGAAAACATCGGACGATACGGAAATTGCCGCCGATTTTAGAATCCGAGACATGCCCGGCGGTAAGCACCCAGCGATCCGAAATCAAGACTCCTGATCTGTTGAAAACACCGCCCGTCGCACTGCCCACCGTCGGATAGAGCGCCGCCAGACAACCAGTGAGCCAGAAAAATCGGGTGAAGATCATCATGGGTATCACTTATATAACCCCAGACTACGGAGCAAATTAAATCTGGTGACAATGATATAAACTCAGGGATGAGATCTTCGCATACTTTATCTCAATTCCCATCCGCGAGTCTCGGTGGCACCAAATAGCGGAGCTTGCCGTAGCGAGAAGTTGGCGCAATTTGAATACAAGCGATCGCTCCTTTTTTGAAATCCACGATGCCGCCTTTCACACCCAACAGCCGCTCCACCAACAATGAGAAATCCGGCTCGTGGCCGACGATGGCGACGCGTTTGAAATGTTGAAACGCTGCCAGCTCCGCCATCGCCTTTGCCGGCACCATTCCACAAGCGAGCCATTCTTGGATCAGCGCTGCTGGAATCCCTGCTGTTTCGCAAAACTCGTCGGCAGTCTGGCGAGCGCGGACCAACGGGCTTGTTAGAACAATTTCAGGCAACTGGTCTGATGCCATCAACAAGCGAGCAGCACCGCGGGATTGCTCGCGGCCTCGCTCTAACAGCACTCGTGAAAAGTCGCCGCCGGAGTTGAAGTCTTCGGCCTTGCCATGACGGAGGAGGATCAGATCCATGGTATGGTTATCAAAATAGAATTACATTGTCATGCCACCATCCACCGCCAACACTTGGCCTGTGATATAGCGGGCCGCCGGGCTGGCGAGGAAGGCAACTGCCTCTGCAATGTCCCGGGTATTGCCAAACGTGGCTAATGGAATTTTTCCAATCACCGCATCCTTCACCGCCTGTGACAATTCATCCGTCATATCCGTCGTGATGAAGCCGGGGGCGATCGCATTGCAAGTCACACTGCGGCCTGCCAGCTCGCGGGCCACCGCCTTGGTGAAGCCGATCAGCCCAGCCTTGCTCGCGGAGTAATTCGTCTGTCCCGCATTGCCGATCAGGCCGATGACTGAAGCAATATTGATGATCCGTGGATCTTCCGCCTTCATCAGCACCCGCATGAAAGCCTTCACCGTGTTGAAGGCACCTTTCAAATTGGTATCGATCACCGTATCCCAATCTTCCTCCTTCATCCGCATCAGCAGGCCATCACGAGTGACGCCCGCATTGTTGATGAGGATATTCACCGTGCCGAGCTCCTCGCCGATTTTTTTCGCCAGCTCTTGCACCGCCGCATGATCCGCGACATCCACCGCATAAGCCGTGGCCGCGCCGGGAAACAGCGCGTTGATTTCTTCCGCCGCTTTTCCGCAGCTCGATGCACTGCGGCTCACCACCGCGACCTTCGCCCCCTCCGCCGCCAGCGTGCGTGCGATTTCCTGACCGATTCCACGGCCACCTCCCGTGACGACTGCGACTTTGTTGGTAAAACGTGACATGCACGGAGCGTGGCGATGTGATCTGGGTTCTGTCAATAGAGCCGATTGCGATAACAAAAGGACGACGCATCCAAACCAAATAAATATTCAGCCGCAAAAAGGAACAAAAAGAGCGTAAAAATTTGGAGAGAATCCAAATAGTGTGCTTTGTGAGCGATTCATCACTCCTTCCGCCTCTTTTTTTGCGACCTTTTTGCGCCTTTTAGCGGCTGAAAATCTTCTATCCACCAGCACCCGAAAAATCTCCTCACCATCTACCTCAACAACATTCTCAAAAATCTCCGGATCAACGCGAAAATTACAAAAATAACGC
>Ga0105045_10003640_pt1 | contig 13272 bp, 11 predicted proteins | sample MAT02_FD_78089 | JGI IMG/M metagenome (GOLD analysis project Ga0105045, IMG submission 78089) | Freshwater microbial communities from Lake Fryxell liftoff mats and glacier meltwater in Antarctica - MAT-02 (megahit assembly) | ecosystem: Environmental > Aquatic > Freshwater > Ice > Liftoff...
AGAAAACGTGGCGATTGGTGGAAATGGAAACTGGACCCTATGCAAATAGACGGTGTACTCATTTATGCCCAAAAAGGCCATGGAAACCGTGCGGATTTGTTTACAGATTACACGTTTGCAGTTTGGGACGGTGATAAACTGGTTTCTTTTGCCAAAGCCTATTCAGGACTTACCGATGTAGAAATCAGACAAGTAGATGCTTTTGTTAAAAAAAATACTTTTGAAAAATTCGGCCCTGTCAGAACTGTAAAACCAGAACTTGTTTTTGAAATTGGATTTGAAGGCATACAGGCATCACCCAGACACAAATCAGGAATTGCCCTTAGATTTCCTAGAATTCTTCGCTGGAGAAAAGATAAAAAAGCTGCAGAAGCCGATACCATTGAAAGCCTGAAAGCTCTTTTGGGTTAATTCTCTTCGAAAAGTCAGCTTTAATTTTTCCAGGGGAGGAATTAAATTTTCCATAGACAATAATAATTGCTCTATTTTACTTTCACAAAAGTATGAACTTCCAGACTACTCTTGGGTAGCCCAATTAATTAAGGATTTTGCTTCCTCAATAGCAATTTTCACCTGTTTCTCATTTCCAATACCATCATAGCCCATAACTAAATGTAAATACTGATAGGCAGAATCAAACATTTTTGAGGCTTTATTTTCTTTTATTGCCTGGCGGTATTTGGTTTGGTCTGGCCTTCCTTTGCCAGCTTTAATTTGCGGAAACTTGGTGTCCAATGCTATCAATACCCCGTTCCAAAGTGTATTCCCAGCCATCTTAATATACTTTGCATCTAAGTAGTATCCGTCTTCTTTTTTAGCCTTTTCTTTGAGAATTTCTTTGGCGTTGGTCACATATCGCATTGCCTCTGTTTTGGCTTCTGTTTTACTCATTTCGGTTTAAGTATTGGTGTGGCAAAGATAACAAAAAGCGTATTCTAAACTAGAATTGCTACATTTTTAAGCATATCAGTCACCATTTCAGCTAATCCAAATTTCGGTTTCCAGCCCCAGTCTTGCCTGGCAACTGAATCATCCAGATCATTTGGCCATGAATCAGCAATCTGTTGACGGAAATCTGTTTCATATTTCATTTCAAAATCTCCAAACTGAGTTTTGATTTCATCCGCAAGTTGTTGAGGAGTAAAACTCATCGCATTCAGATTGTAGGCCGATCTTATGGTTATTTTTGATGCATCGGCTTCCATCAATTCCAAAGTTCCCCGAAGCGCATCCGGCATATACATCATGGGCAGAGCCGTATCAGGTCCCAAAAACGATGTAAAAGACTTATTTTGAACCACTTTATAAAAAATATCCACTGCATAATCGGTTGTTCCGCCACCGGGAGGCGTTTTATAACTGATTAAACCCGGGTAACGAATGCTGCGCACATCCAACCCATAATGCAGGAAATAATAATCGGCCAACCTCTCCCCTACCAGCTTTGTAATTCCATAAACTGTGGTTGGATCGGTGATTGTGTGTTGTGGCGTTGGATTTTTTGGGGTATGCGGCCCAAAAGCAGCAATTGAACTGGGCGAATATACCTTAAAAACCTTTTCAGCTGCCGTTTTTGCAATATCCAAAACATTCATAAATCCGGCAATGTTCACATCCCAGGCAAGGGCAGGATTTTGCTCAGCAGCGGCAGAAAGTATGGCAGCCAGATGATAAATTTGCGTTGGTTTAAATCGGTTAACAAGTTGACCAAGTCCCTCTTTATCAAGCACATTTATTTTTTCAAATGGCCCTGCTTTTAATATTTCCGATTTGGGTTCGACCAAATCTGTAGCCAAAACCTGAGCCTCGCCATGGATTTTCCTGAGCGCTTCTACCAACTCCGTACCCAACTGACCACAAGCGCCAGTTACCAGTATTTTATCTTTTATTACATGCATTTGGTGTATTCTATCTGGCTGGCAAATTAATGGCAATTATTGGTTCTAATTCTATTCTCTTTCTAGAAAATAAAAACATCTAAACCTCAAAACGATTTATGAATTTGCACGCCGATTCTAAAAGCTTATGAAAATATCCGCAGCAGCTCTCAACCAAACACCACTAGACTGGAATGGAAATGTAAAACGCATTGAAACCGCTGTTAATCAGGCTAAAGTAGAAAATGCAAGCCTCATTTTACTTCCCGAACTCTCTGTTTCCGGCTATGGTTGTGAAGATTATTTTTTGATGCCCTGGGTTGTAGAAAAGGCAAAAGAAGTTTTGATTCAACAGATTTTACCACTCAGTAAAGAAATTCTCATTGCTGTTGGTCTGCCTTTTTTACACAAAGGAAAAACTTACAATACGCTTGCCTTGTGCGAAAACCAACAATTAAAAGGAATTTATGCCAAACAAATCCTTCCTAAATCTGGCGTATTTTATGAACCAAGATGGTTTGAAGCCTGGCCTCAAAATATGGTAGAAACAATAGTTGTTGGAAAAGATCACTGCCAGTTTGGAGATTTTACACTGGCTTTTAATGGTTTAACTCTTGGATTTGAAATTTGCGAAGACGCATGGCACCCTAAAAAAAGGCCCGCCATTACAGGAGCCGCCAGAGATGCAGACCTCATTTTGAATGCCTCGGCCTCTAACTATGCAAGAGGAAAACAGGCAGAAAGGCATGATTTAATTACCAGCTTAAAAGGCAAAAACGATGCTTATTACCTATATACCAATCTTTTAGGAAACGAATCTGGCCGACTTATTTTCGATGGGGAAATAATTTTTGGTTCAGAAGGCGAAATAGGTTTTGCTTCAAAACGGTTTTCTATGCAGGATGTATGCATTGAGACTTTTGAAATTGATTTTGAAAAGCCCGCTTTCCAGGCAATAAAACTAAAGGAAGAAGATGAGTTTGAAGACTTTACAGATGCGGTAAGTCTGGCCTTGTTTGATTATCTGAGAAAGTCAAAGAGCAAAGGTTTTGCACTTTCACTTTCTGGTGGCGCCGATTCTGCAACATGTGCAATAATGGTGGCTGAAATGGTTAAAAGAGCTGCAATCAAATTTTCAAAACCAGAATTGGAGCAAAAAATTGGTTTTGAATTGAAAGGAGAAACTGTAAAAGAATGGATCAATCAGATTCTGATTTGTGTGTATCAGGGTACAAAAAACTCTGGTTCTGTTACCAGAAATGCTGCAGAAAAAGTTGCGATAGACATTGGTGCTCAATATATAAGCTGGGAAATAGATGAATTGGTATCAGGCTATACCTCTTTAACTGAAAATGCTTTGGACAGAAAGTTAGATTGGAAAACAGACGACCTCGTTTTGCAAAACATTCAGGCCAGAACCCGTGCACCAGGTATATGGATGCTGGCAAACACATATAATTTTTTAGTGCTCACCACCAGCAACCGAAGCGAAGGCGCTGTAGGCTATTGCACTATGGATGGAGACACAGCAGGCAGTTTGGCTCCCATTGCAGGCGTAAGCAAACATTTTGTGCGGCAATGGTTGATTTGGGCAAAAGATACATTGGGCTATTCTAGTTTAAGTTTTATTATAGAACAAGCACCAACAGCTGAACTCAGACCTCAGGAATTTAAACAAACCGACGAAGCAGATCTCATGCCTTATGATCTATTGGAAGCCATTGAAATTCAACTGATTGGAGAGCGAAAAAGCAGTGAGGAAACATTGCAATATTTGCTGGAAATCAGAACTGAAAATTCAAAATATCTGGAAACTCAAATCCAAAAATTCCTTAGCCTATGGAAAAGAAACCAATGGAAACGGGAAAGGATGGCACCTTCTTTTCATCTTGATCGGTTTAATATTGACCCAAAAAGTGGCGGTCGGTATCCAATTTTATCAGCATAGTTGCCTTAAAAATCAATACTTAAAATGGAACTAAAGCATCAATTTAACCATATAGCACAACTTATTGCTATAGCGAAAGATCGGGCTTACCAAGCAGTTAATAAAGAATTAGTTTCACTTTATTGGAATATTGGTGCTCATGTTAGCAATCAGGTAAAAGCCAAAGCCTGGGGAAAATCAGTGGTGCAAAAATTAGCTGATTTTATTCAACATTCTGAGCCTAACATAAAAGGTTTTTCTCCCCAGAATATTTGGCGAATGAAGCAGTTTTATGAAGCCTATCAACAAAATGAAAAACTCGCCACACTGTGTAGAGAATTGAGTTGGTCTCATCATCGCCTAATTTTACCTTGTAAAACTATTGTGGAGCAAGAGTTTTATATGCAATTTTCAATAAAAGAAAAATGGACCGTACGAGAACTTGAAAGGCAGATAAATTCTGCCTATTACGAAAGGGTAATGTTAGGAAATACGAAAATATCACCTTCTGCAAAAACTTTACTCCAAGAAATAACCAACACATTTAAAGATACTTATGTGTTAGAATTGCTTCATTTACCAGACCAACATTTGGAAAAAGATTTACGAAAAGCTATTGCAAAAAATATAACAAAGTTTCTTTTAGAATTTGGACGAGATTTTGCATTTATGGGGGAAGAGTATCCAATTCAAGTTGGTAATCAAGATTTTGCAATAGATCTTGTTTTCTATAACCGAAGTCTTAATTGCATGGTAGCTCTTGAACTAAAAATAGAACACTTTAAACCAGAACATTTAGGTCAGCTTAATTTTTATTTGGAAGCTCTTGATCGTGATATTCGCAAATCCCATGAAAATCCTAGCATTGGCATTTTGCTTTGTAAAGGAAAGGACGATACTGTTGTAGAATATGCCCTAAGCAGAACTTTATCCCCAAGTCTGGTATCTGACTACCAAACCAGCTTACCTAAAAAGGCGCAACTTCAAGCCAAATGGGAAGAAATATTGAATAGCTTAGATAGTAGAAATCAATTATAAGCCAATATTTTCTAAATCTTAAATATGGAGCCATACCAAATAGGAATTTTTAGCGACACCCACGGCTGGTTAGATCCTGAATTGATAAACCATTTCGCTGACTGTCAGGAAGTTTGGCATGCAGGTGATATTGGCGATTTATCTATTTTGGAAACCTGGAGGCTAAAAGGAAATATCAGAGCTGTTTGGGGCAACATAGATGGAAATGATGTGAAATCAGCTACTAAAGAATATTTTTATTTTGAAGTGCAGGGATTTCCAATTTTGATGATTCACATTGCTGGAAAACATCCACGTTATACCCCACAAACCAATGCTTTAATCAAACAACTCAAGCCCAAAATGTTGGTTTGTGGCCACTCTCATATTTGTAGAGTTGTGAAAGAGGGCGGTGTTTTGTATGTCAATCCCGGAGCAGCAGGCAGGAATGGTTTTCACAATGTAAGAACAGCACTCAAACTAAAATTCATGGATGGAAAACCAGTTGAAATGAAAGTTATAGAACTTGGCCCTCGTTCAGAAAAGGTTATCGTTTCATAAAACTGAGCCCCAAAGTAACTACTGCCATCAATCCGATGGAAATGTTGATCCAGAAAAGCCATTTTTTATCCTCTTTTCTTTCATTGATTAAGGTATTGTCAGCCCCATCAATCAAACTATAAAATGAATCTTCAGAGGTTGCAGCATTTTTTGCATTCAACTTTTTACCCTCCACAACCCGCAGACTCAACTCTGGCCTCAAAGTATCATACCGTGCAGTTTTGGTATTGAAATACACCCAATAAAAAGCTTTTCGAAGATTGATGTACCCAATTTCTTTGGGAATAAGCAGATATGAAAACATCTTGGAACCCGTTACTCTGCCCCCTGCTCTCTGAATTGTTTGGTTTGTATTTGGTGCATACACATCCAGCAAATCAGTTTTGGTTTTCTGAGGTTCAGGAATATAACTGATATTCCCTTCTCCTTTAATAGAAAGATCAAAACCGATGCCCTGGTTGAGTCCAACTACTTTATTACCCAATTTTTCCTCCAAAGCAAATTGCCCAACCGAAACATTGCCTTTCATAGAATGCGGTGGAAGTTCCTTCACCTTAATGTTGATAGGTCGGGAATAAAACGGTTTTACTTCTTCCTTTCGATTGGCACCAAAGAAATTGGCAGAACCCATTTTATAGGTAACCACATCCAGCTTTAACTGTGGAATGGTAAAAGATTTGGCCACCAAAGGAAAAAGAGTGGCCTGGTAAATTCTGTATTCCGTATAATTCTTCTTCCCGATTTTCACTTTGCGGGGTACTATTTCTTCAATATTAAAATTCTCCTCCCAACAATTGGCTGGTTTGGCTTTTTTTACCAGGGCCGAAAGCTGACTTCCCAGGTTGTAAAAATCTAATTCTGCCTGATTTTCATCTGAAACCAGAAAAGACATCGTCATATTAACCCCTTCCCCTGCCCATATTTCAGACTTATCTGTTTGAATAGAAAATATGGCTTCAGCTTTCACATCTTTTAGTTCTGAAGTTTTACCCTTTCCAAAAAAATCTTCAAATGGATCATACGCAAAAGGGTTTCCTCCAAATGGATCTGTGGCTTTTTGTTGAGCGGGAGGTCCAACTTTTATGATTGCTCCCGGAGATTTCACCATTTCGCCATTTACCTTCATTGCAAAAGCTGGCAGCTTAAAAGTACCTTCTCTTTCAGGCATATAATTTTGAATAATGCTTGTCTCGTTACTGACCTGTCCATTTATACTTTGCATAGAAGACGAAGAAGAAGTACCTGCCTTAGAGAAACCAGGTATGGCCGGAAAATTGGTATATTCTCTCAAATCTTCATTTTGAGCAGTAAGTGTTATGGTGAAAATTTCATTAGAACCTATCTGAGTTGGACCTAAAGAAATTTTGATTTTTTGACCAAAGGCACCGCTCATCACAAAGATGGAAATCCAAAAAGAAAGAAGCGAAGTAGAAGTTAATTTAAAAAAATACTGGTTCATTTTGATATGGCTTGACATACAAGACTTTCATAAAATAAATATGCCTAATGGTTGTACATGCAGTTTTTTATTCGGTTTGGCACTAATTAAAATGTAATTAAAACCTTGAAATTTGTTTGCAAGTTAAAAACTAAGTTTTCATTTTTACACCATCACCAACACCAAGTTTATTATGACAACAATGCTTGAATATTTTAAAATGATTTTGAAAAAGGTAAGTTTTGAAAGGTCTTTATTTGAAAAGGAACTAAAAAAAGCCATTGCCCGCCTGGTTGGGCCTGAGATTAAAGAACTTAAAGAATGGTGCTATCAGAATTTTTCTGTAAGGCACAGAACAGTTTTAGATAAATGTTTCCACTAAAAATTAATAATCCCGCTGGTTGCGGGATTTTTTTTGCCTGATTTTTTTTTAACCATCAAGTCCGGATTTAATAAGGCAACTTAATTGTTGAGACTTAAATCGCAACCTTTTCCTCATTCTTGCTTCTATATTGTTTTTAATTGGAACCTCAATGGTAAAAATCAAACCAACCTTGAGCTCAAGCCCAGGCATATTCAGCCGCCAGTTGGTATAGTTCACAGTTGGTTGATTATCAGGCTTATTCTCAAGTTTATAATACCCGTAATAAACAAGCTGAGCCTGATAAAAATAGAAATAAAGCTCGCTAAATCTATCCGTCGTCCTGGTCCTCCTGAAATATAATACCCATTAGAAAATGCCTTTCCTTTTTTTAGATAATTCTCGAAAACTAAACCTGAATACCCAGCGCCAAGTGTGCCGTAAATAACCGAATAAGGTGCACGAAACAAATCTCCATTTGCATAAAAACCAATTCCTCCATTTTCGCCCCGATATTTACTTTCCATACCAACCAAAAAACCATTTCTAAAAACACTGATCCCAACATTCAACCTTGGATAAAGTCCATATCCAACACTCAGTTTAAATCCATTTGAGACCACGCCAGCAAATTTACTATCGTTTGGGCCATAATTGTCTAATACATAATACCCTGATCCACCTTCCAACTGAATAGAAACTTCACTTTTTTAAGCCTTACCCTGGTGAAAAAATAAACAAGTTAAGAGCAAAATGAAGCTGAAATTCCAGAAAATAAAATGCATTTGTCGTATTACAGATTTCGGTTATTTTAATTTAAAATAAAATTAATATACTGCTCATCGATTATAAATCGTTCTTTGACACATATATACTGCCAATCTTTATAAAAAAAGGTAAGGAATTTACAGTCAGCAAAAAAAATATTTTATAAAAGATATTCTGCTATCTTTTTCTCCATCTGTTCATAAGATAAAAAGCCATTACTAATAGGTACAGCCTTTCCATCCACCATTTGGATTACACAACTAGGAAACCCATTTATTTTCCACCTTTGGGCTAAAGAAAATTCATTAACCGTTTCCTGCTCCATATCTTTTGAAGCAAACAGCGGAAGAACTATTTTCCGATCAAACCCATAATGCTCAAAAAGAGGCAAATACGCAGAATATTGTACAGGATCAATGCCATCCATGTAAATGAGTTTTTGAATCTCGTGGCTAAAAACTATTCCACTCGATTTGCTCAAATGTTTAAAGATGGTAAGGGCCTTGGCCGGTTCCAAAGAGCTGAAAACCACCTTGCCTTCTTCCAATGTTTTATTTACAAACTGTGCGCCAAACTTCACACCAGTGCTTTGTTCCACCACTTTATAAGCTTGCTTTATATAAGAAGCCATATTTGAAAGTGGGCCAATCCTGGTTCCGGTTATCATTCCCCCGGAAATCACATCAAAATCAAGCCGGTTTTTATACTTTTCCTCCAGTTTTACCATCACCGGACCAAAGCCATAACACCACCCACAGAGGGGATCAAACACATTTATTATTGTATTTTTTTTCTTCATAAAACAGTTTAATTGTTTTGATGTGCTTCAAAAGACTCCAAACCTTGAACAATTGCGTCTAAAATTTCCTCTCTCCCAAGTCCTGTTTGAGCAGAAGTAATGATAATTGGTGGCAGCTCTTCCCAGGTTTTGAGCATTTCTGTACCAAACGCTTGTACGGTATTATTTGTTTTTGTTACAGATTGCTTGTCTGCTTTGGTAAAAACCAACACAATTGGTATCCCATTCTTACCCGCATATTTCACAAAGTCAAGATCTGATTCCTGCGGTGGAATTCGGCTATCAATCAGCACCATCAGGCATACCAGGTTCTTGCGGTTAGCCAGATAATTCTTCACCATTTTCTCCCATTGCACCCTTTCAGTCTTGGATACCCTGGCATATCCATAACCTGGCAAATCAACCATATACCAAATTTTTTCTATAAGGAAATGATTGATTACCTGAGTCTTACCTGGAGTGCTGGAAGTTTTGGCTGCATCTTTAGATTTCAATAAAGCGTTAATCAGGGAAGATTTTCCAACATTAGAGCGACCTACAAAAGCCACTTCCGGTTTATCTGGTTCCGGACACATTTTCCAATCCGTACTGGACTTTACAAAACTGTATTTCATATTTAAAAGGACTGCAAAGATGGTTTATGTAATCCGTTCCATTGCACTTGTAAGGAATTTGTTTGAAGAAGGGATATTCTTTGATTGCCTGAAAGCACCTTTGTCATGTCCGAAGGCCATAAAATCCCTCGGACAATTTCAGATAAATATTTAGGGCAGATCATCTACAAAGGAGGCCTACCCAGTTGTAAACAAAAACAATTTAGATATGAGAATTTTAGCCATTACCCTATTGGTGGCCCTCAGTTTTCCGGTCACTGCAAGCTTTGGACAAACCACAAATCCTCAGGTGGAAAAACTTGTGGATCAAGGAGATGTTTTATACAAAAATAAAGGCGGGAAACGAGAAGCACTGGATAAATACAGAGCTGCCTTAGATGTGGATCCTGATAATGTAAGAGCAAACTACATGGCTGGTATCTGCTATCTACAAACCTTTCAAAAATCAAGGTCATTGAGCTATTTCCTCAAAGCACATGATATTGAGCCCGACTTTGTTGCAGATGTTAAAATGCCATCAGATCTTTTGCCCGATCTCAAATTTTTGATTGCCCGTGCTTTCCAGGTTGGTGAAAATTATTCCAAAGCAGAAGAGTTCTTCAATCATTTTAAAGAAGCAGTAAATCAAGGCACGTCCAGCCGATTTGCTGCCAACAATAAAGGATTGTCGATTCGATCTACAGAACGCAGAATTTTTGAGTGTCTTGTAGCCCAGGAGTTAAAAAGACTGCCAATCGACTCCCGTATTGTAAACATAAAAGCCATCAATAGTCCATATCCGGATTATGGTCCTGTTTTCACCCCAGATGGAAAGAAAATGTACTTCACATCCAGACGGGCTGGTGGATCTTCAAAAGAAGTTGATGATGATCTCCACTTTTTTGAAGATATTTATGTAGCGAGTAGAGACAGTGCTGGCCACTGGGGAGAGGTTAAAATGGTTAAAGAATTATCTACGCCAGGACATGAATCTGTTTTAAGCATCTCAGAGGATGGAAGGAGCATGATTATATCTAAAGGAGAAGGAAATGGTGATTTATATATGAGTCAACGCGAGCTTTTAGGAAAATGGAGTGAGCCAGTATCAATGGGTAAGAATATAAACACTTCATCTATGGAAGCTGGCGCCTTTATCACTGGAAATGGCAAAAAGCTATATTTCGCATCCGATAGATCAGGCGGATTTGGTGGATTGGATATATACCTTTCCGAAAAACGAAGCAACGGAAAGTGGGGAGCAGCTGTAAACCTTGGTCCAAAAGTAAACACCATTTTTGATGAAGATTCGCCAGTAATAACAAAAGAAGGAGACAAAATATACTTCAGTTCCAAAGGCCACAAAGCCATGGGAGGCTTCGATATTTTTGTTGCCAAATGGGATGGTGTCAATCAAATATTTAAAAATCCTGAAAACATCGGCTTTCCTATAAACTCAGCAGATGATGATAATACGTATGTACTTTCACCCGATTCAGGTATTGCCTATTATGCCTCATTTAAAGAAAATGGAGTGGGAGACCTCGATATTTTTCACCTACTAAAAGGTGCTCCGTTGCCAGATTCTGTTAAAAAAGACCATGCAGAATTTAAAGAAATGGCCAAAGAAAATGATCCATTAATGGAAGACAGGATAAATTCTATGACTCAGGATAGCAGTGCAAAAGATGCAGAAGAAGCAGATAGGATAGCAAAAGCTGAGAAAATTGCAAATGAGCCACTTTTAACGTCAGCTGAAAATGAACTTACTTCTTCTAATAACCATTCTAATTCACAGAGTGAAGGTTCGACACCTGAAAGTCAAAACGAAACAGAAAGCAGCACCGATTCACCCTCAGGATCAAAAAATAACTTTGAAGTTAAATTAATCGAAAATAATGCAGTCGCTTCTACTGCAAATGGGATGGGATACTTTATGTATGATCCCAATAAAGATTTGGAAGCCTCTAAAAACAAAACAAAAGAGACCTCTGTGAGAATCCTGATTATGAATACTGATTCCAGAATTCCTTTGGATGGAAATGTGGTATTTATTGATCAGGATACAAAAGAAAAAATAACACCGAGACGAGTTAGAAATGGTGTTTTCGAAATTTCACTTCACAACAGAGTGAGTAAGGATCTGATGGTTTCTGTTGAAAAAGAGGGTTTCCACTTTAAAAATGTGATAATCAACATTCCTCCAGCTTCCACTCAAAAGAACATTTTTGTAACCAGAAACATTGAATTGAAGCAACACACGTTAAATAAATCAAGAATTTTACGCAACGTGTATTTTGATTTTGACCAGGCAGAACTTTCCGACAGGTCTAACCACGAGCTGGATATGTTGCAAAAAATGATGGCAGAAAATGACAAATTAATCATCGAAGTTTCGGGTCATGCTGATTTTCTTGGAGAAGATGCATACAACAATGAACTATCGAAAGCAAGAGCAGAAAAGGTTGTATCCTATTTAACATCCAGAGGGATAGACAAAAGCCGCCTTAGAGCACAAGGATATGGAGAAAAGAATCCAGTAAAAGGTGCTGACGATAGTGAAGAAGGCAGATCATTGAATAGAAGAACAGAATTTATGATCATGGCTCAATAAAAAATAATCAAAAGGTGTATATGAATAATTCAAAGAAGTCCTGTGAAAGCAGGACTTCTTTGGTATGAAAAGATAGCCAATTTTTAATAAATAATTTGGCGGCTATTCCTGCTATTCGTTCCAATCTTTTATATGATTTGCAAAAGCCAAATCATATAAAAGGATTTCCACTTCTATCAGGGCCGAAACTGCACTTAAAATCAGATAGCTAGATTTTTTCTGATAAATTTTCAATATTGATAGGAAAATCACAATAACAGAGTTCAAATTCATCTCCTCAATTAAAATCAATAAATACGCAATTCAACTTTACGCAAAATGAAATTGCGTATTTTATTTTTGCGGTATTATTTTATGCGCAATTTTTTTATACGCAAAATGAAATTGCGTATTTTATTTTTGCGGTATTATTTTATACGCAATTTTTTTTACGCAAAATAAAATTGCGTATTTTTAAATTGCGGAATTTTATTTTTTATAGATAATCCGATTGTTGACTTCGCAGCCGCCTTGGCATAAGCCAGGAAGAAACAGCTATGCTTTTGGGTATTTCCCGTGGGCATCTCACCAAAATTGAAATTGGCCAGGTTGCGCCCAGAGGTATGTCTGAGGCATATTTAAAGAAAGCTATGAACCAAAAGTATGTAAAAATTTGTTTGCAGAGCTTGCCTTCAAGGAAGAAATGGAACAAGAAAAGGTAATGATAAGTCCACACCTTCCGGTTTTGCAGCCGCTTGGCTCCAACCCTGTTCAGCAGCTTAATGAGCTCTTTACAGAACTATATGCCTTTAAACATCCTTTGCGCAAGTCTCTTTACAATCTTTCACTGGTGTCACCTGTTGCCTACATTAAAAAGGAAGCGGATAAGGTGAAGCGGAATGTGGAAGTAGAGGAAAGGGAGGAATGAAAAAAATTTTTATTAAATCTGTAGTCGATTTATTAAAAATGCCATTCAACCATTTTTTTTGGTATAATTACTTAACTCGTTTTATACTTGCACAATAATGGCAAAAATACCTGGACATCAATTAGCAGAAGTTATTTGTGGATTTTGGTTTGATCGGATCCAGAACAATTGGGACAGTACCTATTTTGGAAATTTTCACGAGCATATAAAGACTCTAGGTTATTCTGAAAAACAAGAGCAAAAGGGATTTCAAATTCGCTTGGATTTTAATTTACAAACTCCTGAAAATTCACGGACCACTCATGATGAAATGGAGACCAGAATGGTTTTTAAAAACCCAGAAAAAAATTCTGCTGTAATTCTGGCTGCCAACTATATTTCAATACACAAATTGCCTCATTATACAAACCGGG
>Ga0105045_10003641_pt1 | contig 13271 bp, 12 predicted proteins | sample MAT02_FD_78089 | JGI IMG/M metagenome (GOLD analysis project Ga0105045, IMG submission 78089) | Freshwater microbial communities from Lake Fryxell liftoff mats and glacier meltwater in Antarctica - MAT-02 (megahit assembly) | ecosystem: Environmental > Aquatic > Freshwater > Ice > Liftoff...
GCCGTCGTCGGACGCGCGGTTCGGAACCGCAGGCACGCACCGCAGCGGAATGCCGCGGCCGCAACTCCGGCGACCGACGAGCTCCCCGCCGGCGCCTCCGTCGACGGCAACTGCTCCCCGCCGGCGCCGGCGCCTCCGTCGACGGCAACTGCGATCCCCGAATCGCCGCCGGCCGCATCGCCGCCGCCCTAGGTTCCCGCCGCTGCTGCGCCGCCCGAGCCCGGCGAACCCGAACCGTCCGGTGCTTCGCCCGCTGCCGACATCGTTCGCACCGATGAAGGCCGATGCAAACCGCAGCCGCGTGTGGGCGATCCATGCACCGTCGGCCAGGACTGGTGCCTCGAGTCGTGGGGCGAGCCCGGAGGACACAGCTCCGCGCTGTGGTGCCGCCTGGGCGTGTCGCGACGCGAGCAAGAGGTGAACCTGCCCGATGAACCCCGCGACGGTCGCCCGCCGCTGGCCGAGCAGATCGAGCCGCTCACGGGCATCGGCTTCGACATCGTGGGCTTCGACACCGGCGAGGGCCTGCCCCAGCTCCACGGCTACAAGGATCACCCCGAGCTGTGGGTCCAGGGCGACTTCGCGATGGCCAACCGCGACGAGCTCATCGCATCGCTCCGCGGCAAGGCGCGGATCGAGTTCGGTGACATCGCCGACACCATCGGGCCCTTCACCACGGCGCTCGGCACCGACGCGCCGCTGGGCTTCATCTCGATCGACGTCGACATCTACACCGGTACGGTGGCGGCACTGCGCTGCCTCGAGCGCGAGCCCGAGTGCTACCTGCCGGTCGTCGGCGTCTATCTCGACGACTGCACCGGCTACTTCGCGAACGAGTGGTGCGGCGAGCTCGCCGCCGTCCAAGAGTTCAACGCCGCGCACGAGCTGCGCAAGATCGGCATCGATCGCAGCTTCGTCACCCGCCCCAAGCCGGCGCCATGGCACTCGCAGATGTACTCGCTGCACGTCCTCGACCACGCGATGCGTCAGAAGCCGATGGCGCGCGAGTCGATGTCGCTCGAGGAGCACGCGGCCTTCATCGCCTCGGCGACCTCCTGATCCCGCGGCGCTCAGCGGGATTTCGCGGCGTTGCCCGCTCGCTCGGGCGGCGGCGCGAGCCTGTGGATCTCGTCGGCCGTCAGGTCGCGCCAGGACCCGCGCTGCAGCATGCCGAGCTCGATGTGCATGATCCGTGTGCGTCGCAGGGCGAGCACGCGGTGATCGAGGGCCTCGACCATCCGGCGGATCTGACGGTTGAGCCCCTGGGTGAGCACGACCTCGATGACCTGCGCCGATGTGCGACGGACTCGGCAGGGCTTGGTCACCGCATCGCCGATGTCCACGCCGCCGGCCATCTTGGTGATGAAGGCATCGGTGACGCGCCTGTCGATCGTGACCAGGTACTGCTTCTCGTGGCCGTGCTCGGCGCGCAGCACCTCGTTGACGATGTCGCCGTCGTTGGTGAGCAGGATCAGCCCCTCGGAATCCTTGTCGAGCCGACCGATGGGGAAGATGCGCTCTTGGTGGCCGACGAAGTCGATGATGTTGCCGCGGACGTGGCGCTCGGTGGTGCAGGTGATGCCGGGCGGCTTGTTGAGCGCGATGTAGACCGGCGCCTCGAGTTTGCGAGACGGGCCGATCGGGGCGCCGTCGACGGCGATCACGTCGCCTTCGTCGACCTGGGTGCCGAGCGCCGCGGGCTCGCCGTTTCGCGTCACGCGGCCCTCGGCGATCGACGCATCCGCGCCGCGGCGCGACCACGCGCCGGTCTCGCTGAGGTACTTGTTGAGCCGCACTGCGCCCCGAGGGTAGTGCACGGCTGGGCGTTCGGGGCGACTTCAGGCTATCGTCCGCGGCGAATGACGAGGCGCGTCCTGCTGCTCACGCCGCCGATGACGCAGCTCAACACGCCGTACCCGGCGACCGCCTACCTCAAGGGCTTCCTCGCGCAGCACGCAGAGGCGGCGGCGATCGACGTCGTCCAGGCCGACCCGGCGATCGAGCTGTTCACTGCGCTGTTCTGCCGTGAGGGCCTGCGCCAGGTCACCGATGCCGCGCGCACCGGTGGCGTCGACACCGACTCGGTCCGCAACCTGCTCGCCAACGCCGAGCGCTACGCCGGCACCGTCGACGCCGTGGTGACCTTTCTGCAGGGGCGCGATCCTTCGCTGGCGCTGCGCATCGTGGGGCGCACGTTTTTGCCCGAGGGCCCGCGGTTCGCCCCGGTGCTGGGCGACGAGGGCGAAGAGACGCTGGGCTGGGCGTTCGGCGCCCTGGGTTCGGCGGACCGCGCCAAGCACCTCGCGAGCCTGTACATCGACGATCTCGCCGACGCGATCAAGCAGGGCGTGGATCCCCGCTTCGAGCTCTCGCGCTACGGCGAGTCCCTCGCTTCGTCGGCGCCCAGCTTCGATCCGCTCCGCAGCGCGCTCGAGGGCCCGCCCACCGTGGTCGATGCGCTGCTCGATCGCATCACCACCGCGCTGATGGAGCGCCATCGCCCCGCCGTCGTCGGCATGACGGTGCCGTTCCCCGGCAACGTCTACGGGGCGTTTCGCATGGCCCGGACGATCCGCGCCCTGATGCCCGAGGTCCGCATCGTGCTGGGCGGTGGCTACGTCAACACCGAGCTGCGCGGACTCACCGATCCGCGGGTGTTCGACTACGTCGACTACATCACCCTCGACGACGGCGAGCGCCCGCTGCTGGCCCTGCTCGAGCACCTGCGCGATCCCACGGCGCCCTTGCTCCGCACCTTCGTGCGCGAGGGCGACGCGGTCGTGCTGCGCTCCGATCCGAGCCTGCACGACGTGCCGCTGCGCGACGCCGGCACGCCTGACTACGCCGGTCTGCCGCTGGGTCGCTACCTGTCGCTGCTCGAGATGTTGAACCCGATGCATCGGCTGTGGTCGGACGGCCGCTGGAACAAGCTGACGATCGCCCACGGCTGCTACTGGAAGAAGTGCAGCTTCTGCGACGTGACGCTCGACTACATCGCCCGCTACGATCCGGCGAGCGCCGACATCTTGGTCGATCGCATCGATGCGATCGTGGCGCAGACCGGCGAGCGCTCGGGTGACGCAGCTGCTCGACCTGCTCCTGCTCGCGCCGGACCTTCAGCTGGCGGTCTTGGCGCTCGAAGCGGTCGACGGCGCCGAGCCCATGAGCGAGCGGACGCTGCGCGCGGTGGCGCACGCGGGGAGTTGGGTGGAGCAGCGGGTTGCCTGGGCGGGGTTTTGTGCCCAGATCGACGGCGCATGAAGATATCCGCATTGCTCGGTCGAAAACGTGTAGTTCCTTGACACCGAGCGCAGAAGCCTGAAGAACATCGCGGCTTTTGATGGATGCCGGGCAGGCGCTCAGGGTACAGTGAAAGACGTCATGGCAACTGCGGACCAGGTCAAAGCGCTCATCCGGAGCCACGCCGATGGCGACGACTCGCGCTTCTATGCGATCGCCATGCAGGTCGCGGCTCAGGCAGCGCGGAGCGGCCACGGGAAGTTCGCCCAGGAGCTGCGCGCGCTGGTCGACCAGGTGAAGGCACGGGCCGAGGCCGTTGAGCCCGCGCGCGGGCCCAAGCCGGTGCCGCTCGCTCAGCCCCGAGGCGAGCTCGCCGGGCTGCTGACCGTCGGCTACCCGAAGACCCGCCTTGCCGACATGGCGCTCACCGATGTGCTCCGCACGCGCCTCGAGCGCGTCCTCACCGAGCAGCGCGAGCGGGACCGAATCCGCGAGCACGGCTTCGCGCCGATGAGGAAGCTGCTCCTCGTAGGTCCGCCCGGTACCGGCAAGACGATGACTGCTGCTGCGCTCGCCGGCGAGCTTGGCGTGCCCCTCTTCAGCATTCAGCTCGACGGGCTCATCACCAAGTACATGGGGGAGACGGCCGCGAAGCTCCGGCTCGTGTTCGACGCGATCCAGTCGACGCGGGGCGTCTACCTCTTCGATGAGTTCGACGCGCTCGGCGGCGAGCGAGGCAGCAAGAACGACGTCGGCGAAATCCGCCGCGTGCTCAACTCGTTCCTTCAGTTCCTGGAGCAGGACGAGTCTGACAGCCTCGTGCTTGGCGCGACCAACCACGTCGGCCTGCTCGACCGTGCGCTCTTCCGCCGCTTCGATGCCGTGCTCGAGTACGCCTTGCCCTCCGCAGAGATCGCTGCGCGCGTCATGCGTGCGCGACTCGGACTACTCGACACCTCGGCGATCCACTGGGACGCTGCGGCGAAGGCAACCGAGGGGTTGAGCCACGCCGAGATCGCGATGGCCTGCGAGCAGGCGGCGAAGAACGCGATCCTCGATCACTCCACCGCGGTTCGCGACTCTGAGCTGGCCCTCGCCCTCGAGGAACGACGCAGCACCCACGCGTAGCCCGTCGAGGAGAGTGACGCGTGGCCGCTCCTCGCAACCGCAAACACATCATCGTCCCCAGCAGTCCGAGCGTCGAGGCGTACAAACCGCACCCGCGGCCGATGGACATCGACAAGGCGCCCGCGCCCGCGAGTCGCCCGGCGCACGGGAAGGCGCTCCAGCAGGCATTCGAGTCGGCCGTCGTCCAGGCGAACCAGCGGCGCGCCGACGCCGGCATTCAGGTTCACGGTGCGGTGCCCGGGCTGTACGTCCAGTTCGAGAGCCAGCCCGGCGTGCCGCTGCGAGTCTCGTCACTCGAAGACGCACGGCAAGGCATCGAGCTCGTCGCAGTCAGCCACGTGCTGACGCAAGAAGCCGAGCCGCGACGAATCGAGCGCGCGACGGTCTTCGTCCCCGAAGGCAAAGTGAAGCATTTCGTCACGCGGTTCGAGAGCTACGCGAAGACGACCCCGAAGGCGAAGGGCGAGCGACGCCACGAGGACATGCTCGATCCCGTGGCCGCGCTGCGGCTTGCCACGCTGCGCAGCCTCTGGACGGACGCAGCCGAGGTCTACCCGGCCGACCAGGAGTCCGCCGAACGGCCAGAACCTGCCAGAGCTGTACGGGGCCATCACCGCGGAGGCGACAAGCCGCGTCGAGATCCAGGCGCCCCTGCGACGGCGCTGCTTCTCCATGGCGGTGACCGCGACCGACGAGCGCGATCGGGGCCAGCCGACGTCTTGGTCGGCTGCGGTCGACGCGTTGGCCGCGGGCCGCGCCCTCGACGCGAGCAGCCAGGGGCTCGTGTACCTCGATGACGGCAGCGATCCCGTCCGCCGGCTCTCCGTCGTGAGCGCCGGTAACGTCGACGAGAACGCTCTGCAGGTCGCGCACCTCGATCGCAGTGACACCGATCCCGTTCACGATCCGGCGCAGGCCTGGAACGCGCTGACCGTCGGGGCGTTCACCGAGAAGGCCCTCGTCCAGGATCCGAAATGGAACGGCTGGCAGCCCGTGGCGCACGCGGGCGACCTCTCGCCATGGAGCACGACGGGGGTCGTGTTCGCCGACGCCTGGCCCATCAAGCCGGACGTCGTCTTCGAGGGCGGCAACGTCGTGAAGAACGCGAAGGGCGAGGTCGACTTCCCGTGCTCCGACCTATGCTTGCTCTCGACCCACTACCAGCCCACGCCGAAGGCGTTCGTCTTGAGCTGGGCGACGAGCGCGGCGACCGCTCAGGCCGCGCGCATGGCCGCCATCATCGCCGCCGACTACCCGACGCTCTGGCCCGAGGCCGTACGTGCGCTCGTTGTGCACTCGGCCGAGTGGACGGCGCTGATGCAGACCTACCTGCGTGAAGCGAGCGGAAAGCGCGCCCGCGCGCGCCTCGTGCGTCGCTACGGCTTCGGCGTGCCGCGCCTAGACCGCGCCCTCCGCAGCGGCGACGACGCGCTTACGCTGATCGCGCAGGAGAGTATTCGGCCCTTCGTACCGAAGGCGGCCAAGCCGAACGAGCGGCAGATGGGCGACATCCACTTCTTCGAGCTGCCGTGGCCACGCAACGTGCTCCAGAGCCTCGGCGAAACGCCGGTGCGGCTGCGCGTGACGCTCTCCTATTTCGTCGAGCCGAACCCGGGGCGCCGTGGCTGGAAGAACCGGCACCGCTACGCATCGCACGGCCTGCGCTTCGAGGTGAAGGGGCCAACCGAGTCGATGGACGAGTTCCGCAAGCGCCTGAACCACAAGGCGCTCGACGAGGACGAGGAGAAGCCGTCGACGGGTGGCGACTCGTCCGAGTGGTACCTCGGCGAGCAGGCTCGCAACCGAGGCTCGCTCCACTCGGACATCCTGTCCGGCGTCGCGGCCGACCTCGCGGAGCGCGGGGTCGTCGCGGTGTATCCTGTCAGCGGCTGGTGGAAGGATCAGCCGAAGCGCGACCGAAGCGCGAAGGGCGCGCGGTACGCGCTGGTCGTCTCCATCGAGACCCCCGGCGTCGAGACAGACATTTGGACGCCGGTCGCCCAGCAAGTCGGGTTGCCAATCACCATCGAGACGTAGGTCCGGCGGGGCGTCGCGTTCGGAGTCGTCCGAGCGCAGCGGGGACCCGTGGCCGCGCCAGCGACCGCGTCAGGGATTCGCGCCGGGCGCCCTGGACAACCGTTGAGGAGGCACCCGCTTTAGAATAGGATGGCGCTGCTTGGAGCCTAATACCGCTGCTATCCGTGAGTACCGCCCATGATGGAGCCCTCATGCCCGACGAGGTGCTGACCATCAAGGAGGTCGCCGCGCTGCTCAAGCTCGCGGAGAAGACCGTGTACGCGATGGCGAACGGGGGAGATTCCAGCGTTCAAGATACGAGGGCAGTGGCGCATCAAGCGGACCGAGCTCGACCAGTGGCTCGACGCGCAGCCGCGTGGTCGTGGCGATGAGGGGGAGCACGATGGCGAAGCCTGAGAACGCAACGAAGAAGCGCGGCCGGCCCGCGAAGGCCGAGCCCACCGTGCGCGAATCCGCGCCACCGAGCGCGAACGGCAGTGCCGCCGAGCAGTCGAGCGCGATGCTCGGCTTCGAGGCGAAGCTCTGGCAGGCCGCCGACAAGCTCCGCAACAACATGGACGCGGCCGAGTACAAGCACGTCGTCCTCGGGCTCATCTTCCTCAAGTACATCTCAGACGCGTTCGAGGAGAAGCATGCTGCGCTCGCCCTCGACAAGAAGTCCGGCGCAGATCCGGAAGACCCCGACGAGTACCGCGCCGAGAACATCTTCTGGGTTCCGAAGGACGCTCGTTGGTCACACCTCCAGGGCAAGGCGAAGCAACCGACGATCGGCAAGCTCCTCGACGACGCCATGGTCGCCATCGAGCGCGACAACCCGGCGCTCAAGGGGGTGCTGCCGAAGGACTACGCGCGCCCGGCGCTCGACAAGCAGCGCCTCGGTGAGCTCATCGACCTCATCGGCACCATCGGCCTCGGCGACAAGGCGAACCGCTCGCGCGATGTGCTCGGTCGTGTGTACGAGTACTTCCTCACGCGCTTCGCGTCGGCTGAAGGAAAGAACGGCGGCCAGTTCTACACGCCGCAGTGCGTGGTGCGCGTGCTCGTCGAGATGCTCGCGCCGTACAGGTCCAACGTGGAGGAGACACGGACGTTGGCGCGTGCGCGCGATGAACTCCTTCCGCGACTCCTTTCCGGCGAACTTTCCGTCGCCAACGCCGCCTCCGCGATGGAGGCCATCGCATGAGCACCTCCAAAGGCCCCATCACCCCGAGCGACCTCGTCCTCTACAGGTCGCCCAAGGGCGTCGTGAAGGTCGGCGTGCTCGTGCGCGACGAGACGGTATGGCTCACGCAGCAAGCACTTTCGGAGCTGTTCGCTGTCGGCGTACCGGCGATCGCCAAGCACCTGAAAAACATCTTTGAGTCCGGCGAGTTGGAGCCATCTTCAGTTGTTTCCATTTTGGAAACGACTGGTCCCGACGGGAAGAACTACCAGCGCCAGTGGTACCACCTCGATGCGGTCATCGCCGTCGGCTACCGGGTGAACAGCTACGAGGCGACGCAGTTCCGTGTCTGGGCGACTAGCGTCTTACGTGAGCTGATCACCAAGGGTTTCGTGCTCGACGACGAGCGCCTCAAGCAGGGCACTACGGTCTTCGGCAAGGACTACTTCGACGGCCTAATCGAGCGGATCCGCGAGATCCGCTCAAGCGAGCGGCGCTTCTACCAGAAGGTCACCGATATTTACGCGACCTCCGTCGACTACGACGCGAACGCGCCGCTCACCCGTGAGTTCTTCGCAGAGGTGCAGAACAAGTTGCACTGGGCGATCACAGGACAGACCGCCGCCGAGCGCATCGCTGAGGCCGCCGACGCCGGCAAGCCGCACATGGGACTCACGACGTGGAAGCAGGCGCCCGACGGCAAGGTGCTCAAGAGCGACGTTGCGATCGCCAAGAACTACCTGACCGAGGAGGAGCTTCGCGAGCTCGACGAGATCGTGTCGGCGTACCTCGACCTTGCCGAGAACCGCGCGCGACGTGGCATTCTCATGAAGATGGCCGATTGGGTGGCCTTCTTGAGCCAGGTCCTCGAGCTGCAGGCGTACCCGATCCTCGCGGACAAGGGGAGAGTGTCGGCGCTCGAAGCGAAGCTGAAGGCCGAGGCCGAGTACAACGTGTTCCGCGTTGGACAGGACCGCGAGTTCGTCTCGGACTTCGATCGCGTCGTCGAGGAAGCCAGGCGCCTCGGTGAGGGAGCGAAGCCAGAGAAGGGCACCCCTCGCAGCAGGAAGAAGCCGTGACGTCCACGCAGCCCACCATCAGCGACTCACTGAGTTTGGACTGCTTCGAGTGGTGGGCGCCGGAAAGGCGACCCGCTACGAGGTGGTTCGATCATGACCATCGCTGACTTGCTCTTACGCTTCTGCGTGCCGCCGCCTTTCCGGCAACGAACGGCCCGTCCGTTGCCGGATTCATGGACGTTCTCCAGCGTATCCGACCGTTCCGGCAACGATTCGGGCAACTGTTGCCGGAATCCGGCGCCAGGGGGCAAGAAGCGATGACCGTCCCCTTCACCGAATCCGTCGTCGAAGAAGCCGCGCTGGAGTGGTTCGGCGCGCTCGGCTACGCCGTCGTAGCCGGCCCTTCGATCGCTCCAGGCGAACCCGCCGCAGAGCGCACGAGCTATGAGCAGGTGCTGCTCGAAGGCCGCCTCCGCGAGGCCCTGCGCCGTCTGAACCCGACCGTCCCGGACGAGGCACTCGACGAGGCGTTCCGCAAGCTCACGCGCATCTCCTCGCCCCAACTCGTCGATGCGAACCACGAGCTGCACTACTACCTCGTGAACGGCGTGAGCGTGGAGTACCTGCGCACCGACGGGACCATCGGCTACGACCCGGTTCGGGTCCTCGACTTCGACACCCCTGACCAGAACGACTGGCTAGTCGTCAACCAGTTCACCGTGACCGAGTTCGGGCATACACGCCGACCGGACGTCGTCGTCTTCGTGAACGGCCTCCCGCTCGCTGTGCTCGAGCTGAAGAACGCGGCCTCCGAGAACGCGACCATCTGGAACGCCTTTCAGCAGCTCCAGACCTACAAGGCTGAGCTGCCGGCGCTCTTCGTGTTCAACGAGGTGCTGGTCGTCTCGGACGGGCTCGAGGCCCGCGTCGGTACGCTCTCGTCCAATCGCGAGCGCTTCTTGCCGTGGCGCACGATCGAAGGAGAAGACCTCGCTCCCTCGACCCTCACCCAGCTCGAGGTCCTCATTCGCGGGGTCTTCGACAAGCGGCGCTTCCTCGATCTGATCCGCTATTTCGTCGTCTACGAAAGCGACGGCGACACCGTCATCAAGAAGATGGCGGGCTACCACCAGTTCCACGCGGTGGCGCGCGCCGTCGACGCGACCATTGCGGCTTCGCGTCCCGCCGGGAGCCGTCGCGTTGGCGTCGTCTGGCACACGCAGGGATCGGGCAAGAGCCTCACGATGGCGTTCTACGCCGGACGCGTGGTGCTGCACCCCGACATGCAGAACCCGACGCTGATCGTGATCACAGACCGCAACGATCTCGACGAGCAGCTCTTCGGCACCTTTTCTCGCTGCAAGGAACTCTTGCGACAGAGCCCGGAGCAAGCACGGGACCGCGCCCACGTCCGCGAGCTGCTCACGGTGGCCGCCGGCGGCGTGGTGTTCACGACCATCCAGAAGTTCCTGCCGGAAACCCGCGGGGACACATTCCCACTTCTTTCTGCTCGCGAGAACATCGTCGTCATCGCCGACGAGGCACACCGGAGCCAGTACGACTTCATCGACGGCTTCGCCCGCCACATGCGCGACGCGCTGCCGAATGCATCGTTCATCGGCTTCACCGGAACGCCCATCGAGTCGACGGACAAGAATACGCGTTCGGTCTTCGGCGAGTACATCAGCGTCTACGACATCCAGCGCGCGGTGCAGGACGGCGCGACGGTTCCCATCTACTACGAGAGCCGCCTCGCGAAGCTTCAGCTCAGGGACGAAGAGAAGCCGCGCCTCGACGACGCCTTCGACGAGGTGACCGAGGGCGAAGAACTCGCGGGAGGAGAAGCTCAAGACCAAGTGGTCTGCGCTCGAAGCTCTGGTCGGCACCGACCGGCGGCTTGCGCTCATCGCCGACGACCTCGTGCGCCACTTTGAGGCCCGCCTCGAAGTGATGGACGGCAAGGCGATGGTGGTCTGCATGAGCCGACGCATCTGCGTCGAGCTCTACAAGGCTCTCGTCGCACTCCGGCCAGCCTGGCACCACGCCGACGACGACCAGGGCGCGATCAAGGTGGTGATGACGGGGTCAGCATCGGACCCCGCCGACTGGCAGCTCCACATCCGCAGCAAGTCGCGCCGCGAGGGCCTGGCGAAGCGCATCAAGAACCCCGACGACCCGCTAAAGATCGTGCTCGTTCGGGACATGTGGCTGACCGGCTTCGACGCGCCGTGCATGCACACGATGTACATCGATAAGCCGATGCAGGGGCACGGCCTGATGCAGGCCATCGCTCGCGTGAATCGCGTCTTTCGTGACAAGCCTGGCGGGCTCGTCGTCGACTACCTCGGGCTCGCCGACCAGCTCAAGAAGGCCCTCCACACGTACACCGAGAGCGGCGGCCAGGGCGAGACCGCGCTCGACCAGGAGGAAGCCGTCGCGCTCATGCTCGAGCGTCACGAGATCTGCTGCGGCATCTTCCACGGCTTCGATCGGGGCCCCTGGACGACAGGCACGCCCGCGCAGCGCCTCACGCTCCTTCCCGCCGCGCAGGAGCACGTGCTTGCGCAGGAGGAGGGGAAGGACCGCCTGCTGCAGGCCGTCACTGAGCTGTCGAAGGCCTTCGCGCTCGCTGTGCCGCACGACGAGGCGATCCGAATCCGTGATGACGTCGGCTTTTTTCAGGCCGTGCGCACGGCCATAGCGAAGACCTCGGTCGGCGACAGGAAGTCGTCGGGCGACCTGGACCACGCCATCCGACAGATCGTGTCGAAGGCTGTCGCGTCGGACGAGGTCATCGACATCTTCGCCGCCGCCGGCCTCAAGAACCCCGACATCTCCATCCTGTCCGACCAGTTCCTCGCGGACGTGCGCGGGATGGAGCACAAGAACCTCGCCGTGGAGCTTCTTCGCAAGCTGCTGAACGACGAGGTGAAGGCGCGCTCGCGGCACAACCTCGTGCAGGCGCGTTCGTTCGCCGAGCTGCTCGAGAAATCGGTCCGCCGCTACCAGAACCGGGCGATCGAGGCCGAGCGGGTCATCGAGGAACTCATCGAGCTTGCCCGCGAGATGCGTGAGGCCGATCGGCGAGGCGAGGACCTCAGCCTCACCTTGGACGAGCTCGCCTTCTACGACGCCCTCGAGGTCAACGACAGTGCGGTCAAGGTCTTGGGCGACGACACCCTGCGGCTCATCGCACGCGAGCTGGTCGAGACGGTCCGCAAGAACGTCACCATCGACTGGACCGTCAAGGAGTCGGTCCGCGCCAAGCTCCGCGTGATCGTGAAGCGCATCCTCCGGAAGTACGGCTATCCGCCGGACAAGCAGGAGGCCGCGACGAACACGGTGCTCCAGCAAGCGGAGCTTCTTTCGGACTTCTGGACGGAGCGCGGGGGAGCATCGTCGTGAAGTATGCCTACGAGGATCTGAGCCCGGATCAGTTCGAGACACTGGTCGTGTTCCTGTGCCAACAGCTTCTCGGGATCTCCGTGCAAGGCTTCTCGAAGGGGCCCGATGGTGGCCGCGACGCGAAGTTCGTTGGCACCGCGGAACTGCACCCCAGCAAATCAGCGCCTTGGATCGGCACCGTGATCGTGCAGGCGAAACACACGAACGGGGTCAACAGGACATTTTCAGATGCGGAGTTCTTTAGCGGGACGGCTAGTGACACCGTCATCGGCAAGGAGCTTCCATGCATCAAGAGCCTCAAGGAGAAGGGAGCGCTCGACCACTATATGCTCTTCTCGAACCGGCGATTGGCGGGAAACGCCGACGACGCGATTCGTGGGTACCTCTCAAAGGAGTGTGACCTTCCTGTCGGATCGCTCTACCTCTGCGGAGTCGAGCAGCTTGAGATGTGGCTCAAGACCTTTCCGCGCGTCGCCATGCTGGCGAATATCGACCCCGTCGATTCGCCGCTCATCGTCAGCCCTGACGAACTGGCGAAACTGGTAGAGGCGTTCGCACGTAATCAACAGATCATCTGGTCGGCCGTGGACAATCCGCCGACGCCGCGCGTGTCCTATGCCGACAAGAAACGCGCTCAACAACATGACCGAGGAGTACGTGCTTAAGCGTTTTGAAGTGCGAGCCGGCGGAGGGCGGGCGAGCCGCGGTGGCTATTGGGAGCCGTCGAGGTAAGCGGGCCTACGGTTCAGCGGAGAGAGTCGGCGTGGAGCGAGGGCGACGAGGTTTGCTGGTGCAGTGTGTGTCGCGGGAAGGCGAGTGCGTGGTGGATGCAGGGCCGACGCCTGGACGTGGGCGCGCGAGGGCCCCAACCGGCGCGAGCGGCCCTGCGGCGTGATGCGCTTAAGCGTTTTTAAGTGGGGATTTGGGCGCGCGGGTGAGTACGGAGTGGCCCGGAGAGCAGCGATGAGCGCGCGACCGGGAGGAATTGGCGAGGGCCTGGGCGCGAGGGGAAGCGCGAGTGAGGGCGTGGCATGAGGAAGCGCAGGGCCAAGGGCTCGAGAAGGGCAGCGGCGACGACGGGCGGGCGCGGGGTGGTGCACACGTCGCCTCTGGGGCGCGTGGTCAGGCGAACAACAGGACCTGTCCAGGAGGAGGAGGTGCCGGCGGTGCGCGGGCGCCGTGGAGGATGCGGGCGATGGCGTCGGCATCGGAGACGACCTCGAGGACACGCATGCGGCCGCCGCATTTTCGGCAGCGCGTGATATCGATGGCGAAGCAGC
>Ga0105045_10003642_pt1 | contig 13269 bp, 11 predicted proteins | sample MAT02_FD_78089 | JGI IMG/M metagenome (GOLD analysis project Ga0105045, IMG submission 78089) | Freshwater microbial communities from Lake Fryxell liftoff mats and glacier meltwater in Antarctica - MAT-02 (megahit assembly) | ecosystem: Environmental > Aquatic > Freshwater > Ice > Liftoff...
CGAGCGAGACCAAGACATAGTCGAGCCAGCCCCGGGCGACCGCCTTGCCGTCGGCCTGTTTGGTGATGAGAAATCCGACTTTGACACTGCGCCCTTCGATTTCTTCGACGCGGGTCTCGACTTCCGCCGTGTCGCCGATGTGGAGGGGGCGTTTGTGCTCGATGTAGGAGGCCCGCACGACCCAACTCAAACCGCGGGCGATAAAGGCGTCCATCGACATCCCGTAGCAGCGCTCCATCTGCTCGTAGCGGGCCGCGAGGACGTAGTCGTTGTACTTCGAGTTGTGGACATGCCGGTTCATGTCGATGTCATCCGGGCGCACCGGGATGAGACTTTTGAACGCGGAGTAGGGGGTCATGTCCGGCCGGTTCGCGGGGGTGATCGCCGCCGCTTGCGGCGGGGAGGTTCAGCGGAAAAGGTGTTTGATTCGTTTATCGCGACCGCTCTCGAGTGGGTCGGTCGGGCGGACCGAAGTCGATTTTTTCACCGGAGGCGCCGAGTAATGTTGCCGGTCGGTGATGAGTTTGAAAACGACCGGACCGGATGCTCTATCGTGGCTCATGATGGCCGGGTCGGGCTTGTAGGGTGCGGGCTCGTCCTCGAGCTTCGCTCCGTCGGCGATCCAGCGGGGAACTCCGCCCATGGAGAAAACGTCGGTCGAGGAGTTCGAGGTGCAGGCCGCAGAGAAGGCGGAGATCCCGAAGAGGAGAGCGATGAGGGTCAGTCGGTTCATTGGGAGAGGAGTCGTTCAAAGAGAAATTTGCAACTCCTGAGACCCCGAGCATAGCCGAAAGAACAGACGAATTCTATTCGAAAAACGTGTCGTTGTGGGAATAGGGTGGGGCGCAACAGCAAAGAAAACGTAACTTTTCCGGGCCGAGAGACCGGATTTGATGCCAATCGCCCGGGGCGATGAGAATGGCGTCGCCGGGACCGACTTCGCGGACCTCCCCGTTGATTTCCATGGAGGCGGCCCCTTCGAGGATAAAATAAATCTCCTCGCTGGCACGGTGATAATGACGGTCCGTCGCGCCCCCGGGCACGAGACTGGCCTCGGCGAGGCTTTGATTCACGACCGGCGCATTGGTCAAATCGAGGAGACTCCGGATCGTCGAGCCGTCCGCCGTGGTGAAGGCAATTTGCTCTGTTAGTTGATTGACGATCATTCCGGTCTATGGGTCATTCGGGGATCACCATCTACCTTGTAAGCCATGAACGACAAGCAGGAGTTTTTCGACGTGCCGAAAAAAGGAGCCGCGGGGCGGACCGCTCGTAAACGCGGAGGCCGGGGCTTTTTCACCCACTTTCTCTGGATGATGGTTCTGGGGGTAGTCGCTCTCGTTTTTCTCCTCATCGGCGTCAAGGTCAGTGGGAAAGGGCCGGTCCTGCGGCGCACCCTCATCGCGATGCTCGGCGGCAGCGCTTCGGCGATCCCGGCTCCGGCGACGAAGACCGAAGCCCTCGTCGTGGAGAAGGTCGTCGAGATCCCGGTCGAGAAAGTCGTCGAGAAGATCGTGGAAAAGATCGTCGAGGTGAAACCGCCGATGCCGTCGGGCTATGTCTCCTGGAAAAAAGTCGATGTGGCCAAACTCTGGAGCGACATCCCGGTCAAGACTGAGGTCGAGACCGTCCAGGGCGAAACCGCGGGGAAAGAGCGGGAACGCGGCGAGAGCTACCAGCTCGAGATGAAGCTCAAGCTCACCGTGCCGAAGCCGAATCAATCCGCCGCCGAACTCACCGCGATCAATTCGCATCTGCCCGCGATGCTGAAGGATTTTGACACCCTCGTCGGTGCCGGCGAGGTCTCGCCCTTTTACCACTACCTCTACGAGCTCAAGACAACGAGGATCCAGCAGAACATCACCCGCATCGACGAGATCCTTTCCCGTCACAATCTCTACGATCTCGAAACCGCTCTCCAGATCAAGCACCCCGGGACAGGGCGAAAACTGCTCCTCGTCCAGGGGGATATGGACGTCGTCTCCGACGGATCCGACGGTGATCGCTGGCCCGAGCTCAATGATTACATTTCCATGTCGCAGTTTTATCAGCCCTTCACCAGCTACGGTTGGGGCAAAAAGACAGCCGTGCCGAACCCGCTCCTGTCGCGATGGGAGGCCAAACTGAAGGAATACGAGGCCGAGTTCGCCAAACCCGGGCTCACCAGTGAGCGGAACCGCTTCCTTCGCGAGAACATTGACACCTACAAGCTCCAAGTCTCTGACCTGCGGTCGCGCAGCTACCTCATCGCCGAGGCCGATCCCTTTATCGTGATTCCGCTCTCCTTCCTCGGGCGGCGCGGGGAAAATGAATTCGGACCCGCCATCGGCGATTACGCCGTCGTCGTCTACGGCGATAAACTTTTCCCCGCGATCGCCGGAGACGCCGGTCCGAGCTGGAAATTCGGCGAAGCATCTCTCCGCATCGCCCGCCAGTTGAACGAAAAAGCCTCGCCCTACAACCGGCCCGTGAGCGACCTTACAGTGACCTATCTGATCTTTCCCGGGACCGCTGATGAGACGAAAGCCCCGCCCGATCTCGCGAAGTGGCATCAGAAGTGCAGCACCCTGCTCGAGGAAATCGGCGGGATCGGCGCGGGATACACTCTCCATCAGTGGGAAGACCTGATCGCCAAAAAGCGGGCGACCGAGACAGCCCCCGCCCCGGAATCACCGGCAATCGCCGTGCCGCCCGTCACCACGACACCCGCCCCGGCAGTAGAGGCACCCGCTCTCAGCAAGCCTGCCGATGCCCCCGCCGCGCCGGCCCCTGCCAACGACAGCGGCACGCAGGAGGCCGCGAAGCAGGAGCCGGAGTAAAGCACCGGGTGAAAGAAAGGCTGGATATTTCCCTCCCGACCTCTTATAAGGTTTCGCTATGCCGAATCTCAATAAAGTTCAGTTGATGGGCAATATCACCCGGGATCCCGAGGTGCGTTATACCCCGAAGGGCACTGCGGTGACCGATATCTCCCTCGCGATCAACCGCAGCTTCAACTCCGACGACGGAGAGCGCCGCGAAGAAACGACCTTTGTCGATATCACTTTCTGGGGCCGTCAGGCCGAAGTCATCGGCGAATACATGAAAAAAGGGCGCCCGATCTACGTCGAGGGGCGTCTCCAGCTTGATTCCTGGGAGGATAAAACGTCCGGTCAACAGCGTTCGCGCCTCAAGGTCGTGGGGGAGAACTTCCAGTTCCTCGGCGGTCGCGAAGAGGGCGGGGGCGGAGGAGGCGGAGGCCAGTCCCGCAGCAGCAGCGCGAGCAGCAGTAGCGCTCAATCCCACAGCGGCGGTGGCGGCGGCGGTTCAAACGAGGAATACCAGGAGACCCGGGGCGATTCACCTTCCCAGGCTGCTCCGCGGCAGGAGTACTCTCCCCCTCGGCAGAGCAGCGCGCCGCAGCACAGCGGGCCAATCGAGGAAGACGACGATATCCCGTTCTAAAATTTGCCGACGTGGCCGGTCCAGGTAGCCGCAAAGCGGTCGGGGCGAGCTCTCCTACCAAGCGGCGCTCGGTTGAAGCGATCGATCGCCCCGGCCTGGCATCTTGCGGAAATCCTGAAAACTCTTTCAGCGATTCGGCATCGATTCTGCTTTTCTTCAAAACGGTTCCGACACCAGGTTCCGTTATCACTTGAGCATCTCACGATCCCCTTCGCTTCATTCTGAAAACGTCCCCGGACCGGCCGACGACCTCTCTGACTTTGTCGAGATTCTCCAGGGGCTTATTCGCGAGCCCTCCGTGGTAGGAACCGAGGATTCCTTTTTCCGCGTCCTGCGGCGCGAACTCGAGGAGGTCGATGTCACGATCGACCGCTACATGGGCATCCTCGTGGCAAGGGGACGCGACCCCGAGAGCATCGTCCTCAGCGCCCATATTGACCGGCACGGTCTCCTCTGCACGGGGCCGAATGAGTTCCAGTATGCAGCCTTCATCGCGGGGAATCAGGGCGAGCTTTTCGGGGACTCGGCCTCCGAACAGATGATGGCGTCCATCGCCGATCGCTTTACCGGTCAGCGGGTTCAGGCTCACCTTCCGTATACCGGCACCTATTTGGGCCAGGGGATGATCTCTTCGGGACGACTTTGTGAGTTCCGGCGCAATCTCATTTTTGAAATCGGCGGTCTCGACTTTCTCCAGCCGGGGACGCCCATCTCCTTCCTCGACCGGCTCAAAGTCACGGACACCCACCTCTCGGCGCAGCTCGATAATGTTCTCAGCGTCGCGCTGATTGTATATCTGTTCCGGAACGGATTCAACGGGACCGCCCTTTTCACCGCTCAGGAAGAGGCCGGCAAGAGCTGGCGCTACGCTCTCTCCTGGATGCTGCGGGAGGGGCTCTCGACGAGTCGTCTCCTCGTCCTCGATACCAGCCCCTATCCCACGATCGAGGCGGCCGGGGCGCAGGAGCTCGTCCTGCGGCAAAAAGATGCGTCGGCCCATTTTGATCCGGCTTTCACCCGGGAGATTGAGGAGAAATGCCTCGAACTCGGAATTCGGTATTCCTACAAGGATCTCTGGATCGAATCCGAAAACCTAACCCGGACAAAACCCATGTCTCTCGGCCGCACCGAACTCGGTCGCCTCGTCGCCGCGACAAATGGCAGGATCTCGGGCACGACCCTGCAGATTCCCACGACCGGCTACCACACCGCCGAAGAGACTGCCTCACTCGCCTCCGTAAGGGCCGCGATCAAGCTGCTCTCGTGCTATCAGTGAAGCGATCACGGTTTCCGCCCGCGTCCCGGCGGACCGCTCCCGGGTGGAGTGCGGTCGTCGCCGAAGTATTTTTCACTACGATAGCGCAGCCAGACACGCAGGACCCGGGGGATCTGATCTCTCTCTTCCGGGGTGAGGCGCTCGTAGAGAGAGATGGCCCGGGTGCGCTCGAGACGGCAGGCGCCGTTTCGATGGGCATCCCAGTGTGTTCGCGCGAGGCGGATGCGACGGGCTGCCTCCTTCACCAGAGCCGGGCCGCTGAGATCATCGTCGCTGATTTTTCGCTTCGCGGGCATGTTGACGTCTAACCATACACGATCTCGGGGCGGAACGCTCCCGGAAAGGACAGGTTGAATTCTGGAAAATCGGGACGCTAATACCCCCCATGGATTTGATCAGGCAACTCATCGACGTCGTGCTCCATTTGCAGGAGCACCTGCATCAGCTCACTCAGGACTACGGGGTCTGGGTCTACGGCATCCTGTTTCTGATCATCTTCTGCGAGACCGGACTCGTCGTGACACCCTTTCTCCCGGGAGACTCACTCATTTTTGCCGTCGGGGCGCTCGCGGCTGATCCGGTGAGCGGGCTCAACGTCTGTCTGGCGGGCGGGCTCATCTTCATCGCCGCCGTGCTGGGTGACACGGCGAACTACTCGGTCGGAAAGTTCGCCGCGTGCATGGCCTAAGACGCGAAAAGTTTGGTTCCACTTCATAGACCTCGATTCCTGGTCCTGTGCCGCGCTGAAAACCCGCGAGAGAAACTTTAAAAAGTCAAAATACGCGATTGCGTTATCAACCGATATTACGTACGAGCAGAGAAAGAGGTTGTTGAACTGAGAGGAATCGGCTTTGTTCCTAAACCGCAAACTCAAGTGAATAAGCTTAATCACATACCAGGATTTTTGATTTCCAAGATCCTTTGGCTTTTTCTCTTCAGCGTCATTTCGTTTAGCGAGCCATCTTCTTGCGCATCGGGGAACGAGTTCAACACGGGCGGCACCGTCTCGCTCGATGAGGACCATTCCAATTCTCTCGCTTCTCACAAAGAATTCGCCGTAGACGAAAGTCCTTCAGAATTCGCTTCAAATGAAGCGGCAGACGATTCTCACCTCAATTCGATCCCGAGTGAGATTGCACTCCTAAAAGGGAGGGTTACTTCAGGATCCCAAAATCGACTGGTATACATCGCTGTCCAGAAGAGGTACCTACTATATCGACGCTTGAAGTTGGATTGTTAGAATCAATCTTGATCCACTCGCGTAACGCCGCGCCGGGCTCCTGCCCTGGCCGCAAAGGTCCATCCAGAATTATTTGGCATGGTCCTTATCTGGAGGTCGGTCGCGATGCTCTGGAGCAGATATAATTGAAGGTCGGTGTGCGTGCTCACAACCCTCCTCCAGACTGATTTCCACTTTGGTCGGATCGCGTCCGCTCGTCCTCTTCCAGAAATCTCAAAAAAATAGAATTTCCATATGAGTCAAAAACAAGAACTGCTTCCCATCCCGAAAGATGGCTGGGAAGGTCTGAAAGAGAACTTTTTCAAAGATGCGACATCCGGATTTGTCGTATTTCTGTTAGCGCTGCCACTAAGCCTTGGCATCGCCGGCGCATCCGGATTTCCCCCGGTGATGGGGGTGGTTACGGCAATCATCGGTGGATTACTGGCCACCTTCTTTACCGGGTCGCAGCTGGCAATCAAGGGCCCGGCTGCCGGACTAATCGTCATTGTCGCGGAAGCGGTTTCAGAATTCGGTGGTGGCACCGAGGGCTGGAAGCTCGCATTGGGAGTCATGATGGTCGCCGGCATCTGCCAAATCCTGTTTGGGATTCTTAAATGGGGGAAATTCGTGGATATTTTTCCTCTGTCCGCCGTTCACGGCATGCTGGCTGCGATTGGCCTGATTATCATAGCCAAACAGATTCCCGTGTTACTGAATGTCGATCCCGCTGTGACGGCCGGTAAGGGGCCGTTCGCATTGTACGGTGCGATTCCGCAGTTCTTTGCCAACCTGGACCCCAAAGTCAGCATTATTGGAGGAGTAAGCCTGGCCATCATGATGGGTTGGGGCTTTATCAAGAACCCGATCTTGAAGAAGATCCCGGCTCCTTTGCTGGTTCTTGTGTTCGCCATTCCAACGAGTCTCTACTTGAACCTCGGATCAAATGCTCCGGCTTATACCTTGGTCAAGGTCGGTAAGATCGCCGAACAAGTGGGGATCAATGTGAGTATGCATGGTGTTTCCCATGTCGCCGTATTCATAAAGTTTGTGCTTATGGTCGCCTTAGTGGGAAGTCTGGAAAGCTTGTTGACGGTAAAGGCAATCGATATGCTTGATCCGTGGAAGAGAAAGTCCCACCCCAACAGGGATCTGATTGCCGTCGGCATCTGCAACACACTGGCCGCAGTTCTCGGTGGTCCGCCAATGATCTCCGAAGTCGCAAGAAGTTCAGCGAACGTTGCCCAGGGTGGCAGAACCCGTTGGGCAAATTTCTTTCACGGCGGGTTCCTTTTAGTTTCGGTTCTATTCGCCTATCCGCTACTCGAGCAGATTCCTAAAGCCGCTTTGGCCGCCATGCTTATTGCCGTGGGGATTAAATTGGCTCACCCGAAGGAATTTATCTACACCTATAAGATAGGCCCCGAGCAACTCGCTATATTTCTTACCACGATCTTTTTTACATTGTTCGAGGATCTGTTGGTCGGTATCGGTGCGGGGATGTTGCTTAAAGCACTTATTCATATCTTCAGGGGCGCATCTCTGAAGTCCCTCTTCAAATCGGGAGCCCTCGTCACTGAGAGCGGTGATGAGATTACGGTTAACCTCGGGGAGGCGGCGGTGTTTACTAATTATCTGGGAATCAAAACCGTTCTGGACGGGATACCTGCCGGTAAAAATGTTCGAATTGAAATCAATCAAACCAAACTGGTCGATCATTCCGTGATGGAAAATCTTCATTTGTTTGAGCAGGATCACCAAAGAACGGGCGGGCGGGTGGAACTGGTAGGTTTGGAGCACTTTACCCCCGCATCCGATCACCCCATGGCCGCGCGTCACAGAAAGGAGCGATCTTTTCAAAATCAGATAAACAAAGGAGTCGTTTCGTCTGACGAAAATGAAGCGCATTTCGATGAGTCTCATTTGATCCATGAACTTAAACACTACCTGCCTTCCCAGGCGGCACTAAAGGATTTCGTTCATCACAACCCGCTTCACGCCTTCCAGAATAGGGAGTTCTTCGAGTCGATTTTTTCAGCTTCGAAAATCTTCGGTATTAAAACCACTTTAAGTTTCGGTGATTATCGAAAGCTGTATAGGCAGGGAAGGATCAAAGACAACATTCTTGAGCGCGTCATTGTCGAGCTCAAGGGTGCGGAAAATCTTGCCGTCTACAAAGAAAAGATGCTTATTGGCGAGTATCACCACATATATGCGCCTTTAGTCGGTCAATTAAGAGCAGAGTGGAAAAAACAATACCAGTTTGATCTGGATAACCGGGTTCAGCCGACTCTGTTCCGGATTATCGCAAGTTATTTGGATCAGGGGATCGCGATAAAGCACTTTCCCTTTGAGGATACCGGTTTGATGAACGCGATTAAGATGCTCGAATCAAATAGTTTTGTCAGCTTCTTCAAGTCGGGGCGGGTGCAAAATCTGATATCTTCCGATGACCTCAACCTGCAAAGGTTGCTAAAGATCGTAGTCGGAAGAAGGGATTACTTCGAGCAATACGTTATTGATCAGCAATTCGGGCACAACGGTTGGAGCGGCATCATCAGTGCAATCGAGGATAATCCGTTGACATTACTCTATCAGAAGGAAATTGAGTTACGGGATTTCATCATGCTTGAACTCCTATTGGAGATTGATGCATTGGATACTGAATTCGGGGTCACGTGGGAGCCTATAACGGCACGTATCGAAACTCCTCCCGTAGATTATTTCGCAAGCTCATTTGAACCGGACGAAACGGAAGAAATATTGCAACTATGGCAGGAGGCTTTCGAATGGTCCTATTATGACGAGGTTTTGAGCGCCGTCGGGCATCTGGCGAAGAGAAGTAGGGCGCCGGAACGTGACAAAATCAGTTTCCAGGCGATCTTCTGCATTGATGAACGTGAATGCTCTATCCGAAGGCATATCGAGCAGGCCGATCCGGACAGTGTGACATTCGGCGCGCCGGGGTTCTTTGGAGCGGTGATTTACTTCCAATCTTTCGGAGGCAAGTTCTATGAGAAGAACTGTCCGGTTGTCCTCACTCCGAAACATTTGATCAAAGAGATTGAGAGTAACAGCAAAAAGGGCCGGGAAATTTTTCATCACAAACATTCCCATACGTTCTTTCGCGGTTTTATGTTCTCCCTGGCATTGGGTGGATTTGCGAGTTTCCGGATGTTGCTGGATTTGTTCAGACCGAGGATGCGGTCTGATATTACAGATTCTTTCCGGCATATGGATATGAACGGGAAGCTATTAGTGGAGTGCCTCGATCCTGATTACCGTGAGAATGATTCTCAAGTGGGTTATACCGTCGCGGAAATGGCCGTGGTGGTGGAGGGATTTCTTCGAGGGATCGGGTTAATCAGACGTTTCGCCGATGTAATATATGTGGTTGCGCACGGTAGCAGCAGTGCAAACAACCCTCATCATGGAGCCTACGACTGTGGTGCTTGCAGTGGTCGCCCCGGGGCTCCGAACGCAAGGGTTTTCGCCTTCATGGCGAACCATCCGGAAGTACGCGCAGCTCTTTCAGCAAAGGGGCTGATGATTCCGAATTCCAGCCAGTTTGTCGCTGCTATGCACGATACCTCCAGTGACGATATCGGTTATTACGACCTTGATGCCTTGACGCCTGGAAATCTGCAACGTCACCGGGAGAACCTTAAAGTGCTGGAAGACGCCCTTGACCAAAACGCTAAGGAACGCGCTCGAAGATTTGCGTCGGTCAATATTAAACGCAATATCAAGGATATCAGGAAAGCGATTAAAGAGCGTTCCGTCTCATATTTCGAACCCCGGCCGGAGTTGGGGCACGGATCTAATGCAATGTGCTATATTGGTGCGAGGGAAAAGCTACGAGGCATCTTTCTTGACAGGAGGGCATTCCTTCAATCATATGACCACCAAACTGACCCGAACGGTGAAATTCTATTGAGGGTGATCGGCCCCATTCCGATAGTCTGTGGAGGTATCAATCTGGAATACTATTTTTCGAGGATGGACAACCAGAAGATGGGATGTGGCACAAAGCTTCCTCATAACGTAACCGGGCTAATTGGTGTCGTTAACAGTAGCGATGGTGACATTCGATCGGGGCTGCCGTGGCAAACGGTCGAAAATCACGATCCGGTCCGTTTGCTTTTGATGGTAGAGCATCGGCCGGAAGTAGTCATGAATGTCATTAAATCATCTGACGCCATGTATAGCTGGTTCGAACTCGGATGGATTCACCTGATAGCCGTCTCGCCCGACGACGGTAGCCTCTACCAGTTTCGAAAGGGTGAGTTTGTTCTGTATGAACCGCTCGCCGAAGTTAAAGAGTCCGGAAATATTCTGAGCGTGATTGCCGCGACTCCGGAAATGAGAACGAGTCATATTACGGACTCGACGAAGGAGAATATTCCCGTTCACATCTACACGAAATTGAAATGACAGCTCAACTACTGCCCATATTATTGTTATCTCCCCTGGTGGCGTTGCTCATTGGATTTTGTTTCTCCAATCATCAGGAGCGTCCGATTTATTGGTCGGCAGCTTTCGGCGTCGGGATCAACTTCCTCTGCCTGATCGCCGTCACCGCCTTGTGGTTTCGGGGAGGGATGGCTCCCGTCTTCGTTAAAGGCCCTGTCTTATACCATGCTAAAGAAACGGAGTTTGCCGTCAGCCTTTTTATGGATGGATTCTCGCTCATCTATATGCTCGTCGCGACCTTCCTTGTGGGTGTTGTCGTGACGTTCAGCAGGTCCTATCTCCATCGTGAGAAAGGATATAAGAGATTCTTCAATACTCTGAAATTCTTTTACACGGGGGTAGTGGTAATTTTGTTAGCCGGTAATCTTGAGACGCTCTTCGTCGGTTGGGAGGTTCTCGGAGTAACCTCATTCTTCCTGATAGGATTTTACCGAGACCGCTACTTGCCTGTAAAAAATGCGCTTAAGGTTTTCTCTCTTTATCGGGTGGCTGACATCGCGTTGCTGTTGGGGATTTGGCTCTGTCATCATTATTTTGGTCATAGTATTAATTTTCTAGAGCTCGAAGGTCTCCACAATGCCCAGCCTCATATTATGGCGCACGGATTCTATGAGTACTCTATTCCGGGTTTGTTTCTTTTAGCCGCGATGGTCAAGTCGGCCCAGTTTCCGTTTTGCTCGTGGTTACCCAGGGCGATGGAGGGCCCTACAACATCAAGCTCAATCTTCTATGGGTCGCTGTCGGTTCACATCGGAGTTTTTCTTCTGATTCGGACGGCTCCTTTCTGGGAGGAAAATATGGGATTTCATTTGATCATCGCCGTGATCGGCTTGTTGACATGCATAGTGGCAACGGTCACGGCCCGGGTTCAATCAACTATTAAAACTCAGATCGGTTATGCTTCAATCGCCCAGATTGGATTGATGTTTATCGAGGTGTCCCTTAGTCTTTACTGGCTGGCTGCCTTCCATTTTGTCTGTAATGCCATTCTTAGAACCTATCAGTTGCTGGTTTCTCCTTCGGTGCTGAGCTATCGGATCCATGACCAGTTTTTTCATTTTGTGCAGCCTGCCGAGCAGTCAACTGAGAGCCTCTGGAATAAAGTCGAGATCACTTTCTATATGCTCGGCATCAAGGAGTTTAATCTCGATGACTTTATGTATCGGTTTCTGTGGAAGCCACTGAAGTGTGCCGGGAAACTGTTTGATTTCATGGGTGCCCGCAACACTTTTGTTTTGGCCTTACCGGCGTTCTTCATGGGCTTGTACGCCGTTTATCATAAGGCGCTGTTACCTGACGCGGTATTGCATTTTCTTCCCGAGGCGTTTGCGGCTTTCGGGTTGATTTTCATTCTTAAGGCGTTTGTGGAAAGGAAATCCGCGCTGGCTGCCTGGGCGCTGATTGTTGTGAACCAATTGTTCCAGTCCCTCGCATTCGGATTTAACGAAGAGTTTGATTTCAACCAAGTTTACATCTATTTGAGCGGTATTTTCGTTTCAGCCCTGATCGGTGTCTGGGCCATCAACAAGTTGAGAAGCAAAGGCCTTGATGTTTCGCTGAATGATTTCCACGGCCACTCGCACGAATATCCACGAGTCAGTTTTCTGTTTCTGATCGGTTGTTTGGGGTTGGCGGGCTTCCCGATCACGCCCACTTTTATCGGTGAGGATCTGATGCTCGGTCATATCCATGAGAATCAGTTTCCCCTATTGATCTTGATCGTCCTAAGTTTGATTCTAGACGGGCTGGTAATTTTTAGAATCTTCTCGAGACTATTCCTTGGGCCGCACAAACGAGGCTATCACGAGGTGGCTTATCGTTCGTCTTGAACACGAATAGAATTTGACACTTTGAAAGTTTAGTGAAGTATAAATTGAGCTACTCCGTGGTATTATGCGAATTTTTCTAATTATAATGATGGCGGCTTCCTGCTGTAATCTCCAGGCTGAGATTGACGAGTCTCAGACCGGGGCGTGGTACATGTATAACTACAAGTTCGCTTTTGACGAGTCTCGATGGGGGCTTCAAGGGGATTTTCAATATCGGGACTGGGAAGGGCTCGGTGACAGGGAGCAGCTACTGTTAAGAAGTGGCGTAACTTACAATCCGGAGGGCACTAAATGGCTTCTCACTTTCGGTTATGCAAATGTCAGTAGCGGCCCTCCCGGAGACAGTGACAGTATTACGTCTGAAAATCGGATCTATCAAGAAGCCCTCTTTCCTCAAGTCGTGGGTGATCGGTTTCTTTTTAGCCACCGCTTTCGTTATGAAGAGCGGTTCATTGAAAATCAGGACTTTCGGACCCGTTATCGATACAATCTTATGTTGAATATCCCGTTAAACAACATCACTCTGAAGGAGAAGACCGTCTATCTTGCCATGTATAACGAACTTTTTCTAAACGGTCAGACGGACATCGGTAGCGGTAAGAGTGTCAAGTGGTTTGATCGAAATCGTCTCTATTTTGGTCTCGGGTACGTTTTAACACCAAACACAAGAGTTCAGTTCGGTTGGATGAATCAGGCAACAGACGGGGCCGATAAGGGGCAGCTGCAGTTCAGTGTGTTTCAAAATCTATAATCGGAGCAAGGGAACGAGGCTGAAGACCTGTCCAGAAGGACCCCCGGCCTCTGGTAAATCGTCCCCTCTCGGGCCGAAGCAGGCAAGTTGGTGGGCGCCGGGCTGCCGACGATTCTGTAGGCTATGCTTCATGACTCAACCTTCTTCACCCGACACCTCTCCGCCGTGAAACAGTGAGGGGAATACCGGGGGAGGACATGGATTTACGCTTGCGCGGGTTCGAAAAAGGAAGGAGGGCAGGGGATCATGAACGATTCGAATATCGAGCCCACTGCCG